>Ga0208614_1000129_pt1 | contig 26950 bp, 17 predicted proteins | sample CryBogCBE23Jun09_FD_184554 | JGI IMG/M metagenome (GOLD analysis project Ga0208614, IMG submission 184554) | Freshwater microbial communities from Crystal Bog, Wisconsin, USA - CBE23Jun09 (SPAdes) | ecosystem: Environmental > Aquatic > Freshwater > Lake | place: Crystal Bog, Wisconsin, USA...
TCCATCGTACCATTGACCAGTTGACCATGTTCCTGCAGCTGGAGGTTGCTGACCCGCTTGGTACCATACCTGAAAATTGGTAGGTGCGCTTACCGTGTTACCGTTCACAATAACGTTTCCTCCAGTTTGGAGGTTGGCGTTCTGTAATATCTGAGTTGCCGAATAAGGTACGGCTGAAGTTAAACTAGGATTCGTGAACGTCCAAAACCCAGGATCTTGACGGAACGTGAAACCTACTAACCAAGTTCCAGTCGTTGTAGCACTGAATTGGTAAGAGTAAGGGACATTGGAACCGACACTCGGGTAACTAATTGATGCCAGGTAACATGGAGGAAGTACACCCATCGGTGACGTTGGGGGGTTAGAGTCCCAGCAGTTAGTAGCTCCTACAAGCCCAACAATTAAATTCAGGATGCTCCAACGCATTTTGTATTTACACGACTTTAGATCTTGGTTTCGGATTTACAGAATATTTACCGAGTAGTAACAAAATGTCAGATCCTGTAGTACCCGCTGCATCAACGACGGCTCCTACTGAGCCCTCGACCGTTCCTGATGCGGTAGTGCTTGTTCCTACGACCGTAACGGTTTCTCCGGTAGATTTCTCCGACCTGACGGCAGTACTTAAACTTGCACTCTCCAAGATCGCGGAGGTCGAGCTTCAGGGTGAAATGGCGGTAGATGATAAGATCAAGAAGGTTGCAGAACTCGTGAAGGCTGAGATCCGTAAGGCTGATCTTCCTCTGCCCGTTCGCACAGCGGCAATGGACTGGGTCAACGATGCTCTGCCCCACGTCATTAAGGCCGTAGATCTAGTCAAGGCAGAAGTCAAGAAGGCTGCTCTGGCCGAGGCGAATAAGTTCAAGGATGTTGCCCTAGCAGAGGTCAAGAAGTGCTGCCCATCATTTTTCACGAAGAAGGTATAAATGGCAGGATGTATGATGGATGCAGGTAAACGCACACTTCGCCGTAAATCATACACCACGAAGCGTGGGGTGCATGTGCGTTCAGCCCGTGTTCGTGATATGGGTGCTCCCGGAAAATGGGCGTCCAAGCACGGACCAGGTATTGGACAGCTGAAGGAAGGTGAACTCGTTAAGAAGGGATACGTCGCAACCAAATCTAAGACGGTTCGGCACAAGGCGCTGAAGAAAGCCGTGCGTTCCTACGGCGCCCTGTCTACGTTCCGCAAACTGAATGCCGCAGCCACGTACACGAAACGTACGTCCAAGGGTCGGTCCAAGACGTTCAAGGCGGATCGCAATTGGGTGAAGAAATCCTTTATGTAATATAATAAATGGATCTGATCAGCTCTATCTTATCCGCTGTTCTGTTCGTGGCGTTCGTTCCCGGCGTTCTGGTGACTCTACCCTCTAAGTCGTCGCCCCGTACCCATATCATTATTGTCCACGCTCTTCTATTTGCCGTAGTCACGAGCCTCGTGATGCGGTACTACTGGGTCAATATCAAGGGATACCTTGAGAAGTTCGGTAACTTTGGACCCGTGTGCCCGAACGGATTCGTTCAGCAGGGGAATGATTGTGTCCCTACTGGACATGCGACATACAGCACGGATTCTGGAAAGGTGCCGCAGCCATCAGAATCTTCCCCTTAAGTAATAAATAAATGCAGAAGAAGTCTATTTTACTGCTTGTTGGAATAGCTGCTGCAATATTCGTGTTCGTGAAGTATGTGCTTCCGCGTCTAGAAGGATTCGAGAATCCTAGTACGAAGGTTAATCCAAAGTGCCCTAAAGGATACAAGCAGTGCCCTTCAGGAGACTGTATTGACGAGACGGACGTTCACCAGACGTGTCCTCAACGTACCGATGCATACTAATACAAAACGGAATTGGTTTTGGTAAGTTAAAGGATCTCATTACAACCTTAACAACATCACCAAGATGATTATGGACATGAACGATATGATGTCATCCTGCTGGGGTGACGAGGCGACAATTGCCGACACGCAGACCGATACGGTTCAGCTTGTCGTCAACAATCACAAGAAGCTCACGTGGGGTATCCCGCTAGAGCGTGTTATGGAGATTCCTGAGGACGGTGAGTCGCTCATGAAGTACATGGATGTCTGTTCAAAGAAGATGGAGATTCTCGCCAAGGAGCGGGAGAAGTTCAAGGATATTCCTGAGGCAGTGACTTATATGCAAGACATTGCGTCGAAGAAGCACTTCTGGACTATGAAGCGCAGCGAGTATGCTGGACATTATCTTGAGTCTGATCTCGCGATTGCCCATGAGATGGGAATCAGTGAGCTACAGGCTGAAATAGATGCCGCCAAGATGGCGGGTGACTATGAAGGATATACGAACATGCTTTCGAAGATCGAGTATCTTCGCAAGACGATGGCGCTTTACAAGAAATGGGCTGGAGACAGTAAAAAGCTCGATTGAGCATAAAAACTAAAAAAGGAGATAGGAGACAATTGTCCTCTCCATTTTTTTACTTTACCATCCTGGCTGTTCCTTGTGTTCCGCCTGGCGCTCAAGATACCTAGTCTTAACGTTCTGGGGCAAAAAATGTTTGTTGAGCACGGCTTCGACGATAGATGGATCGAACTGTTTGCACGAAAACACATCCAGGTACATATCATTCGACTCTTCTACGAAATGGGCAGTGATATTTGACGTTTCAATTAGCTGAACAAGTGTGTATCCTTTCTTATTGCCTGTTCCAAACATGACGATTTGTGGTTTGCCGTAAGCGACCATATCGATGCGCTTGACTAACGTGTGAGTAAACTGTTCAATATTACGAGCGCAACGGATAGTTTGAGGAAGGCAGTTGGCAGCATCTACGATGAGATGATACCCCCAGCGACTAATCATTGATATGTTCTTGAAGAAGAAAATAATGTGTAAGCCTTATCATTAAAAAATTTATCTCTAAAAGGAGTATATAAGCAAATATGTGGTGGATGGCTCTATACGCTGCTGCGCTTTTCTTCGTACTGACCCCTGGCGTTGTTCTGTCCCTGCCTCCGGGAGGATCAAAGACGACGGTTGCTCTCACCCATGCGGCGGTGTTCGGTGTAGCTTGGATGCTGACGCACAAGATGGTGTGGAAGGCGGTCCATTAAACTAGACCGATCGAATAAACTCCCACTTCAAATAATCACAAATCTTTTGCCAGATCGCGTCGTGGGAAATAAGACGGTCACGGCTTTTTAATAGCGGAAAATATACCTTGTACTCATCTAACTCTAAGAGTTCAAAGAACTTGTAGAGTATGTATGAATAGGATAAGAAATTGGTACGGTCGTCGGGACAATAGATAAGGAAAGGAGCTTGGATTTCTTGGAACATTGCTCGGATCTTTTCTTCAATTTCAGGAGTGATAGTTGGAGGAGGGTTACCGTTCAGTCTTGAAATAATGTGGGTCGCATGTTCATAATATTTTGATCTATTCAGCTTTTTCAGGATTTCGCGCATATCTTTCTCCGTCAGTTCAGCTACGTTCTGGATACGACGCTTCTTGATTTCCAGAACCACTTCGTTCATGACTTCATTGGGGATAATCGTAGACTCTTTGGCCTGAAACTGGTTGAGAATCTCGTTCAAGTGATTGATCTTCTTGTAAGCGTAATTATTCCGCTCTTTTGGCGGATCACGAAAACTTGGTTGATCTGAAACGACTAACATGTATTCTTCCGACCCACATAAAGGGCAAACCAAAATTCCTTCGTCACTTGATTCTTCCCGCGCAATATTACATTTGTCGCAATGTTCAGTAACAGCTTTCTTGACTTCTGCAGGTTCGCCAGTATTCAGTTTCATCCGACTCGCAAACTCGTCAAACAGTTTCTTTTTTGAAGGAGCTGCAGTTTCAGTCGTGTTCTGGTGTAAATATTTAGCAAATGTGTTTTGATCAGTTGGAGCTGTACTTTGCTGAACCTTTTCACCTGATCCGTAATATTTAAGCATGATGTCGGCGTTTTTAAGGTAGTAATCTGTTAAAGGACTTGTTTGGTCTAATCGTTCACTCAAGTCCTTGATTTCTTCGCGCATCTTAGATGCTTTCAGAATTTCAGGTAGAGATACTGATTTATCTAGAACTTCAAGTTCAGATTTCATCGAGTCTAATTGAATACGCAACGCATCAATATTCGTAGTTTCGTCACGTATTCCCGTAACAATTGTCTGATGGACCGAATCCAGAGTTCCAGATACAACATCTACTTTCTTAGAAGATGTTGGTTCTCGCTGCTTCTTTATTCGGAAGATATTGTCCATCTTATTATGTCCTTCAATTGTCGTTCCCTTAAACTCATTATTTGATATGACGAAGAATGAGAAGTGCACTTAATGAAACCCACGCGATAATTGTAGGCACTAATGTATCATTCGTGAACTCTTCAGATACTTTGACTTTAGGACACTTTGATGAGTCTACAACCTTACACAGTGAAGGATCAAAATCGGGAGTTAGTTCGGGACTTAACCAATTCGTACCATCCCCAGAATCTACTGGACACTGGTAACATTTACATGGAGGAGATGCTGAGGCAGTAAGTGATTTCATTAAGTACAGAGGATTCAACCCTCCAATGTCTCCAACTACACCTTCAACTAATCCTGCATGTTTATTGTTCACATAATTGAATCGAGCTTGGACTGATCCATCGGGAGCAGTACACGTACCTCCAGTATTCACTAAATACTGATCACCCATTACGCGACTACCAACTAACGTATCGACATAATTACCTACTGCACCTAAATTAGTGCCTAACTGACTGAACGATCCGTCAGTTCCTACACCTAAAGATCCCGGTTTATCGACATGTTCCGAGTAATCATAATCTGGACCTTTGATAGCAATTTCAGCAGCTGGGTCCTTGTTTTTAACGTCACTCCACAGCGAATTCAACCCGAGGTCCGCCATTGTGTTCTAAATGTGATTTTACTTGGCGCTTATATTCTGGATTTGAAAGAGCACACGGCCTTTGTTTGAGTATTGCCGAAGATGCTAGTTCAAACGAGTACCCGAACTTCTTACACACGAACAACAAAGCCAAAAATCCAGACCGGTTGATTCCACACTGACAGTGAACGTAAATATTAGCTGATCCAGGAGTACGTAAAAAGGTATTCATAGTTTGTTCAAATTTTGGATACCATTTCAAAATGTTTTCGTCTGTACTGTCCAGGGCTTCAAGAGACGCATAGTTATCGGGATACTTTGTGCGAAACCATACTGGACTATCTTTATCAAATGCACAGTTGACGACATGGGTGATATTATGAGCCCGGACAAATCCTGGATTCAAGTACAGTCCAGGACCAAAAATGATATTGGTATGAATTTTCGCCGGGGGCTCGTACTGCCACCCCCTTGTCCTTTTATTCAACAGCCAAGCCATTACTACTAATGTGTGCGAACATTTTAAACGAAAAACGAATATGGATTGATCTAATACAGAAACAGTATAACTTAACTATATCTTATCAAGATGCAGAAGTACAGTCCGTTCTTTAATTCGACACACTTGCATTATGCGAGTATCGAGAAGCACGGCAAGGAGATTGCCAGTTCCCGGAATAGGGTTGGCTCCCGCTCTCGTGGATGTGGATATTCAAATCAAACAATACATGCTGAACGCGCAGTTGTGAAAAGTCTTGGTGACGTGTCACAACTTCGTGGTTGTATTTTGAAGGTGGTTCGTGTAAATAAAAAAGGACATATTATGAACTCTAAACCTTGCGCTTCATGCGTCAAGTTTCTGGAGAAATGTATTAAGAAGTACGGGCTGCTGAAAGTCATGTACTCCGACTCAAATTACACTGCTCCCGAGTGTGCCCACCACATAAGCGATGGCGACAGCGACTCCAGCAAGGATAGCTGCTCCCATGTATGACGGGACACCGCCAGACGTGTACGTATTCGGAATGTACTGAAGAATGAGAGAGCGGGGAGTTGATAAAGAAATAATCATCGCCGCTAAAAAGAAACCAAAATAGGTCATTAGATTTTTCATTGCGTACCGCATTGTGGAAAACATATGCTGGTTGCTGTGAAGAGTCGCAGCTGGTTTATGAGGCTGAGCGTCCGAGAACCCGTTCGTTAGAAAAGGATCGGTTCCGCCGGTCACAATTGGAGAGAACGTCGTGGACTGAGGCAGCTGGGGATTCTGGACGGGTCCGGATCCTAGTAAATCGTTCAAGTCCGTCGCGCCCTCCATCTTACTTTATTTAAAGGTCGGTAATTCGCATTCCGCATCTTCCGCGACGTACTTTATGCACTTATCGCCATGTCTGACAACTCGACCTTCGATTTCTCCCGGAGGAACTGAGAGTGCTTGACGGACTGGGATAGGACGATGAAAGAGCATAATTGTTACACCTAGACCAATCAGGAACGAAAGGAAAGGCACGGCTTTCTCGTTACGAAAGATTCCGATAATACGACTTATCATTATTACTGAGAAGCGACTAAATTGAGGGAGGTTTGTTTGCCGTCGCATGGGACTACGACAGCTTTGAATTTGACGCATCCGGTAGCCGTGTGGAACGGTTTCTTTGAGTCGGGAGTCGGCACACCTTTTTCATCACGAGGTGGAGGCGAGAAGACTGCAACAATAAGCATACCTACTAAAGTACCTGCAAATACCCACAGAAGGGATATCATTATTCTTATCCGAGTTTATTGTAAAATGGGAGACACTGGATCTACTGGAATGACCGGCCTCACTGGAGATATCACTGGAGTTACTGGAGTTACCGGAGTTACCGGAGTTACCGGAGTCACTGGAGATATTGGAGTTACCGGAGTTACCGGAGTTACCGGAGTTACTGGAGAGGTACACCCTTACCCATTCCCAGTCGGCCCTACGGGTCCCTCATATCTTATGACGTTAGAACAGCTGTTGCAGTACCACGACACAACACTTCAATCCGAGACGACAGATAAAGCGTCTATGAATTTCATTGTTTCACCAAGCTCGTCGGGAATTCAGCAGAACCTCATTCAGTGGGCCTCGGCTGGATTTCCGGTAGATTACCAGGTTCTTTCAGTAGCTCTAATTCGTCCATCGCCATGCTCAGATGGCCAGACTCGTGATATGATGGCGTATATTTCTTACCTCACAGGGTCAGATATTATGAGTTTAACTGCGGCATTCCAGTCGAATTTCTTGGGCATTTATTTTTCGTACAGCATTTCCGGAAATATCATAAACTTACATGCATCTAAAGTTCCTACGGCTTGAATTTCTTGAACGCATGAGTACTTGGCAAATTATTTTGCAGTCCCCATTTCCACGCTAAGTATCCTTCCACTTGCTGGATTTGTGATAGCCCAATGTCCTGATTGTACACTATAATTTCAGAAATAGTTCCGTAATAATATCCTAATCCATTTGCACGTCCTAAAACTGGGGTTGCAAATGCGTTCAAGCGAGTGAAATTTGTGTGTGTTGCGTCTACAGCTCCATTCAACCGAATGTTACGATTCGTTGCTGTTGGTAGATAGTTTGACCAAAGACGAGTTACGCCGGTCGGTGATAACTGAGTGAAATTCAAGTCGTCCAAATCATCAGCCCAGAACGACATGGAGTATGCTCCATTATGTCCGTTTGCTGCACCTGATCCTTGTCTGTATCCAAGCGTTAGTGTTGAATCGGTAACCGTAGTATTCGCATCATCTCCAAAAAACCAAGACTTACTGGCAAAATTGCCAGTAAACGTTTCAACCACAATGATCACAAAAGGAGTGTTTGTGAGTTTGGTCGCTATTCCCGGTATAGTCATCCACGATGCTCCGCCACTGAACACAACTCCAGCCGAAGATTTCGTGATTCCTCCCACAGTCCCCGTAGCAGTCGCGTTACTTCCATTTCCGCTCTTATCGTTCCACTGGCTTACATTTGAACCGGACAACGTTATACTTTGCTGATCGGCTGCATCTAACCACAAACTCATTCCTGAAATAGATTTCGGAGTAAATGTAGAGCTGAATGACGGCAATATTTTACCCGGATGTCCGGACGCTAAACTACTAATTAATCCCCATTTCCACGCTAAATATCCTTCCACTTGCTGACGTTGGGATGTTGTGAGAGCTGCATTATAAATAATCACTTCTCCAATATAACCGTTCCAGGTTTCTGCTGTCGGATTTGCCTGATTACCAATACCATACTTTGTAATAGCAAATGTTCCCGTTGATGCAGTTGATGCTAAAGTGCCTGCTGTACCGGCATACCATAAATATGCATTCGTTCCGTCATATTGACTTACTGCTAGAAAAGGACTTCCTGTTGTTATAGCATTATTTGCAAGAGGACCCGATACACGATATGTTGCTATAGTGCTTGTATTATTCTGATTAAAAAGAGCAATAGTACCATCTGCTCGTCCATAGTCAACATTTGTTCCGTTTTCTAAACTCACCAAACGTTGGTCACGCCCACGAGTATTTAACATAGTTACATTTGTTGTGGCAACAGTAAAACATGTAAGTGTTGTTCCTGTAATAGATACAGACCCTAGAAAATAGGGAGCATCCGCCAAATATATACTTTGACGTCCATTGATACTATTTGCAGTTAGCACTGGTGTTCCTGTTGCTGTTCCGTTATTCCCATTTCCACTCTTATCGCTCCACTGGCTTACATTTGAACCGGACAACGTTATACTTTGCTGATCCGCAGCATCTAGCCACAATTGACATCCAGTGATATCCGTTGGCTGAAATGTGCGTTGGAACAAAGGTCTTGAAATGACCGATACTGCTCCCGAGTATGATAGGGCAATCCCCCATTTCTGTGAGAGATAGGTTTCAACGGTTTGGCGCTGAGCGGCAGTGAGAAGTCCATCAAAAATCATCATTTCTCCGAGTTTGAATAGTGCACTTCCCGAAGCTCCAAGAGTCATTGTCGTCGTCGTGACTCCGCTGTTGAATGAGTTGCCGTTATTGACTGCTAATGTCTGTGAGGTTCCGTCAATGTAAATTCCCGACGTAATCGCCACAATACTGGACGTGCTGAAATATGACGTAGGAGTGTTGGTTATAAGACGATTTGTTCCAGGAGTATTCACTTCTAAATCTCCGTTCGTGTAACTGTAACACATAAGATCGGTTCCCGACGTAGTTCCGTTGATGTACTGATACAGTGATCCTGAAGCCCCAATATTCACCACCAAAAATACGGTACGACTGGTCGTTGCGAATGTAAGACTTGGCATGGCCATAACGGCAGCTGCCTGTACAGTCCACGCTTGAACACCGTTCAGAGTTGAACCTAGTGATACTACACCATTACCCGTTGGCGGAGACATACGCCCCCCAGCTGTTCCTTTATTTGCTGCTCCTAGACCTGTTACGTTTCCTAATGTATACGATGTGGTATCCGCACAATCTACCCATAAAACTAAGTTTCCCACAGTGAGTGGGGACGAATAATACGGATGCGTCGCAGGAAGATTACTCTGGAGTCCCCATTTGGAGGCAAGGTATCCTTCTACTTGCTGACGTTGGGATGTCGTTAAGGCAGAATTGTAGATAATAATTTCATTAATATCGCCCCATGGCTGTCCTCCTCCCTGATAATTCCCCAGTACATAATACGAATCGGCTGTATCTGTTGTTGGACTGGCAACTGCACTTAAAGCAATATCTCCGTTCATAGAAGCGCTGAATAAACTGGACGTACTGATATTCACGGACATCAACATAAGTTTCGTACCGTCATTTGTGTATGTTCCAAACTGTTGGAACGCTACTCCCTGCCCGTAACAACCTATCTGAGTCGTATTTAAATTTAGAATAACGTAATGATCGGAATTCGCACCTCGTAAAAGAGTTCTCCAGTTTCCAGTATTTGGCAAGGGTTTCCCTACAAAGACTATAGTTCCTCCTGCAGTTGTGTAGTTGTAAGGAATGGACATGTAGAGCATTGTGCTCGACCCAGAGAAGGTCATTGTATTGTTCGCGTAACTTGGATAGTTTCCACTGGTGGTCGCATTATGTCCTTGACCCGACTTATCTGCCCAAGAACTCACCGAAGTTGTTCCTGTCACCGTTGTAGAATCAGCTCCATCCAACCATAATTGGCATCCAGGAATGCTTTGTGGCGTAAAGGGCCACAAAGATTTGGATGTTGTAGCACCTGCTGACATTATCAATTTAGAACAGAATATATCCCGTGTTTCCACCGATACCAGATACTGTAATCGTTGTTGAATTGCTGGGCGGAATGACTAATGGCGAAACTATATTTGAAGGATTGGTTAGAGCTAGTGATAAGTATCCAGTAGTATTGTTGCGCAGGACCCAGTATGCCCCTGTACTCCCAACTGGAGTTGTCGGTAACCCTATTCCCGTCATTCCCGAGTTCGTGATATTGTAGTAAGTTCCGTAAGTAGATGTTGTGATAGCAGGAGTTGTTGATCCGCTCAGGTAAGTTCCGGTTACATTGGCGATAGTTAACGTCGTAAATGCTGGTCCCGTAGGACCAATGCTACCCATAGGTCCAAACACTAAATTCGTCAAATTACATCCGTTTGTACTAAAAGCATTACCTAAATAGGCCTTACCGCCAGAAAACGTTCCTGTAACTGTGCGCAGTAAAGTACCGTTCTGGTAGTACCGAACATTTGTGCCATCGTAGGTTACGACAAGCTGATCAGTGGATGTAACTGTAACTCCAAACTGCCCTGCATAAGCTGAACTTTCATAAATATATAAATTGGAACCACTGACATACAAAGCGTAATTGATAGTTGTGAAATTAGTTCCAGTATTAATTGCGGATAATCCTACCATGAATCCGGCTGACGGAGTTGTCGTGCTGAAACTTACGTACGCACCCTGCGAATACCCTTGGACTGATGACAGTCCTGATGTTCCCCATCCACCACCACCTGAACCAGTAAACGTACCGGCAGTAGTACCTTGAGTCACGTTCGCGAGTAAAACTGGTGTCCAGCTATTCTGTCCATTTATTCCAGTATAACCTGTGTAACCTGTGTAGCCAGTGTAACCGGTGTATCCAGTGTATCCAGTGTAGCCAGTGTAGCCGGTGTAGCCAGTGTAACCAGTGTAGCCAGTGTAGCCGGTGTAGCCCGTGTAGCCAGTAGGTCCTGTAGCTCCTTTATAACCTGTAGGACCGGTTAGAAACGAAGGGTACACATCAATGTATGTTCCGGTAGGAACCGAAACAAGTGTGGCGCTGTTCACCCATGTAGTTCGTGGATCAAGTGTGACGGTGTAAATACTCTGACCATAATATGAACCTGCCGTAAAATCCGCATAGAACTGGAAGTTGGTCTGGGATACTTGGACAATGCGAATACGTGCTGGACCTAGAGTTTGTGAAGGTGAAAGTCCAGTGTTGACAGAAGCAGTTCCGTCGCCATAAAATCCGCCCTGGCTTGTAACCGCATTCGACGTTTTAAAGTAGAGTTCAGTGACTTGGTTTTGAGATGCAAGTGTATTATAACCCATGTGCGCATTCAACTTCAAATTGAGAACATATCCTTGCTGACTGGTGTTTGTCCACGTACCTAAAAACACCCACGAATTAGCCGCGCCGTTTTCTGATGGACATAGTACGTATGTATACTGAGGTCCCACTTTGGGCGGGAAAGATAAGACGGTGCGAGAAGATATGGTGCGGTCATAATAATTACCTGCAGTGATAAGAGGATCAGTACTTGCCGTCCATGTTCCCGAAGGGTCAGTAGCGTATACTAAATTATTGCCGCCATACCCGTTCACTAACCAGTATGTTCCATTCCATGTAATTGAAATAGGATTTGACATCAAGGATGCCGACCCAGCTACTCCTGTCCAGTTAATACCGTCAGTACTGTAGGCTATAGTATATGTACTACCACCAATTGCTACAAAATACTGACCGTTCCATCTAACACCGTTACTGGAAATAGAAAAAATAGATGTAGTACTATTGCCCGGCGTCCAGGTTTTGCCGTCGTAACTGTATGCCAGTGTCGCAGTTCCGGCTCCCACAGAAGGATAGTAAACATATCCCGTAGTACCACCAGTGTAATATGTAGTATTTCCAGCTACTACCCAAATGTTTCCGTTGTAAGCTATTCCATATGCGTAATTTGGAAAAATACTGTTTCCGGCGCCTGTCCAGTTAATTCCGTCATAACTGTACGCCAAACTATTGATTGTACCAGTAAAAGTCCCTCCCGTTGCTACAAACATGTTGCCACCGTACATGATTTCTCCGCCAATAAAGCCTGATGAAAAATTTGCAGATGTCCACGATACTCCATCATAACTGTAATAAAAAGGTCCAGGATACCCGTTTGATACCCATAGATTGTTGCCCCAGCACAAGGATGAGCCAACGCCTGGTATGCCCGTATTTTTCACCCAATTGATACCGTCGCCACTGGTTGCAGTGAAAAACCCCACCCCCGACCCAGTACTTCCAGCTCCTAACCAATACTTACCGTTCCACTTGACATCACCTGTATTTGCAAATGATGTTGTAGTCGGAGACTGAAAAAACTTCTTTCCGTCATAACTGTACAGGAATCGGTTGGTATCACGAGGACTTACGACTACGAAATTATCGGACACAAGCGGGTACGCTGGTCCCGTAGGACCAATGCTACCCATAGGTCCAAACACTAAATTCGTCAAATTACACGCCGCTGTATTAAAAGCATTACCTAAATACGCTTTTCCACCAGAAAATGTTCCAGCTACTGTGCGCAGTAAAGTACCGTTCTGATAGTACCGAACATTTGTGCCATCATACGTTACAGCATACTGATCAGTTGAAACAGGTGTAGTTCCAAATATTCCTATTTGAGCTCCACTTTCATAAATATATAAAGTGGAAATATAGATATACAAAGCGTAATTGATATTTGTGTAATTGGTTCCAGTATTAATTGAAGATAATCCTACCATGAATTGTGCTGACGGAGTTGTAGTACTGAAACTTACGTATGCGCCTTGCGAATACCCTTGTACGGATGACAGTCCTGATGTTCCCCACCCACCAGCACCTGCACCTGTAAATGTACCGGCAGTCGTACCTTGAGTGACGTTCGCAAGTAAAACAGGTGTCCAGCTGTTCTGTCCTTGTGCGCCAGTGTATCCGGTGTATCCAGTGTAACCAGTGTATCCAGTGTACCCTGTACTTCCAGTGTATCCCGTGTAGCCAGTTGGTCCAGTGTAACCAGTAGGCCCAATGTTACCCATAGGACCAAACACTAAATTGGTCAAATTACACGGGGTTGAATTAAAAGATACACCTAAATACGCTTTTCCACTAGAAAACGTTCCAGCGACTGTACGTAGTAAAGTACTGTTCTGGTAGTACCGAACATTCACACCGTCATACGTTATAAGATACTGGTCAGATGAGCTTATTGTAGTTCCTACTGTTCCTATATTATTTCCACTTTCATAAATTTGTAACACACTACCATTGATATACAAAGCATAAGCGATAGTTGTGAAATTAGTTCCAGTATTAATTGCGGATAAGCCTACCATGAAATAAGACGCTGGTGTTGTCGTGCTGAAACTTACGTATGTGCCCTGCGAATATCCTTGTACAGACGACAGTCCCGATGTTCCCCAGCCACTACCGGAACCTGTAAATGTACCAGCAGTAGTACCTTGAGTCACGTTCGCAAGTAAAACAGGCGTCCAACTGTTCTGTCCTTGTGCTCCAGTGTAACCCGTGTAACCAGTGTAACCAGTGTAACCAGTAGAACCTGTACTTCCTAAAGTTCCGTTGAAGCCTGTAGGTCCTGTAGGTCCGGCTAGAGTATTGTACCCTACGGCTCCTGTCGTTGTGTTGTACGTTAGGACCGTAGAACCTGTAGGTCCTGTAATACCCGTAAGTACAAGTCCGTTCGTAGAACTTATTTGGAGAGTGTTTGAAGCTCCAGTTATACCAATAGATCCTAACTGTGTCGGAGCAATACTATTTACCTGAGAGGTAAGAAGTCCGATAATAAACACACCTTGCGAACCGGATCCACCGGTGTTATATCCACCACCTCCACCGCCGGATCCTGTATTTGTCGATGCAGAAGTTCCATTCGTAGACATAGTACCTCCATTGCCTCCTACTATAGTTCCACCATATCCTCCTCCAGACCCCCCACTATTTGCTCCTCCACCGCCTCCACCTCCATAAACTACACCTAAATAACTTATCGCCGATCCACCATTTCCCGATATTGATGAAGTTGCGGTATAACCAGTTCCACCAATACCTCCACCACCACCAGCATAGTATGCTGTAACAGCATTTCCACCTCCATTAAACCCAAAAGTTCCTGTACTTCCATTTTGAAGAGTACCGTCGTTCCATGCAGCTCCTCCGCCACACCCACCAGATAGCGCAAGTTGATGATATCCGGCACCGCCAGCACCACCTGGTGAAGATATGCTTATTGCACCTCCAATAAAAGTAGTTGATGATCCAGCAGTTCCGTTTACGTTTCCTGTTCCAGGACCACCACCACCTCCTAAAGTAATGGTATATGTTGTGCCCGATGACAATGAAATGTAACCTGGAATATAAGAATTAGAATTAATTACACTAGATAACGACGAATCATTTGTTTTTAATCCACCTGCACCACCTCCACCAGCTACATTACCACCACCACCGCCTCCACCACCTAATGCAAAATAAAGAACATTAGTAAAATTTGTAGATGTCGTAAGTGTGCAATTAGAAGTACATACGTAATACGTATATGATCCCGACACAATAGTTGAAGCCGGAGATGGAGAAAAGGCAACCTGTATTCCTGAAGCATTGAACGAAAACCCATCAGCTCCAATATTTTTGATGTTGTTCAATTGCATATCAATATCTCCACTAAACTTGGTTACTCCGGTTGAAGGATTGTAGATCGTAGAACTGCCTGTAATTCCTACCCCCGAACCACCATAAAACATTACGGCTCCCGTAGTTCCGGCATACGAAATTCCAGGTCCTGTTGGTCCCGTCAATCCCTGTCCCGTTGGTCCTGTGTATCCTGTGTATCCTGTGTATCCTGTAGAACCCGTAGCGCCCTGAGGTCCAGTGTATCCAGTGTATCCTGTGTATCCGGTGTAGCCAGTGTATCCAGTAGAACCTGTACTTCCCAAGGTTCCGTTGAAGCCTGTAGGTCCGGTAGGTCCGGCTAGAGTACTGTACCCTACGGATCCTGTCGTGGGATTGTACGTTAGGACCGTAGAACCTGTAGGTCCTGTAATACCGGTAATGTTCAATCCGTTGACAGTGTTTAAAAGCAAGGACTTTGAAGTCCCGTTTAATCCGATATCGGCAAAGTTCGTTGAGACTGCAGCTCCAGGAGTTGCAAAGTAAAGAATGAAAATACCCGCAGATCCGTCTCCTCCATTCTGACTTGCACTTGCACTATTCGCACCTCCACCGCCACCTGATCCAGTATTCGAAACAGCTGATGTTGCTGCTGTAGTACCGGCGCCTCCATTTCCACCAACAATAGTGCCTCCAACACCACCTCCGGTTCCTGGAGTAGAGCCAGTACCATTACCTCCACCTCCGCCTCCACCGTATGTTCCAATTGTTGTTCCGGAAATAGTGTAGGTAATACCAGATCCACCGTTTCCACTAACAGTTGGTGTCCCTGCCGCACCAGCACCTCCGGCACTTGCGATACCGCCACCACCACCAGCAGGATATGTTGCTCCGCTAACAGTCCCCCCACCGTTATATCCGGCACTTCCAGTTCCCGCAGTCATAGCGGGAGTATAACAACCAGCACCGCCACCACATCCGCCATTATTACCGTTAAAACTGTATCCGCCACCATACCCACCGCCTGGCGCAGTTACAAGGGTAGACCCTCCATTTACAGCAAATGTAGTATCGCCACCGTTCGTTCCAATACCTCCATAAGGAGGTACATTCAGTCCTACTCCTCCAGTACCTTTTGCGCCTATAGAAATGTTATACGTTGTTCCATTGGATAAAGATAATGCTCCTGCCGTGTATTCATTAGATAAAGCGCCGGATAACGCTGGGTCGTTTGTTTTTAATCCACCAGCACCGCCACCTGCACCAACATTACCACCACCACCTCCACCACCTCCAACTGCAAAGTAGTATATAGATGGTGTTCCCGATGCGGTTACTGACCCACCAGACCCCGTAAATATATAATAAGTATACGACCCAGCAGTTCCGGTCGTATAGGTTCCAGTCGCTGTAAGTGTATTACCACTAACTACTGGTGCATTGAACCCAATTTGGTTTAAGGATGTACTGTACGTCAAGTTTGTTGTACCTGTAATTCCAACTCCAGCTCCACCATAAAACATCACGGTTCCCGTAGTTCCAGAATACGTTATTCCAGGTCCTGTAGGTCCTGTCAAACCCGGCCCCGTTGGTCCAGTGTAACCAGTGTAGCCAGTATAACCTGTATAACCTGTATAACCTGTGTAACCTGTAGAGCCCGTAGCTCCTTGAGGTCCGGTGTACCCTGTGTAACCAGTGTAGCCTGTAGAACCCGTAGCTCCCTGAGGTCCGGTGTATCCTGTGTATCCAGTGTAACCTGTAGAACCCGTAGCTCCCTGAGGTCCGGTGTATCCTGTGTATCCAGTGTAGCCTGTAGAACCCGTAGCTCCCTGAGGTCCGGTGTATCCTGTGTATCCAGTGTAACCTGTAGAACCCGTAGCTCCCTGAGGTCCGGTGTATCCCGTGTATCCAGTATATCCGGTATATCCTGTGTATCCTGTGTATCCAGTGTATCCCGTGTATCCAGTATATCCGGTATATCCTGTGTATCCTGTGTATCCAGTGTAACCTGTGTAACCAGTGTATCCAGTGTAGCCTGTGTAACCGGTAACACCTGTAGCGCCCTGAGGTCCAGTCGCTCCGTTCTGGAATGCGAGTGTGGTGTGGAGATGGGATGGCGTACCATCACGGAACCCAAAGTACATAGTGTTAGCCGCAGCCACTGTACCCCATACTTCCACGCGCAAAGTACTCGAAATACTCGCTACAGTATAGCTGGGAACATACAGAGAATACGTGAATAATTGCGGAGTTGTGGTCAAGTTGACCGTTGTGGCAGTTGCCGATGTTCCTGACGCAATCGTAGCTATGGGCGTCACGCCGTCCGATTGGTACTCTTTCAGGATGTAGTAAAAATTGCATACAGTTGCAGCACTGGCGACATACGCGTACAAATTCAAATCCCATAATCCGGAAGGAACTAGTGTAGACGTGAATAAACTGTTTGTGCTAGTAAATACCGCCAATTGCGTATTGGTTTTCGCACCTGCAATTGTTAAATCAGTTTGAGTTCCAGTATTCGCCGTTAAAATAATTGGGCCGGAAGACGGAACTGTTCCTGTATTTCCCGCCAAATCCAGAAAAACCGTCAATCCTCCCGAAGTTCCATTTTGTCCAGCTGAACCTTGTGGACCTGTAGGTCCTTGGATACCTTGAAGACCTTGATTGCCTTGAATTCCGGCTACATACGGCAAATCCGACCATTTGGTCGTGCCGTCACCGATCTTGACGTACTCATACGGCAACGCCATCGCGTTCTTACTTCTAATCCATATTTAGAAACAATCTAATTGAACACTTAAATCAGAAGTCGCATTTGATGCTGAATCATATGTCGTTCGTACATGAATCAAATCGCCAGATCCAAATGTTAACGATCCGGAAAAAAACGACGCGAATGTATTTGCTCCCGATAACGTGACTGTGAACAGGGTGTCAGCGATACTTCCACCTTTTGGCGTTCGACGAACAAGAACAGTTGTCGTATGTCCTACTCCTGGCGCAGCGAGAGCATTCACGGTCATTCCGCATAAAATCGTAGGTTGCTGGATACGGTATGCGGCTGGGGGTGTGGTTACATCGGGATACTGGATAAACTGTCCAGTTCCAGAATTAGACGCAAGAGTTCCGGGCCATAAGTATCCACCAGCTGTTGTACCGCTATTATTCAGCTGTCCCTGTACTGCGTAAAACAAGACGGTAGGATAATTGTATGTGGAAAACCCTTGACCACCTGCTGTTTTTGTGACTAGATCTACGCCTGGACCTATTTGAATACCTGCAGAAGCAAGATATGACGGGTCAGTAATTGTAGTAGGATTCGTTTGCAGAATGTCTGAAGCTGTGTACGTTTGTCCGACTGTCGGTGTGACAGTTCCTACAGTTGTAGACCGTAACTGTATTGAACCCGTATTTGCCGGGTCAGCCGTTTCAACGCCGACATACGATCCTGTTCCTGAACTAGTGGTTGTGGGCTGAGCGACATACACATTGAAATCGCGGGTCGTCACGACATTCGTTGACGAAACAAGAACTCCGCGTTTATTACCGCTTCCGTTCGACAGAACATTGACTGTTGATCCTTTAATGCAATTGAACGAGAACGAAGACGCGGATAAAGCTCCCGTACCTGAACATTCAATGCCTGTAACGTTGGACGTTCCCCCAGCAGATGCGCCAGAGTTGTCTACGGTCAAGATGCAAGTGCGTAACTTTGAGGTCACTGATGTTGTGCCTCCAAACACGATACCTTTCAGTGTATAATGCCCCGCCGAAGTGAGTTTCAACGCCAGATCTTCTACGCGACACGATTCGCCCATCGTCAGCAAAGTAGTGTTTCCAGTAACCCCCAGCATTTGAAGAGTTGTGGTTTGGATATTAAGTCCACGTAAGGCACACCCTGAAGGAACGGTGATTCCGGCAGATAAGTTGTACGTTCCAGGCAGAACCCAAATGGTTTTACCGGTAGAAGCTCCTACAGCTGTAATTGCTGCTTGAATGGAAGCAAATGGTAAGCCACCTACTGTTCCAGTTGAATCATTACCGTAATACGCATCTACACGGGCTACATTGCCCATTTGCATGGTCGGAATCGCATTCATAGTTCCAGTTGTTGAGTACCCAATTTGACCCAAGTACAAAACTGTGTTTGGATCAGTCACTAAACTAGCAATACCAGTAGGTCCATCTTTGCCGGTAGGACCTACATACCCTGTAGGTCCAGTAGGTCCTTTTACACCTGTGGCTCCAGTGTAACCTGTGTAGCCAGTGTAACCTGTGTATCCGGTGTATCCTGTGTAACCAGTGTATCCTGTGTATCCTGTGTAGCCTGTGTAACCAGTGTAGCCTGTAGAGCCCGTAGCTCCCTGAGGTCCGGTGTACCCTGTGTACCCTGTGTAACCAGTGTAACCTGTAGAGCCCGTAGCCCCCTGAGGTCCGGTGTATCCTGTGTATCCTGTGTATCCTGTGTAACCAGTGTATCCAGTGTATCCAGTGTATCCGGTGTATCCTGTGTATCCTGTGTATCCTGTGTATCCTGTGTAGCCGGTATATCCAGTGTATCCTGTGTATCCTGTGTAGCCTGTGTAACCAGTGTATCCCGTGTAACCGGTGTATCCTGTGTATCCGGTATATCCTGTGTATCCTGTGTATCCTGTGTATCCTGTGTATCCTGTGTATCCTGTGTATCCTGTGTAACCTGTGTAACCTGTGTATCCGGTGTATCCGGTGTATCCGGTGTATCCGGTGTATCCTGTGTATCCGGTGTATCCTGTGTATCCTGTGTATCCTGTGTAACCAGTGTATCCAGTGTATCCAGTGTATCCAGTGTATCCGGTGTAGCCTGTGTAACCTGTGTAACCTGTGTAACCTGTGTATCCAGTATATCCAGTGTAGCCTGTGTATCCAGTATATCCAGTGTAGCCTGTGTATCCAGTGTATCCCGTGTAACCGGTGTATCCTGTGTATCCGGTATATCCTGTGTATCCTGTGTATCCTGTGTATCCTGTGTATCCTGTGTATCCTGTGTATCCAGTGTAACCTGTGTAACCTGTGTAACCTGTGTAACCTGTGTAACCAGTGTATCCAGTATAACCCGTGTATCCTGTATAGCCCGTGTAACCTGTATATCCAGTATAACCCGTGTAACCTGTGTAACCTGTGTAACCTGTGTAACCTGTGTAACCTGTGTATCCAGTATATCCAGTATATCCAGTGTAGCCTGTGTAACCTGTGTAACCTGTGTATCCAGTATATCCAGTGTAGCCTGTGTATCCAGTATAGCCGGTAGCGCCTGTAGGTCCAGCCAAAGTATTGTACCCCACAGCTCCAGTTGTAGGATTGTACGTTAGTACCGTAGAACCTGTAGGTCCTGTAATACCGGTAATGTTCAATCCGTTGACAGTATTCAAAAGCAAGGAATTGGAACTTCCAGTTAACCCAATATCCGCAAAGTTTGTAGAGACTGCAGCGCCAGGTGTAGGAACTAGAAGAATAAATAATCCTGAGCCACCGGTAGCACCAGCTTGACTTCCTCCACCACCGCCGCCTCCGCCACCTGTATTTGGCGATCCCATAACTCCATTACCATTTCCACCACCACCTATACCTCCAGGACCTCCTCCTACACCAAGACTTCCTACAGCGGAACCGCCACCTCCACCACCGCCATAAGCTACTGCTAAGTATGATAATCCAGCTCCACCGGTTGTTCCAATTGTTCCGCCAGATATTTTTGAACCGGTTACTCCTGCCCCTCCGATACCACCACCTCCACCACCACCATATTGAGCATTATATGCGGATCCACCTCCACCAGCGTATCCTTGAGATCCTATACCTGGAGCTGTCCCGTTTCCAAACGCATTATCATAACTTCCACCACCTCCACACCCACCATTAGATCCTCCAGCAGTCATAGTTCCACCACCTCCACCACCATTTGCAGTGACAAGCGTCGATCCTCCATTTACAGCAAATGTGGTAGCAGATCCATTCGTGGCCGACCCACCACCACTACCTAGTGTAATATTGTAGGTTATTCCGGAACTTAGAGATAGTCCACCTGGATTGTACTGTGATGCAAGTACACTTCCAGTTAATCCAGGATCGTTTGTCTGTAATCCACCAGCTCCACCTCCACCGCCAATACCATTTCCACCACCACCACCTCCACCTACGGCAAAATAGAATACAGATTGGTTTAAGGCAGGAATGAAAGTTGCACTTGTACCAGTGAATTTGTAGTATGTGTATGCTCCTGTAGTTCCGGTCGTATATGTTCCAGTTACGGTTGGCGCACCTGCTATAACCGGTGCATTAAAGCCAATTTGGTTTAAGGATGTGCTGTACGTCAAGTTCGAACTTCCAGTAATGCCAATACTAGCTCCGCCGTAAAACATCATAGCCCCCGCAGTTCCAGCATACGAAATACCTGGTCCCGTGTAACCCGTATATCCTGTGTATCCTGTGTATCCTGTGTATCCAGTGTATCCCGTGTATCCAGTATATCCGGTATATCCTGTGTATCCTGTGTAACCAGTGTATCCGGTGTATCCGGTGTATCCGGTATAACCTGTGTAACCAGTGTAACCTGTGTATCCGGTATATCCAGTGTACCCTGTGTATCCGGTGTATCCGGTGTATCCGGTGTATCCGGTATAACCTGTGTAACCAGTGTAACCTGTGTATCCGGTATATCCAGTGTACCCTGTATAACCGGTATATCCCGTGTAACCAGTGTAACCTGTGTAACCCGTGTAACCAGTGTAACCAGTGTAACCTGTGTATCCGGTATATCCAGTGTACCCTGTATAACCGGTATATCCCGTGTAACCAGTGTAACCTGTGTAACCCGTGTAACCAGTGTAACCAGTGTATCCGGTGTATCCTGTGTATCCTGTGTAACCCGTATATCCAGTGTAACCAGTGTAACCAGTGTAACCAGTGTATCCGGTGTAACCTGTGTAACCAGTGTAACCTGTGTATCCGGTATATCCAGTGTACCCTGTGTAACCAGTGTATCCCGTGTAACCGGTATATCCTGTGTATCCCGTGTAACCCGTGTATCCTGTGTATCCGGTGTAACCAGTGTAACCAGTGTAACCAGTGTATCCTGTGTATCCGGTGTATCCGGTGTAACCAGTGTAACCAGTGTAACCAGTATATCCAGTGTAGCCAGTGTAACCAGTATAACCAGTGTAACCTGTGTATCCGGTGTATCCGGTGTAACCAGTGTAACCAGTGTAACCAGTATATCCAGTGTAGCCAGTGTAACCAGTATAACCAGTGTATCCTGTATATCCGGTATATCCAGTGTAACCTGTGTAACCAGTGTATCCAGTGTATCCGGTGTAGCCTGTGTATCCAGTGTAACCTGTGTAGCCTGTGTAGCCTGTGTAGCCCGTGTATCCTGTGTAACCTGTGTATCCCGTGTAACCAGTGTATCCGGTGTATCCGGTGTATCCGGTATAACCTGTGTAACCAGTGTAACCTGTGTATCCGGTATATCCAGTGTACCCTGTATAACCGGTATATCCCGTGTAACCTGTGTAACCAGTGTAACCAGTGTAGCCTGTGTAACCAGTGTATCCGGTATAACCAGTGTAACCTGTGTAACCTGTGTAACCTGTGTAGCCTGTGTAACCCGTGTATCCTGTGTAGCCTGTGTAACCTGTGTAACCTGTGTAGCCTGTGTAACCCGTGTATCCTGTGTAGCCTGTGTAACCCGTGTATCCTGTATAACCTGTGTAGCCTGTATAACCTGTGTAGCCTGTGTATCCTGTGTAGCCTGTGTAACCCGTGTATCCTGTATAACCTGTGTAGCCTGTATAACCTGTGTAGCCTGTGTATCCTGTATAACCTGTGTAGCCTGTATAACCTGTGTAGCCTGTGTAACCAGTGTAACCGGTATAACCGGTGTATCCGGTATAACCAGTGTATCCAGTGTAGCCGGTATATCCAGTGTAACCTGTATAGCCGGTATAACCGGTGTAACCAGTGTATCCAGTGTAGCCAGTGTAACCGGTGTATCCGGTATAGCCTGTGTAACCGGTGTAACCAGTGTATCCAGTGTAGCCAGTGTAACCGGTGTAACCAGTATAACCAGTGTAGCCTGTGTATCCTGTGTAACCTGTGTATCCTGTGTAACCAGTGTATCCGGTGTATCCCGTGTAGCCGGTGTATCCGGTGTAACCTGTAGTGCCAGTAGGTCCAATATGTCCAGTTGGACCAGTGGGTCCGACTGTGTGATAGTACGGTAAATCAACCCAATGATTGATACCGTCTCCTAATTTCAGGTAATGCGTTTCAAGTTCGTACCCAAACTCTCCTTGGGCTAAGATGGGATTTACGGATGCCCATACCGCGGCATAATCGCGTCGCAATTCGAACTGGATGTATGGCATCCCCTTGATTATTATACTTCAAGACTATTGCGCTCGTCCACAATCGAAAACTGGTCCCATAGAATATACCGAACTTGCATTTCCTCCATCAAATCCAATAGATTGTATAGGCCCCATAGGCCCCATAGGCCCCGTAGGTCCTGTAGGTCCCTGTCCTCCTCCACTTCCACCTGTAACACCGTTTCCGACATACGGCAATGAATTCCAAGGCGTAACACCATTACCAACCTTCATCTGACCAGTATCAAGTTCAGTACCCGGCTCACCTGCCAAGAGTACTGGATTCGAGGACGTCCATCCAGCTGCACTATTACGTTTCAATTCAAATCGTACTGATCGAGTACATGACTGTCCCGACATTTAATAATTTCCGTCCAAAATATCTGATCCAGAACCATCAAGGATAACTCCATCATCATTGTCATCATAAATGATATCAGTGCACACAGGAGGACAAATACGACCGAAGTTGGACAAAATGTATGCTTCTAAAGCTCCAGAAGTTGACCCAGTTGTCATCTTTGTTTCCTTAATGGTTTTCTTGGGCGCACATCCCCATTCGGAACGGTAAGTTTTCCCAATGACTTTACGCCTTGTTGATTCAATCCAAAGTGAAGTATCAGATGTCTTATTTACCAAACTACGTTCTTTTCCGGTAGATTCGTTGAATGGAAACCTACTTATATCAGGAATTTCAATCACAGGTTCAGCTTTGTATGAATACCATCCAAAGATGAATATGAGTGTTAATGATATTGTAGCGGCAATAAACGATATATCGATCTCCATTACTTCCTTCAGACCTATAAATTTAGATATGTTAAGCGACTCGTTGAATGACATACGATTCTAAATATGCGCCGTATGTAGACGTAGCTGTCGATGTCAACAGTTTAAATGTGTAACCAAACGCAGTTGTACCCGCGTTTTGTACTTGTATTAATCCCGACAATGTATTGTTCGGAATATTCCCTTCAGAATCAGATGTTACTGTCGAGTACAAATTACCTATTTCCGGAGAGTCTGCATTATATGGGTTTACGGTTAATTGAATCATATCGTTAGCAGAAGGATCACCAAGTAATGTTACAAACCAATTTATAGTGACCATATACGTTCCAGTACTTCCAATAGAATAACCAAAAGTTCCAGTCAGAGGTGAACCATACATAAATGTTCCCAATGACGAACTAGGATAAGATGAACTTGGAGTGTATGGACTTCCCGGAGATCCTGTAGGTCCTGTAGAACCGGCACTCGCAAGAATACTCCAATAGGTAGGATTTGATGATGGATCCCGTCCAGACGATGGAGAAGCCCTAATGTATACGTAACTTGTACCGTATTCGGTAACAACATCATTCAGGTAGTAAGTTGCAGTGTAATCCCACGCACCTATGTAATTGAATCCAGATCCTGTAGGTCCTCTAGGTCCTGTAGAACCGTTCGTTCCATTCGTTCCATTTGTTCCGTCCATTCCGTTCGTTCCATTCGTTCCATTCGTTCCATTCCTTCCGTCCGTTCCGTCAGTTCCCTTCGTTCCTGTAGGTCCGGTAGGTCCAAAAATTAACGGTATCTGAATGATTTCGAAAGTAGTAGGGTTGTATCCTAAGCCTAATGTTGTACTTGGTGGTGGTACGGGCGCACGGATTGGGTTCACATAGAAAGAATTTGTTTGTCCAGTTATTCCATTTGTTTCATTTCCTGAAGCGTTCAAGATAATTGTATTATCGGCTTGACTGTTGATTCCTGCATTGTTTCCAATCGCAATAGAATGAACTCCTTGTCCTGTATTTCCTGCGTAAGCTCCGATCGCAACTGCATAATTGCGTTGATCATTGTGTCCTGACAGATACCCTATTGCTACTGAACTTGATCCTTGATTCGAATATCCTGCCCCAGATCCAATAGCTACCGCACTATCAAGCTGACTATTAGCTCCTGCGTAAGTGCCGATCGCAATAGAATCCGTAGTTTGTCCTGTATTTCCCGCATAAGCTCCGATCGCAATACCCAGTTGGTTGTATTGACCTGCATGTTGTCCAATAGCAATACCTGCTTGATTATTCTGACCTGCAAAAATCCCTAACGCAACAGAACTTTCTATTTGACCGTATTGTCCTGCCAGACCTCCAATTGCTATAGTATTATCATTCTGACCATATTGTCCTGCCAAAGATCCAATAGCTATACATTCACTACTCTGTCCCGTTTGACCTGCATATTGCCCAATGGCAATACAACCTGGTCCTTGATTTGCGTTTCCTGCGTACGGTCCAATAGCAACAACACCTTTTTGATCATACTGCCCGGCGTACTGCCCAATATGAACTGGATCGCTTCCTACTGCCCATTTGCTAGTAGTTGAATTCCAGAACACGTAGTCGCTCCAATACGTACCATTAGGTCCAAACGTTCCAGTAGCGCCAGTAGGTCCCTGAGATCCCGTGTAACCAGTGTAACCAGTGTAACCAGTGTAACCCGTAGAGCCCTGAGGTCCCGGTACACCCTGAAGTCCTGGATCTCCTTGAGGTCCCGTAGGTCCAGTGTATCCTGTGTATCCTGTGTAACCTGTAGGTCCCTGTATACCTTGTACACCATTAGATCCCGCAGGTCCTTGAGGTCCGGTGTATCCAGTGTAACCAGTGTAACCCGTAGAGCCCTGAGGTCCCGGTACACCCTGAAGTCCTGGATCTCCTTGAGGTCCCGTAGGTCCAGTGTATCCTGTGTAACCTGTGTATCCCGTAGGTCCCTGTATACCTTGTAGACCATTAGATCCCGCAGGTCCTTGAGGTCCGGTGTATCCAGTGTAACCAGTGTAACCAGTGTAACCAGTGTAACCAGTGTAACCAGTGTAACCAGTAGAACCAGTAGAACCCATACTAGCTAACAGCGCCCAAGCGGCCGGATTATCTGGAGGGTCTGCATCTTCTCCATCAGAATCGTATGCTATGTAACTAGATCCGTTATACGTTACAACATCATTGATATGGTACCCCCCTACAAACGTTCCCGTCCACCCACCTCTGTACGTAAAGCCGGGCCCAGTGTATCCTGTGTAACCTGTGTATCCCGTAGGTCCCTGTATACCTTGTAGACCATTAGATCCCGCAGGTCCTTGAGGTCCTGTGTAACCAGTGTAACCTGTGTAACCCGTAGAGCCCTGAGGTCCCGGTACACCCTGAAGTCCTGGATCCCCTTGAGGTCCCGTAGGTCCAGTGTATCCTGTGTATCCTGTGTATCCCGTAGGTCCCTGTATACCTTGTAGACCATTAGATCCCGCAGGTCCTTGAGGTCCTGTGTAACCAGTGTAACCTGTGTAACCCGTAGAGCCCTGAGGTCCCGGTACACCCTGAAGTCCTGGATCCCCTTGAGGTCCCGTAGGTCCAGTGTATCCTGTGTAACCGGTATATCCGGTATATCCTGTATAACCTGTGTAACCCGTAGCTCCCTGAGGTCCGGTGTATCCTGTGTATCCAGTGTAGCCTGTAGAGCCCGTAGCTCCCTGAGGTCCGGTGTACCCTGTGTAACCAGTGTAACCTGTAGAGCCCGTAGCTCCCTGAGGTCCGGTGTACCCTGTGTAACCAGTGTAACCTGTAGAGCCGGTAGCTCCCTGAGGTCCGGTGTACCCTGTGTAACCAGTGTAACCTGTAGAGCCTGTAGCTCCCTGAGGTCCGGTGTACCCTGTGTAACCAGTGTAACCTGTAGAGCCCGTAGCTCCCTGAGGTCCGGTGTACCCTGTGTAACCAGTGTAACCT
>Ga0208614_1000138_pt1 | contig 25719 bp, 33 predicted proteins | sample CryBogCBE23Jun09_FD_184554 | JGI IMG/M metagenome (GOLD analysis project Ga0208614, IMG submission 184554) | Freshwater microbial communities from Crystal Bog, Wisconsin, USA - CBE23Jun09 (SPAdes) | ecosystem: Environmental > Aquatic > Freshwater > Lake | place: Crystal Bog, Wisconsin, USA...
CCTTGCACGAGCCGACCAGGTTCCTTAACTCAACCGCGCTCATGCGGTCCAGCAGGTACGGCAGGAGCGTATCCTGCATCGCATCGGGAAGCAGCGTCAACATAATGTCACACGTGCGCGCCCCACGCCGCCGCGCCTTAAATACACGCCCACCCGCATCGCGTTTCAAGACATTTACTCGACTCAGCACGCCGCTCAAGGGCCTAGTCCCAGCGCGTCCATCAGCTTGCGCCCCGTGTTCACACTCTTATTTTCTTGCATGAACAATCGCAAGAGTGTGCGAATTCACTAGATGGTTCACGTTCATAAGATGGTTTGCCATCACGCCACTGCCTGTCCCTGATTCTATCACGACGTCCTGCTGGGTCTGGATTTGGACTTGCAAGTGTCCTGTTTCTTCCCAATGCCCTTGAAATCTCCTTACACATCTTGGTTATCTCTTGATTTATAGTCAAGCTACTAAACGGTTTAGGAGAAATCTCAGTAAGGTATCTGCGAATGATCTCTATTTCCGCCCTACAATCGTAGCAGTGATCTAACCCCTCGTGTTGAGCTTCCTCAGAGGTGACATCATGACGATAAAGTGAGTGACGAGTTACATTATTGAAATAAAAAAGCTGCTTTTCGTATTTCCTATTATCATATGACTTGTACAAGTGATGAATCTTTGGTTTGCTGGTAATAAGCCTGCATTCTGTTGTACTTTGAGGCCCCCAAACAGGAAGATATATGTCACCATTCAGGTATAGAGTTTGGTTATCGTCCCATGGCAGCCTGAATTTCAACATGCTCCTTTGCGAGTTCAACAAGAAATGCCATGTTTGCTGCGCCTTCATGTCAGCTGCTACTCTTTCTTCAACAACCTGTGCCTCATCACGAAACGGATCTGTGGATCTGATATCAGAAATGAAATAGATTTTATCGCCTTTGCAGCTAAGATCTTTGGCCAGCTGATCAGTAAAAAAATCCTGAATGATCCTAATCTGTTTTGATTCTTGAATACTAAATGGTGATGGATCTACAAGAATAAATTTTACAGACTGGAATAGTGTCGCAAGGTAACGGATATGAGTGCCTGGTGCAGCTCCTGCATACACTATAGTTGCATCTTGCAGGCCAGACTTGCCAATTATTGTCATGAATTCAATTTCAGACATCAGTAGCTTACGTTGCCCCCAATGAATGGTACTTTTGACCATCTCGTTGCGTCGTTTGTACTCCAACTCATCAGCGTTGTCACGCAAGATCCTCCAGAAATCAGCGTCTGCTTCATAATCCAAATGCGGTTTATTTTGATAAATTTGAGCACAATGCGGGTTATTCACGGGTTTTTCCCATTCTTCCTGTATCTCCCAATTGGATGCTGAAGGCATTCATGAGATGATAAGCATTATTCTTTTATACTCGTGGCAAACACGTTTTATTGGCATGACACTTCAAGACTTGCGCGCCTGAAATACACGCCCGCATCACGCCTCCTCCCCATGCGAGCTCCGCCACTCCCGAATCATATCCATAATCGCCCGCCGATCCTGCTGGTAATACACGTGCAGCCAGAGATCCTTGTTGTTCACGCGCATCCGCTTCTCCTTCGCCTCCTGCCCGTACTTGTCAATGAACTCCCCGTGAAAGAACCTGTCAATCTTGACCAACGCCTTCTCGTACAGCTCCACGCCCATCTCGTCCGCCACCCGCGCCACCGTCAGCACGGGCGTCTCCTTGGGCCGCGGGGCAAACTCGTTCTCAGGCGCCTCATCCTCGATCTCCTTGGTCGGGCTCAACACAGCAGGCTCACCCTGCGTCACGGTGATCGTGTTGAGCATCGCGTTCTTCAGCTGCTCCCGCACAGCAGGATCCATCTCCTTGTTCGCATACAACTGCGTGACCATGTCCACAATCTCGATCTGCTTGCCCATCATGGCACACTTGGCATCCACTTCAAGCTTATACAGCTCGGCCTGCTTGCGCTTCCTGTTGTACACCTCATCCTCATCCTTGATTTGACCAATTTCGATCCCATCGCCAGCCAGAGACTCACGAGCCATCTGCGCGATGGGCGAGTTGGACTGGGCATTTCTGGCCATCTCGTCAAATAGGGACATATCACCAGCAAAGTAGCGCCGGAGAATATCAACCATTGTTAATCTGTGCATCTTGGCTGTATTTCCTGGGAGGAACATGATCAACTTGAGAGCACCAGTAAAAGTGACAACGGGTTGATTGGATTGGCCTCTCCCGGGAAATTGGAAGCACCCCAAAAAATCGGAAAGTTCGTCTTTGAGGGTTTGAGAGATATTATCCCACGTTTCGTAAGCACGTTTGTTGTTCTTCCCGCACACACATTTGATCAAATCATGAATGGACAGGTATTGCACGCCATCGATCACGCAAAACCTGACAGTAGCGCCAGACACAATCTCGTCGAACGGGATCACAGCAGGGTTCTTCGTGAGCGACATGCTTCTAAACCTGGTTTCAGCTCAAATCACAGGCCACACCAGACACATTCGAGCTCTTTTTATTGCAAGACTCACCAGACACGCATCCATTCAACTCAAATCACGTTTGAGTGTCATGCCCAGCAGGCACCCCCCAGGCTCCCTTACAGTCCCTCAACAGGTTCATTCCCAGATTGTCTCCCAATCTAGCCGTAAATCTGTCCGTAAACCTAACGTGAATCCAATTGACTCGTTACTCGTTTGGCTAGACTCACCAGACACGCATCCGTTCAACTCAAATCACGTTTGAGTGTCATGCCCAGCAGGCGCCCCACAGGCCCCCTAAGACTCCCCAAGTAAGTTCATTCCCAATTTCAGCCCTAATTTCACCCCAAACTTATGCCCTAACATGTCAATGAACTGTCAAACACACATTGAGTCATGCTAACACATGATTCACGAGAATCACAGGAAGCACGTTGAGTCAACTGGATCAGCATTTGGTGGGCATGGCCATCTAGGCACCCGTCAGGCACAACCTTAAAGTCAGAAAATTCTTTCATTTCCAGTTTATCTCCTAATCTTTCGGTAAAACTGTCCTTGAACCTAACGTGAATCCGTTTAACTCGTTACTCGTTTGGCTAGACTCACCAGACACGCATCAGTTCAACTGGATAAGCTATTGGTAGTTCATGTATATTCTAGTCATGAATAAAATAAAAAAATCGCCCTAGAATAATCCCTAATGAGATATACGCTACCTACACGTATTTAACTAGATAATATACTGGTCATCGAGTTGAATGGATGACGTTCTGGTGAGTTTCGTGTTTCTCATGGCGTGACCTGCCATTCGTGTATTGGCGTGACTCAAATGCGTTTAGATTCATGGACGGTTTATCTCCTAATTTCGGGGCGAATCTGGGAATGAAAGAGTTTCCTGAGTTTCTAGGGGGTCCTGGAGGGGCCTGTTGGACGTGCGTGTCTTAGTGTGTTTGAGTCAACTCGATTGCATTCTGGTTATTCTAGCCAATCGAGGTTTAAGACGATTCAAACACGTCGAGGTTTATGGACAGATTCATTCCCATTTACGGACCTTATCTGGGAATGAAAGAGTTTCCTGAGCTCAAGGGGGTCCTGGAGGGGCCTGTTGGACGCGTGTGTCTTAATGTGATTGAGTCAACTCGATTGCATTCTGGTTATTCTAGCCAATCGAGGTTTAAGACGATTCAAACACATCGAGGTTTATGGACAGATTCATTCCCATTTACGGACCCTATCTGGGAATGAAAGAGTTTCCTGAGCTCAAGGAGGGTCCTGGAGGGGCCTGTTGGACGATGCAACAGGCCAACCATGCCATGGCTCGTTCCCAAAAAACGAACTAAACTCTCGGGTGGGCCTGATTGGATGGGCTATCGAGACGATGTCGCAGCTCTCGTTTGAGCCTGCGGTTCCTGGGGCGCGCGTGCCGATGCAGTTGCGGGGCGGGAAGCAGTACATTGACGCGCCGGCGTTAATCCAGCAAATGTGCCAATTGACCAATGAGCAGCATGCGGTGAACAAGTGGGAGAGCCTGGAGCGCGCGTGTGGTGAAGAGTGGAAAGGCGAGACCATCATTGGCAGACTGCAGGACGGGTTCCTGTTCTATGGGATCACGCTGCCCTGTGCGCTCAAGTTGCTGGAGAAGCTGGGGAAGCAGGTGAAACTGACGGACGAGCAGCGGGCGAGCGTGGTGCAGGTGATTCGCGGGCGGTTCAGCGGGAGCCAGCGGGTGATGGGCGGGGATCCTGTTGTGATTCCCGTGGCGGCGGGTGTGAGCCAGCCAAAGGTTGAGAAGGTCAGGATGAATCCTGTGGTAGTGCCGGGGGAATCCAGTAGTGATAATAAGCCAAACGAGCCGCGCGTGATCAACAAGGAAGACCAAGTGGGGGCGCTGAAGGTGGACGGGGTGGAGGGCGGGAAGGTACGGATGGTCGTGAAGGACGGGGTAAGGTTCCTGTCCGCAAGAGATATTATCAAGCACCAGTGCCAGAAGAACAGTAAACAGGTGCTTCAGGCGTGGGACAAGATAGATGAGGAGGTCAAGAAGGATCTGGAGCAGTTTACGGGGAAGTTCACGTTTGCCGGCAGCGGCGAGGTGAGCCAGCCGGTGCTGGAGGCGCGCGGGGCGCTGCGGCTGGTGATGTGTCTGGAGACGGCGTGCGCGGAACGGAATCGGGCGGGATTGCTGGAGCTGGTGGCGCAGGTCTGGGCGGGTGATACCGAGGAGTTCGTGAAGGCGGCATGTGAGGTGAGGGATAGGTGCAGGCGCGGCTGGGAGCGGCTGGATCGGCTGCTGGTGCCCGAATCGGATACGAAGGAGAGTGAGGAGGCGGGCGCGAAACGGGCGAGGCTGGCTTGAGCTAGCACGAACATTTAAAGAATCTGTAACAAACTGATATATCCTCATGGATTCTATTCCGCTTCGCGAACACCCTATGTGGCCCCTGCTCCTGAGTCGCGGGTTTGCCTCATCTGCAGATAATTTAGTCTCGAGAAATTGGGGCTTACCAGTGAAGCCCCCTGACGCACACGACATCTATACTTTTGAAACTAGAGATGGGAGGCATATAACGTGGTATTGCAGATCTAACCTGCTTGCCTTGGATGACAAACTTTACTACGTGTATTACGATTGGGAGTTGTTGAGCGGGTATAGTTGGTCTCATGCTGATTCTAAACGCGCGGAACGTTTAATCGTGAAAAACACAGTGTTGACAAGCAGTTTTGACCGCAATGGCGTGCTGACACTGCGGGGAGACGACTTGTATTGTGCAAGAGCAGTCAAGATGCGTCCATCCGTTCCGTGGTATTCTCTTGGGTTTGACGAAGCTTTGAAAACGACCTACTCGAAACTCGATCAGATCAACAGAAATGTAGTGACACTTCAGCGCTGGGCAAGAAAAACAAAACGTCCAAATCCTAAACGACTCCTGTTGTTGGCTTCCAGACATTTTGGATGGTTCAAAGTTCTTCCCGACGATTTGTTCAACATCATAGTTGAAGAGGCAACTAGAGTATTTCAAATCCGCCAGCATCAATGTGAATTTCAAAGTCGCGGAAAGCTTGAGTAAAAAAAGAATAAATTGAGGGGTGCGTTTGGCTATTTTGGTAATTTGTTTATATTTATTTGCAAGGATTTGTGTTCTTTCCAATTCCACTACCATGTTACTTACGATGAGCGATGAGGAGGGAGTTGTTTTGGTTACTTGTTTGGATTTTCCCAGACACTTCATTAACATGCATCATCCAGATGATTATAAAGTTCAATCTGAGCCTATCACTCCTGAATTCATTGTGCACCAAGCAGGAAACCACGTGAGATTGATTTGGAGAGTCAGCTTCAAGTGTGCAGCGGGTTATGTACCAATCAGCTTCATTGTTGATACTGGAGGGATGAACTATTTCTATTTCTCTGAACCAGCTGTGATGGTCCTTGAAGAAAACCAAGTGTTCGTTCGCGATGATAATGGCAACAATTATGTCAGGATGCGTTTGCCCGACCAAATTGTTCGAGCCTCTTTCGTAGACTCCCCAATTCACGCAAAACCAGCAAACCTGATTGGATTAAAGCTCCTCTTCAAGCTCCAACTTCAACTGGAAGCAAGCAATACTTTTCGCTTCTTGACAGAGGTGCCGTGGATCGGAGTTTGAATGGCGAGAGGGTGGTGGACAGGCCTATTAGCGTGAGTGAGATCGCGATGGAGATGGGCTACAGGCTGAGCCACGGGCGATCTCTGTCGGCAGGGCTGTGGCTGCCAAGTACTACGAGAGATACAGCGAGGAGCCGTCGTGGCACTACCAGCGGGTGCACAGAAATGTTGGATTGGAATCCGAGTACGCGCGCGCTGTGCGAACCAACCTGAGTTGCAGGTTTTTCTCGACTTCGAAAGCGTGATTTGATTCAGTCCAATAAGTGATAACTCCATTCTGCTGCATGTCGAAAAAATCTGGATGATCCAGCATAAACGCGTATGTCATGGTGATTACATTCTGTTAATATAACAATGAACTCAAGCGGTTGAGTTGCGCCTCGCCAAGCGTGAATGCGCCTGACTGCGCCCACTCCTCTCTGATGAATTTGTTGAGCCGGTCCAATCCGAGTGTCCATCGCGCTTCAAGCTCGCCGGCGATGGCTTCATCACGTCCATCTGGACATCCCGTGATTCCTGAATGTGCCTGCCGCGGCTTGCAGCATGCGAGCGGCTCGACGATTTGGATTGGGCGGAGACTATTGCTCATCGCGAGAATACCGCGGGCGACATCAGTGTGATGCGTGAAAATCAGCAGGCAGAATTTGTTGCTTGCGTAGCTCAACTGAATTAGATCTTGAAAAAACGAAGCCGTGTCAGGGTCTAACCTGTTCACCGCGTCAAATATCAACCATACATGTGTGCCTGGCTTCGGAAGCAAGGTCACGAATTTATCAGGAGTCGTGCACTTGATTTGTTCAAGAAACGAATTGCGTATGGTTGCTTGCGATCTGGAGATCTCGTCACAGCGCCAGACCTTGGCAAGCCCACGTTCGTGAATCACGCCCCTCGCGATATCTAGGGCACATCTGTGTGTCTGGGATTCCGCGAGACCCCAAACCACAAGGCAGCGCTCATGCCCGCTCAGATAATTTCGAACCGAGTGCGTTGCTGAATGTTCAGGACCATCAGCAGCTTTCACGTCTTGTTTGCGCATTTGAAGCTTGAGAAGCCAGCTGTTAAACAACATGACTGTGAGTTTGTGACAGGTGTAATTTTGTGAACTAATATATTGATTGTGTCAACCAACACGACATCAACTCAATGCATCGAGGTTTCCATTGATCTATTGGAAGATGATGTATTCCCGTTCGATTGCAGTGACTTTCTTGAACGACTCCGTCTCGATCCTGCATATTGGAGCGTATTTCTTCAAGTTGCGTGAATTGAGGAATTCATGAACGATGAGGTCTATCACTTCGTTTGGCATGTTGAGTGCCCAGGAGGTTGTCTGGAAAGCTGATATTTTCTTATACTTTTGCAGATCTGGACGGATGCATGGAAGGCGCAAGCATCGCTGGATGGACAAGCTTCGCACCAGTCGCTGGATCTTGACTACGGATTTCAAAAGTTTATCCCAGTTGAACGTGTAAGCAGTAATTTTGATGATCCAGTTGTGTCCTAGTGCGCCTGATATTGAGATTGTCATCTTATTCCCGAATTGAGAATGGATTTTAAGATCAGCTGTTGTATCTTGTCTTTTCAAGTGACTCAGCATGTGGGCTAAGTTATTTCCAAAGACAGATTTGACAAAATAACCTTGGCTAGTGTCATTGTTGAAAAACATGAATCGCGAGCCCCGTAGCACAGTCAAGCCTCCAGGCACGCTTTGGCTGTACAACACGGTCACAGGCGCTTGATAAGAAAATTTGGTCTTTATCAAGCCTTCCCAGTCTGGAATGTTGGATTGACGTAGGCTGCGCCACATCCCTGTAACAGATTATTGTGTCTTGAAATACGCGCACCCCTCTGTTTTGGCCTTCTTTTTGTTGAGAGAGTTGGGCGCGAAACGGGCGAGGCTGGCTTGATGTTTAATGAACTTGCCAGTGTAACACGCTACACCACCCGCCTGCCCCCTAGCGTCGTGCTTGAAGTTGCACGCTAGGAGCGATTTAACTGTAACTAACGTTTTGACCTGCAGTTGCGTGTATTTAATCACGGGGTTGGGAGAGAGGGTAACTTGCGTTCTGGTTAAGCAAGTATGGATCAGGATCCGCGAATCCTTGCGAAGAGGCTGTTGACCAGAATCGAAAGGAAGCGTGCTTATGACACTGAAGATCGTATCTCTCAGGAAAAGAAGACCCTCCGCCGCGGTATGGCTAGGGTTATTGCTTGCAACTCAGACACGGTGATTACGTGTGCAACAGTACTCAGCGAAAAGCTGGATGGTCAGCAACCCTTGACAGCCAATGATCTTGCAGAATGCCGGCAAGTTCTCGCACGAATTGTGAAGCTATGCAGGGAAACCCATAGCTATTCCAGTAATATGTTCGAAAATCTTGAGGCTGGACTGCAGGCTGGATTCGACGCTCAACGTGGTGCCGGAGATGGTGCCGGAGCTGGTGCCGGAGCTGCTGCTGGAGCTGGTGCCGGAGCTGCTGCTGGAGCTGTGGCTGGAGCTGCGGCTGGAGCTGCGGCTGCCCCCGCGAATGTTAACGATGCGGAGGAGTCCGACTAAGCGCGCCCGGTCGGCCAGTGCATGCCAGTGCGAGGCCCGGATACCCCAGTGCGAGGCGCGAAAGCCCCAGTGTGGTGCCGGGTGAACGCGGGGGATGCCTGTATTGAATAAACGTTTCGGAATTGAAAAGCGCGTGTGTGTGTGTGATTGAGAGAAACAAGATTTATTGAAGAGTCAGCGTGGCAACGGGTGAATCACGCGCCGTCTAGTCAGTCAGGCTGGCGGCCTTGGCCTTCAGGGTGCTCATGAGGTCTGTGAGGCGGTCGTGCATAAGCGGGGAAAGTTCACAGTCGCCCGTGATACGGACAATCCTTTCGATTATGAAGAACTCGTCGTCGCATCCAAGGAAAGACCAGACCTTCTCGCGCACAACCTGGACTGCGTAGATCTTTGTCTCCGCGGTCACGGGCTCCACCTTGCTGAACAGGGCGCACTCGAGGTTCGAGAGGTGCTGGGTGACCGTGCGGTTGTCGGGCGTGTTGGGATCCATCGACGAATAAGCTGAAACGCCTGGCTGGATATCGGGCGAGCGCGTGTTTAAATACTCGAGGAGGGCGGGAGTCGATTCAAAAATTAGGGTTTATTCGCGTGGGCTTAGCGCGTTCAGGCGTAGCTGGCGATCAACTCCAAACACTGGATCAGGCTGCGAACGACGTCGTTGCGCAGCGTGTCGGCAGGGAAGCAGATGTGATAAACTCCAGGGCTTGATATGAAGAAACGCCCACCGGAGTGGATCACGTCAACCGCTGGTGCATTGCCGTAGAAGACCTGGGTGTTATTGCCATCGGTAATTGCGCGCAACACCAGCTTGAGAGTCATCTCGCTTTCCCGTTTGTGATAGAAGCGCATCACCTTGTCGTCGGTAGCGTGATCCATCGTGTCCAGATTCGGGCCGTAAACGCGCAATTTGCACGCCATGTAGATCCTGATCGCCTTGTCCGCCACTGAGAAGGTGGCTGGCACTGGCGCCGGGGTGGACGGCTGCTGAATAGAAGACTCGCTGAACATGGAGTACAGGTATACCAGAGTCTTGTGAGGGGTCTTAAATAGCCTGTTTGAAGGTCGTCTTTACTACGTTTGAAGTCCGGCCACAACAACTGATCTACGGTTCAAGGCGTTCAAGTCGACCTTGGACAGATCGGTCCACACCAGTGCGTCTCCCGTGAGGTACCGGGGAGTTGCTGGTTGGGCCGTGGGCTTTGGCTTGGGGAGCGGGATAAGTTTGCCTCGTCGGATGCGCTCGTCGCTCACGTCGCTCAGGTGACTTATGATTTGCGAGATGAGGTCCTGGTCGAGCGAGGCGAGTGCGGAGTTCTTGCCCAATCGCGCGTGCAGGCACATCGCGACGGCCGTGCGTTTGTCCTGTCGCTTCGGCTCGAGGCTGGGCAGCCACATGCCGCGGATGAATCGCTGGAGATGCACGACATCGTACTTGGCCATCATCTTCAAGACGTAGATGACAGACGCGTTGTCGATCTTGTAGTGCGTGCCGTCGATCAGGGGCTGCTCGCGGATATTGCAGGTTAGGAGCGTCGGGTTGCGGGCGAGGTATGCGACGACGGCGTGATCGTGCTTGACGAACGAGTAGGTCGTGTTGTCCAGGCAGAGGATGTCGGCCAGGTGCTCCGGCTTGGCGATGGAGCGCAGGAGGGAGATCATGATACGTGATCTGGCGAGTGAGATCTTGAAGTACTTGTGCACCGCGGGGGTTGGCGTGTTTTTTCATGTGTTGCCGGGCGCGGCAAGTTGCTCCCGCAGGTGCGGATTGTTCTTGACCCATTCTGTTTGTAGAAAGTGCTCCCATGGCATGCCATAGCAATTACTCCCGCCATACTTGTCGGCTGGCGGCGTGCCCTTCTCGTCGGTCACCAGCACCTTTACGTAGTGGCACCAGCGGTTCCCGTACCAGGGCGAGTAATCCGAGCCGGCCCCGAGGTACATGTATCGATCGGGGTAGAGGGCCTGTGCTTTCTTGAGTGCCGCGCGTTCCTTGTCTGTCCCGAATGGTTTGAACTCACCCCCGTGTGGCGCGCGAAACCTGTGCATTACTAATTGCCTCTGCCAGGATGTTGGGCGGAATCCGTGCCATCCGAAGCAGGTCATGTCGATCGTGAGCAACATGAGGTACCACGCGCCGTATGCGACTTGCGGGTACATTGATGCGTGTGGTGCGTGAAAGATTTTAAATATGGATAATCAAGGTCTGTCACTCACGCCTTCCCCTGATGGGGCGCGGCGTTGCTGGCGGTGGTTCCGTACAGCCAGTGTTTGAATGAGGATTCGACGCGTTCCTTCGTGCTGACATCGCTGAACTTTTGCTTGGACTCCCTGGCTAATTGCTTGAGGTCTTTCACGTTCTTTGAGATCTCATCGATTTTGCAGTCGAGATTGGCGCTGTAATACCCGCACATCTTGAGGGTCTTGCTGAGGCTCCTGTACTTGTTCAGCTCCTCCTCGAATGCGCACCAGGAACCGAACGCGCCATCCTTGCTGGGGCACGTCTTCTCCATGTAGTCTTTCATGAAGCTGTGGAAATCCCCGTGATCCATCTGTGACTGGGACAGGTGGATCCAGTTTTTAATACCTGTTCGAAGCTCGCGGGTCTCAGGCCTTTCAAGCCAGTCCAGGAGCAACAGGATATGTCATCTGGATATGTGTATGTTATGTATAACACGTGCTACGGGGGCTTCTCGCTGAGCGAGGCGGCCGTGGCTGAGTACAGGCGGAGATGTCCTGAGGCAGTGCATGTGAGCGCGAGAAACGTGGAGAGGCATGACCCTGTGATGGTCCAGATAGTGCGGGAGATGCAGGAAAAGGCGAACGGGTCGTGTGCGCGGATCGAGCTCGAGAGGATCCCGGCGGAGTACGTGAATCATTACACGATTGGTGAGTATGACGGGCTTGAAGGCGTGCAGCTCCAGTATGACAAGTACCGCGTGGATAGTGTCAGGAGCATCCTGAACGATCGGGCGCTGAACAAGACCGACAAGCTCGCGCGCATCGCCGCGGTGATGGCGCTGGTGGAACACGAGAGAGAGGATGAGGATTGAATAGGTTTATTACTGGGAGCGACTCAAGCGGGTCAGTCGTCGGGCTCGGCGCTCAGGTCCACGAAGTTGCGGGCGATGCGGGCCTCTTCCTTGAGGTCTGCGATCTCGGCCTGCAGGATGCGGATCATGTTGAGCTGGCGCCCGGACCGTTGCATCAAGAAATGGAGCCGGCGCCGCGTGCTGTAGTACGCCTGGCGCACCATCCGCGACCAGAGCCTGGTGTTGTTGTAGATTGTCATCAGCTTCTGCCTGCACTCCGCAAGGTTCCTCTTGCAGCGGTCGTGCAGGCGCCTGGCCCGCGCGAGAGTGGCTTGTCGCTTCGCCAGCGTCGTCATTGAGGCGCGTTCGTGCGATTCCCTGGCACTGGCTTTTATAGCGGGTGGGGCTGCGATGAACCGGATGGGCTTGCGATTGATCCGCGCGAACGGGGTGGGCCTTGACATCTTTATTTAAAAGCGCGGGTGACATGAACAGCTTGGGCATGCTCATGTTTTTTCTGGCTGTGCTAGAGCAGCTGGCCCTGCTGCCCCTGCGATGGATTGTGCGCGAATTTTATCTGGAGTCGTTTTTTTATTATTTTCCTTAATGTCAAGCTGCATCGCGCGGTTTTCACAGAAGACACAAGATTTTCTTTACTTTTCCGTGCAACACCCACCTACGTGACCCGCGCTGTAATCAATTTAAATCAAATCGAAAAAAAAATTGCTGTAATCGCGTGTTTTTTTTTCCTATTTAAGCACGGGCCAACCTGAAGGGTCAAGCGTGCAAGCTTTGCAACAATTTATCCATGTCCACCGACGAATCCCCGAAACTGTTCAACCTCTACTCCCGGGACGAGATCCCGATGGTCGTGTGGAGACGCTCGACTCTCAATAAGATCCTGGCTGCCCGTGACGCCGGCGCTCCCGTGATGACCGGTTTTCATGCCTCTGATTTCCCCGAGTGCAAGCTGTGGACGTACGTGAAGAAGGATGACTTCGAGATGTGCTATTCTCCCATTGACGACAAAAAGATGATGTTGTTTATCTTGGGCCGCAACGGGAAGGTATACGTGGAGTTCATGCGGATGATTTTGAGCAACTGGCTCTACCGGCCGCACGGGACGCTGATCGGGATGGGAGGCGAGTTCCTCTACAACTCGACCGAGCAACACTTCATGACATTGAAGGCCATCTGTCCGGCGGCGAACGGCTCTGACAAGGAGCAGAACGTCACGAACGTTCATCTTGCGGAGACGCTCCACAAGATGAAGGTCGGGACAAACAAGATCGCTCCGTTTGATCAGAAGAAGTGGGACGAGGTGAGCGAGAAGGCCATGTTCGCCTCGTGGCTGAACGCGCTGCAGGAGCCCAAGAACTTCCAGTACTTCAAGAAGACGCTGGACGTCGAGTTCCTGCCGTGCTCTGCCGAGAACATGTACTTCGGGGCTCGCGTGCGGGCCGCGATCAAGTGCGGCAACGTAGATTGCATCGAGACCAACAAGGACGATTGGAGGTGGGGCGCGACCTGCACTCCGCGGCGCCTCGTGGAATATTTCACGGCCGCCGAGAAGGTCGAGAACCCGCGCAAATTCATCGACGAGATCGCCATGATGGGGTTGGATCTCGAGACGCACCAGAAGGCCGGGACGGAGAACAAGCTGGGCAACATCCTCGCGGAGCTCATGAAGGGAGTCGCCAACATGGATCACGCGGCGTACCTTGAGCACGTCGGGGATGTCCAGTTTGACGATGTTATCGAGGACGAGGACGAGTATCCCGCCAAGAAGCAGCGCGCCTAGATCGGGCGGTGGCATTGCGTGAATGTGAGAGACTGGCCGCGCCCTTGGATGGCGCAGGCCTGGCACGTTTGGCTTGAATAAATCTCTGTTTCGATTGCATGCGATTTGTGAGATGTGGGGATGTATTAAAGCGCGCGGGTGCCTCGTTGAGCGCTTGATTCTCTGGTAGCAAGATGGCGCGTGAGATACGTGTGGGCGACCTGGTGTTTTTCAAGTACGCAGAGCACCCCAGCGTGCCTGGGACGGTGCTGGAGCTTCTCAGGGACGGATACAGGATTCGCCCCGTGTTGGACACGGATTGGGACTGGTATGGCATCCCCGCGAAGCACATCCGCCACGAGCCCTCGCCCGTCAAGCTGAGCAAGAGCGTCAAGAAGTACATCAAGTACCGCCCTGTGCGCACCAAGGTGCCCGGGCGCGAGGGGCAGGTGGGGGTGGTGGTCTGGAATCCGCTCACGTACCATTTCGACGACTCGGTGCCGGGCGATTTCAAGGTCGCGTATGCCCGGTCGGACGGGACCGGCTTCGATGTCGTGCGCGTGCCGATCGATCAGGTCGAGGTTAAGCCTTGCTAAAGTGCCCCAAACTAGGCGCGCGGCAGGCGAGGCGTGAATAAATTGGCGAATCCTTTATTTGTCGTGTTTCGGGTCGCGCGCTTCAGTGGTCGAGCGGGGGGTTGCCTGTGTCGGTCTTGGCGACCTGCGCCTTCTCGCCGTTGGCGAAGAAGAGCATGCGAATCACCTGGGGGGTGGTGCGGTCCGCGTTGACATCGTAACGCACGGGCACGCCGTCCAACTCGTAGCCTCCTTCCTGAAAGCAGACTTTGACTTGGCACTTCGTGGCGATCTCGTCGGCGTCCTGCATCCAGGACTGGAACCGGGGGGGCAGCTCCTCCCACTTGTTTTCACGCTGGACGTAGAAAGTGAACATCTCGCAATGGCATGTGTTTCATATGTTGTTTAAATATAATGTGCAAACGTGTTGGGTACGTGAGCCCTGGGGGATTTGTGAAAAACCACGGATGAACGGGGACGAGGCCGAGTACGAGCGGATCTGGCAGTTCGAGGCGGCCGGGGCGCAGGTGAGCGTCCAGCAGAACGAGTTCCGGATGGGAACAGTGCAGTTGACGCTGAGGCAGGATGAAGCTATGACGGTCAGGCAGTATCCGGACTGGTACTATGAGGGGTACTTGGACTGGGAGCACCAGCGTCTGAACGGGGCAACGGCGCAAAAAAATACTTGAAACAGCCCGGTGCGGCCGCGTTGGGCGGGTTGACGAGTTAGAGCATGACAGACAAGATTGACGAGATTTTCGAGCGGAACCTGCCGTGGGTGGATGAAGATAAGAGGCGCGAGTTCTGCGACGGCGTGCGGAGGTACTGGGAGAAGTTCAGGGATTATCACGATGGGAACCTGCACTACGAGAGTGACACAGATTATCAGAACGAGCTGGTGCAGATTATCGAGTTGGGGCCAGAGGAGTGCTGGATCTACTCGCCGCTGTTCAGGAAGGCTGTGGCAGCTATGATTGGCGAGCTGTTCAAAACCAAGATTGTGCTTGCGAGTCTGGCGTCTCCCGAGGCGATGGACCAGCCCACCATTTTCATTGACGAGAAGGAGTTCAGATGGGCGATGTTTCTTGATTACCACAAGAACGAGGCGGATGATGTCGGGAAAACGCGTGTGGGCATGCGATTCCCCCGCAACTGTGCGAATAATCTCTGCACAATGACGAAGACCTTGAACCAGAATTCGACGATAGAACCGCAACAACCCCAGAGTTTGCTGGTGGCCGATGTCAGGGCGTGGGACACGTGATTTTTCGTGTCGTTCCCTGTGTATTTAAGCTGCACCGGGGCGTTTGTGTTGAACTCGCTGTTACGTGATGTCTAGCCCCGCCCACAAACAACGCATCGATCTTGCCAACCGCGAGACGCGGTTGGTTATGGCGATTCGGGAATGCGAAAGTGTAATGCAGGATCTCGAGTACGCGGTCAAGGAAATGGTCTGGGTTCGCACGCTGACGCTGGAGAAGTACAAGGCGCGCCTGAACAAACAGGCGCAGATCGATCACGAGGATTATGTCGAGGCGCAGGAGTGCGCGCGCGAGGCGATCGGGCGCGACCGTCGCGGGGGCTGGTGAGCGGCTTGGGAATAACCTGCTGCGGAATAAACTGTTCTGGCTTTTCACGTGGGGAACGCGTGTATTTAAGAAGCGGCGCGCGATTTGAGGTGACGAGAATGTTGAAGTTCTATGTTCGGCGCCAGCACGGGTGGGTTGAGCTTCAGGATGTCGCGACGATTCGCTGGATCAGGCACTGTAACAGGAACCTGAACCGGGACGAGCACCTGCAGCGATTCGTGCGTGAGGGCGATGTTTTGCTTGTCCCTGAGATGTTCGTGACGCTCTATGAGGTGCGCCTGTTCGAGACTAAGAAACGCGTGCACACCCGCATTGTGGAGCTGTTCAACGGGGAGCGGTGCGAGCTGGTTGGGGCGTACCGGGACCGTGTCCCGACCCGCCCGGGGTACTGGCAGCCCGGCCTTTGAGCTGTTTCGGGCCTGCCTTTGAGCTGTCCCGTGAGTGTCTCGTTGCGCCATGAATAAACCCGTTTCAATGTGCGAACGCGAGTTACAGCGCGCGTATTAAAGGGGGTTTCGGGCAGGGCGCGCGCTCTAGCAGGTTTTGGTGCAGAGATGAGCGGGGCCGCTGATGCTAGCGAGAGGAACGACTGCGAGGTCATGGAAGAGATGCTTGAATTTGTCTGTACAAACCTACGCAAACCCAAGATTGGGAAAGCGGTTCGCCGAATCGGTGAGGGAACGTTTGGCAAAGTCTTCGAGGTAAGATCCGCCGAGACTGGCCAGGCGTTTGCGATCAAGGCCTGTCGATGCCCGAATGGGGAAGATTACGAATTTATACATTACCTCATGGACGAGTGTCGGCTTATGAAAATGTTGGAGCAGGATGCAAGCAAACACGAAAACCTCATGCCAGCACATGACTGCTTTGGGTTGCCAGAAGACGATACCGTGTTGATCGTGATGCCCTACATGCCCGGCGGATGTCTCGAGAGCTTCATCTTTAATCCGGAGTTCAGTAGGACGCCGGAGATCAAGAAGGCGAATCTGATGATGTTTACGCGACAGCTGCTGGAGGGCCTGAATCACTTGCATAACATGGGATGGGCTCATCGAGATTTGACCACCCGAAATGTGGTGCTGGACCAGACGTTTCAGAAACTGAAGATCTGTGATTTTGGGGTGAGCTGCGAGTTGACGAATCAGCAGGCGCGCATCTCAAAAACCACAGACCAACCTGGTTATACCTGCGAAGGGATCTGCGCCTTACCCTTTCGTGCCGTCGAACTGCTCCTCGGGGACAATTTGTACGACCCCGCGAAGGCCGACGTATGGAGCCTGGCTATGATCGTCGCTCGAATGATTCAGAAGGCATCCCTGTTTTATGACGGCAGGTCTTTGGGGCCAAATGGTTGGGAAGAGTTGCACTTGGTCACGAAAATCAAGATGTTCCAACTCCTTGGCACGCCCACGGAGACGTCGTGGCCAGGCGTCACGCGTCTGCCCGGATACGTGAGTGACCCGCTGTTCCCGTGTTGGACGGCTGAAAACTTCGAAGCACTTTGGAAGCAGTGGGACGTGCCATGCCCTATTCTTGGTGTTCTTGCCCGCTCCATGGTGCTGTACCCGCGGCGCAGGGCCACGGCTGCCGAGCTCATCATGCAGATGACGAGCCTGGAGGCCCAATTCGGGCTCAAGGAAGCCTTCGGCGATCCGGTCTAATCCGTGTCTTGGCCCCGCATGAGCCCCAAAATGCGCCCCTGCTTATCGAATAAACCGTTCTTTTTGAGTGATGACCTGTAGAGCGCGCGTCGATGTGCCAGTGACTAAGATTAGTGAGAAGCCTTCCAGTATAAAAACAGTTTGTCTTGGCCAGCAGTATAAGTTATCATGGATAACCAGTGCACTAATGTCTTGACTGCTTTGTTTGATTCCGGAGTGCTTGAGCTAGACAAATACTTCAACGAGTTTGAGCAGATCCATTATACCAGAATCTGCAAGCTTTCCTACAAAAACGTTGTAGATTTTACGCTGGACGAAAAACTCATCGGGACTGTCCATAAAACGGACAGGGACGTGTCAGTCCGCGTCTTTAAGGATTCCACACTCCAGATGAGCCTGTATGAGCATGCATACCAGTCGAACATGTTTGTATGTCAGGTATCTTGCAGCACTGGTCAATTCATCAAACAAGACAGGAATGCGCAGGCCTTGTTGCGCAAGTGCTTCAAATCGTATAATTAAACAAGACACGCTGCGAAATTTAAATGAATAAACGTTTTCATCAGCTCGTTGAAGCGCGTGTTACTGGATTCATGGATTTAGCGATTTATTACGAGCGATGCTCTAGCGCTCACTTGGCCGGGCACACGGAGTCCCTGACGCGGTCGAGGCCGGCCCAGTCGGCCCTGGCGAACGTGGTGCAGCTGCCGACGCGGCTGTAGATGTCCGAGATGAGGGCAAGCTGCACGTACTCCTTGTGGGTGGCGCGGTGGGACTCGATGCGGGCGAGGACGGCCTGGATCTCAGGCAGCTTCCAGCCGCGCAGGGAGTCGGCCAGGACGTCGGCCCAGACCTCGAGAATGGCCGCGCGGGTCCGGATGGGCAGGCTGGAGTCCGAGTGGAGGACGCGCGGCAGGACCGCGAACTGCAGGTCGAGGCGCGCCTCCTTGGGCACCGGGCGCATGTACTTGATCGGGCTGGTCACGACGCGGTACGAGCCCGACGCCACGTACCAGCCGAGCAGGGCGACGCGGATGATGGCGCGGATGTTGAGCGCCACGCCCGCGGCCGCGATCAGGAGCATCACGCAGAGGACCTGGATGATCCGGGTGATATACCAGAAGGCCGTGTGCATGGTCTGGGAGAGCACGTAGTACAGCAGCCGAGGCACACTGATGACGAACAGGATGGCCAGAAGGGTCAGGACAACCGTGCCGACCCAGCAGGCCTCGGTGTAGTACTCGGGCGGCGGCGTGAGGGCGTCGAGGATGGTGTAGAGCATCGCGCGGGGAGAGATTTCAAAAATCTGGCTGGGGAGGCCGGGGCATTCGTGGTTTAAATACTGAATAAACGGCTTGTTTTTCTATTTAATTCGGCTGGGCGTCCCGGCGTGCATATGCGTTTCGGGTACTGCCTGATAGTCTCCAGCCAGCTCCTGATCCTGGCGATGTACAGTGCTTTCTGCCGGCAGGAGCGTCTGGCGAAGCTTGTCAAACAAGAGCACGAGAGGGCCGAGCCCATCTCGTGCTCCCTGGACGACTTTCTGGATGGAACCTGGACGTACAGCGACGGGTACAGGCAGCCCCCGGGTTACGAGTGGTGTGCCATCGACCAGCGCCAGGACTGCAGGGCGAATAACAGGTCGTACCTGGATTGGGCGTGGACGCCGCGCAGACCCGGGTGTCGCCCGCGCCCTCTGGAGCGGCGGGCCTTCCTGGAGTGGTTCAGGAACAAGAGCATTGCGTTCGTGGGGGACAGCATGGCGCGCAACCAGCAGCAGTCCCTGCAGTGCGTCCTGATGACCGAGCCAGAGACGGGCCTGACATGGTCCGAGGGGTACAAGCTGGCGTACGATTCGTATTACCCGGAATTCGACGTGCGCGTCCAGCAGCTGCTTTCGGGGTGGCGTGATTTCATAAGGCCGGAAAACGTTCACGAGCTCTCCGGCTTCGACTATGTGATCATCAGCGTGGGCTCGGCGTGGCGGCGCGCGGATTCCGGTCTCCCCAACGTGGATGATTTACACGCGGATCACGCGAGAGAGATGATACGGAACGCGGTCAACGCGCGGTGGAAGGCGCTGCAAGGGCTGCCTGCCGGGGTTCAAGTCATCTGGAAAACCCCCGACCTGCCCCATTGGGCAGGAAAGATCTCGGACCAGCCCTGGAGCCTGCCCTGTTCCAGGCAGCCTGCTCATCGGGACATGTTACAGATGTGGATCAGGGAGGCTTTGTTACACGAGAGACGGAGGGATCCCGGCTCGCCCAACCTCCATGTGATGGATGTCCTGAAATTGATTGAACAGCGGGCGGATGCGCATCCGAACGAGCATTCCCTCAAGTTTGGTGCGCACTTTGATTGTCTGCACTGGTGTTTGCCTGGTGTACCGGACACAATTAACGAGATCATATTTAACTTTATTCAAACGCATGCAGGGGCTGGAAGATGAACAGGATAAAGGCCTGGCTCATGGTCATCCTTTTCATGTGCATCATGAACATAATGAAGGAGTTGTACTGGTTTTATCCCAGTATTGGGTGGGCGTTTGTTCTGAACAATACCAGGCGGAATAACACGCTAAAATTGAGCTCGCACGCCGCTGTCGTGAAGGCGCTGCCCGAAAAGAAAATAGCGTTCCTGTTCCTCCTGTCCAAGGAATTCGAAACGTCCGAGATCTGGTACCGGTATTTTGCAAACGCTCCGGCGAAACAGTGGACGCTGTACCTGCACGTGGATCCAAACCAGACGATTGCGAACATGCCCGTGTTCTTTGAACAATTCTTGCTGAAACCGGAATATCAACGGCGGACTGTCTACTGTCAAGACCTAATTTCCGCTACATTGGCCCTCATCCAGGCCGCCCTGGAAGACATTCACAACCACAAGTTCATCCTGTTGTCTCCAACGCACGTTCCACTTCGGAAATTTTCGGAACTGCGCCTTTCTCTGATCCGGGATAACGCCAGCTGGATCTGTGTGACTCCTGTTGCGCAATGGGCGTCTGTGGAAACCGGACATGAGCGGCCGAAACACCACCAGTGGATCATACTGAGTTATGCGGAAGCTTCAAGACAGCTGAGACTCGACCGCAAGCCGACGGAGAACATGAGAGGGTGCGAGGATGAGTACCTGATCACCCCGCCCGAGTTGCACGGGAGCTTGAATTACACGCAGGAGCGCGTTTGGAGCGATGTCAATCAAGGCGGATTGAGAATCACCGACACCTCGGGGGAGAGGCTGCTGGTCGAGCAGGGGCTGTGCTCGACCTACGTGCACTGGGGGGATTATCACGAAAACAGCCTGTTCCAAGGCGCGCTCCCCTACTGGTTTGACACGAGCGTGGATATCAATCACCAGCTGAATCCGGTGAGTTACTGTTTCCTGCTAGGCCTGCAGCAGCACACGGATTTCCTGTTTGCCAGGAAAGTCGTGCCGACAGCAAGAGTTTCCATGAAGTGCACGGGCGGCGAGAACGCCACGGATTTGGCCGTGCTGGAGGCCTTGATCAGGCTTGATATCATCCGGGATTGAACGAGTTGCTTTGAGGGTTTCATTTGCACACAACATGACACCCCATGCCGGCTGCATCGAGGGGCTCGAAAAGGTCTTTGTGTTTGAGGTAGACAACGCTGAGCCCTATCTGCTCGTTGTCCAGCCTGTTTTGCTGGATCATGTCTGAGCGCAGTACGTCGACAAGCTCATTGCAGACCTTGAGCAAAGGGCCTGCGTTTCCGCCGAAAACAGTGCCCATCAGGTAATTCCTCTGGGTGCCTATGATCTCGTCTGGCGTTTTGGAGTCCAAGTCCTGAAAATACTCGGTCGCTGTCACGTAAATCCGGTCGGCAGATAGATTCGCTCGTTCAAGCAAACGGAACCGGCTTTGCGGCTGCCCATCTTGGAAGAACCGGCTCAAGCCAGCGTCGATCCAAAAGAAATTTGAGCTTTTGAACGGATTTGTTTCCATGGCTTTCTGTAACCAAACCGCCTTCGAGAACTGCAACGGGATGTACAGCTCGTTCAGCCACTCGATCGCCCCGTTATGGGAATTTGCCAGTTGCATGTCTGACAGAATCGTCTTGACGTCCTGCACGAGATTGGCAAGAGGGATCTCCCTCTCCGGGACGTAGAGCGTGGGGATGAAACTGCCAGACAGGGCTCTTTCACGGGCTTCTCTTATCCATGTCAAATCCTCTGGAGCGGAGAATACGATCATGGGCATCCTGATTTCAAGCGTTTGGGCAGTCCATGACCTGTAGTCCTCAAAAGCCCTGTCGTGTCGTTTGATATCGTACAAGGCAGTCACGAGGGTCGTGTAAAATTCGGGGCCTCTGGCCGCCACAGAGCTGAAATGATTCCACGACTGACACACCTGGGCGTATCTGTCCTCACACCCCCAGGGCTTGCTCATCGTGTAATGAATTATGTTGAGGCCGGCCTCCTCCTGTTTTACCCAGAGATCGTGGTCATCCGAGAAGGCAGCCAGATTGGCGTTGTTCCTGAATCCGAAATCCCTCCAACGATTGGCGTAGACGACATTCAGAAACCCTTGCTCGGACATCATCGTGTCAAACACGACAGAAGGGTCATCCTTGTCCCGGATCAGCCTGTGGAACTCCTGCTGCGACGGGCGAATCATGAAGACGCCCATGTTGAACCCCGACACCCATCTCCCCCCGCTGATGTCTCTGGTCACCCACAGCGAATCTCCCAGCTCGATGGAGAGCAGCTCCTCCAACGTGCCGACCACAAGACAGTCGCTGTCCATGTAGAGGATCCTGTCGTATTGGATCATGTTCCACACGTTGAGCTTGGAGAATTGATCGATGAAGCGGGGGAACGTGTCTGTCCCCGCTCTTGGCGGGATATGAGGCACCGTCTTCAGGGTCCACCCTGCGTATTCCAGCGCCTGTCGGATGCCGGGGTCTTGAATGGGCTTGTAGTCCAGCTCCAGGATGCAAAAATCAAACTGTCTCGACTGGGTCATGAAGGACAGGTCTTTCCTGATGGAGCTCATCAACGCCAGCGCGCCCCGGTGATAGGAATCGACGCTGTCTGTCAGCATGGTCGTGATCAGGACGCGTTCGACGGACGGCTCTGGGGTCATCAGTGTCGGGATGTTGTCTGGGACGTCGCCCAAGAGGAACGGGAGGGTGAAAAACCATATGTCGTACACGCTGGCATCTGGCTGGATCTGCACGCACAGGCCTGCGTTCTGGAGGCAGGCCAGGTCGAACAGGGTCTGGTCTTTGCCCACGAAGGCGCCCTGGTCGGCCCTGGCGTTGAAAACACGAAAGTACGCGTCGTGGAACCGAAGAACCGCGGACGCACTGCCGCCCCACATGGCCCCCGCCAACGAGTAATCGCCCGCGGGCGACAGGGGCACTTTGGTGAAAAAGACGCTCGATGGATGGTCCTCCACTTGAGGGGGCACGGACTGCAGAGCCCTCCCGCTGTACTTGCCGTCTCTCATGCACCCTATGTCCATCCAGAAAAAGTGGCTGGACTTGAAGACGTTTTTCAGGACCTCGTCGCGCAGGAACACCGCTTTCAAGGCCCACACCCAGTACAGTTCCCAGCCTTTGTGCAGGTGCGCCTCGACATCCAGCCCCACCTGCGAGGCCCAAAACGCCTCGGTCCGATTCAGGCGGAGGGCCGCGTCGTTGAGCTCCACGGGCACGAAATGCGTGGGGCGCCCGCGGCGATGCCCCAGTATCTCGTCTTTCCAGGCGCCTGGCGCGTAGACCGCCATGCACGCGTCAAGAGACAGCATGTTGGGCATCCACTGCTTGTATTCATCGACACTGTGCTTCGAGTTTATGGCGAAATACGAGGTGACGAGCGTCACGTTACATGTCTGGTGGGTGAACCTGAACTGCTCGATGTCATGATCCGACACGGGGGTCCAGTGCGCCGGGAAGTGCTCGTGATAATCCAGCTCCCTCAGGAACGGCGTCGGGTAGTAAATGGTCCTGCCCTTGAACGATCTGAGGTAGCCTGCCCACCATCCGAACGTCCCCACGGACATGATGAGGTCGGGGCACGAAGCCAGCACGCCCATGTCTTCCTCTGGCGACCCGTTGCACAGGTGCATGCCGTCGAAGAGGGCGTGGCTCCTGATCCACTCGGGGTCGTCCGTGCAAACGACTGCGTGGGAGCCAGAGTATTGAAGCATGTGCAGGGCCGCCGCGAAGTAGTCTATGCCCGGGTCCTTGGCCCCGTGTCCGGCGAACTGATCCGTTCTGCGCACGTGTATTCCGATCCGAACGCCCCTGTCCTTGACCCACTGTTCGCCGTACCCCATGGTTCGCAGCTCGAAGGGCAGCCCGGAGGCCGTGAAGTACCTGAACGACTGCAGGTAGGTCCTGATGAGGACGCTCTGACTCCCGTGCATCATGCCGGGGTGAAAAACGAGGAAACCTCCGTTTTCGTCCATGACGTCCACCCCCTCTGGATTGCAGTTGCCCGGGGGCACATGAAAAATCACGGCCTTTTCCAGCATGCTCCCCTCGAGGTTCGGGATGCACCACTGGGCCCCTTTGGACAACGCCACTCCGAAACTGGAGGCGGCAATGAACAGATGGTTGCCCAGACGTCCTGCAAGGAACGCCGTGACCGTGCCTGAGCCTGTCTTCGGGGACGGACGAAGGCTCTGCTGCATGATCTTGTGCGCCATGTCGGATTTGTCCAGATAGTAGTGATAGTGCGCGAAACCAAACGGGATGTCCAGCGTGTGCACGTTGGCGGCGCAATTCAGCAACCAAGTGCCGGTCACTGCGTCCTCGGGCGCCCCTGTGTTTTGCATGGCAAACGGGCAGTTGCTCACCTGGAGGACCAAGTCGAATGACAGCCCGTAGAACCCCCCTGACATGTAAAACCAGCAGCCGTCCCGTCCGAAAATCTGACACTGGTTGGACGGGGCTGCTACCGAGGGGACCGGACTCACCGAGAGGTCCAGCCCCCAGGACACGACCCTGTTTCCGAAGTAGACCGGAGGGTTGGCGTTTAGCTCCAGAAGGGATAGGAGCTTGGCCCAATCCACGACGGTGTCTTGATCCATCTTTATGACGTAATCCACCGGCTCGCTCGTGCTTGCGTATTGAAACCAGCGCAGGCTCTTGCCCTCATTCACGTTTTCCGCGAAATCCCCGACCAACAGATCCCTGTGAATGTTATTCTCCAGCATGATGTCGTTCTCGGGCAGGCTCCCGAAGAAAAACTTGTACCTAATCGCGAATTTTTTCAGAGTGGTCCGGTACGCGTCCCGAAGCTTCCTGTCCTCATCGTACCTCTGCGCGTTGCAGAAAATGCCAACAAGAACCTTGACCGAGGCCTCTGGATGGTCAATTAGGGTGAATGCGCTGTCATTCAACGGTGCCTCAAGGCTCGCTTTTGGGTATTGCACTGGGCGCGGCGTGTCCTGGGGAGGAAACAAGGCCCTCGCCTGGGGCGAAACATTTTTTTCTTTCAGCAAAAACGTGTTGGGCGGGATATGCTGGTTTTTGGAAGCCCTGATGTTGTTGAGTATCGTGTTGGTTCCCAGCATGCAGAAACAGAGACAGAGCAACACGCATTGGCTGATAACCACACGGCTGTGCACGTGGCTCATCCCGTAAGTCAAGCGGACTGTTTATCTTATGTAATGCCTTTCGGAATACCGGATTAACCCGTTAGCCAACACGGCACTTTACTCAACACGCCCGCGTCGGCTGGAGACAAACTCGCAAAGCCTCGTGGCCAGGATGTGGAGAAAGAAGAGGTCCTTGAGCACCGCGATGCTGTGGCAGACGATCTGGTACGAGATGGGCCCGTAGAGCTGGACGGCGTGCGAGGCGCCAGCGAGGAAGTAGTGGAGCCCCTGATGGCACAGGCAGAGGTTCATGTGCAGCAGCATGAAGAGCGCGGCCGCGGCGAGCAACGGAGGAGGGGGCGTGAGGCTGAGCATGCTGCGTTGCGGGAGGCGCGACGGGCACCACGTTTTAATAGGATGGCGCGAAAATCCCCGAAACGGCGTGTAACGTGGGGTTGCCAGCGGCGGGCGTATTTGAAACGGGGCCGGCTCTGGCGGGCGTCATGAAGCAAAACTGGGACACGTGGTTTTCAAGCCCCAAAGGCCAGTGCATGTTGTATGCGATCCTGTTCATGCTGGCGGAGCTGACGACCATCACGTTTTTTTGGGCGATACAAAAACTGACAACGACGCACATGCAGTTCATTGTAGCGACGCACATGTTCGACATGCTGTACGGGTTCGTGTTTGGGATGGCGTGGTGCCGCGGGTTCATCACGACGGAGTGCTCCAAGTGCAAGAAGCTGATCCCCGGGCTGCTGGACGACGAGACCACGCCGCTGATGCACGCGTGACGGGTCAGGCCGCGGCCGTTTCGGGGTTGAGGAAGGA
>Ga0208614_1000140_pt1 | contig 25500 bp, 37 predicted proteins | sample CryBogCBE23Jun09_FD_184554 | JGI IMG/M metagenome (GOLD analysis project Ga0208614, IMG submission 184554) | Freshwater microbial communities from Crystal Bog, Wisconsin, USA - CBE23Jun09 (SPAdes) | ecosystem: Environmental > Aquatic > Freshwater > Lake | place: Crystal Bog, Wisconsin, USA...
GTCAAGGAGCCAAAATGAAAAAGCCCCCATTTAAAATTACATTTGAAGAAGGTTGCTTTGATGACCTTGAAGATGAGTTGACCCAACAAGAACTAGATGCGTTGATTGATGGCATTTTTCAATTGGCGGAAAGCGGTGAAATATTTGAAAACTCCACGCCAGTAACAGAGTTGCCAGAATATGAACAAGCAGAAATTATTGATATGTTAGAGCGTAAGAAAAAACGGATAAGACATTGAAAAAGAAAAATTACAACTATTACAAACTAGACGTTGGGTTTTATCCTGATGTTGTTAAGCTTTGCTTTGATGATAAGGTGTTTCAGCAAATTCTTAAAGACCATAACGTTACGCTAAAAACCAGTGCGCTTGATTATGGCATAGCTGAAACCCATCTGATTGGGGATGGCAAAGACGCTATAATTGTTCTTGTGTTTGATATGTCTTTGGTCAATGATGACATCAGCGAGTTGGTAGATACAATTGCGCATGAGATATGCCATGCTGTCGACCACCTTGCCGAACACATTGGCGAAGACGAAGGATTTAAAGGCGAGACCAGAGCCTACCTTACTGGCCATCTTGCACAGCAAATATTTAAAATCTGTATGCATGAAAAGGACAAGTATGCTAGAAAAACAAATCGAAGCAAGATTAAACAAAATGGTAAAAGCACAGGGCGGAATGAGCTTGAAGTTTATATCAACCGTAACGGGGGTACCGGATCGCATAGTCCTGCTGAAATCCAAGCTATCATTCGTGGAGCTGAAGACAGCGACGGGAAAATTGAGCAAGCGCCAAGAAGTAGTATTTAAAGAATTAGCCGACCAAGGCTTTCCCGTAACTGTAATTAAATCAATTGATGATGTAGAGGAATTTATTTGTGAATCGCTCAGACCTGCACCCATATCAGACGATGATAATTGGGAAGGCGAAATCCATCCCCAACTTGGGACTATTTCTACCCCCGGGTTTGGGCAAGACGACGACATCATTGACGATACTGGCGGAGCAGTTTGATGGTCCTACACTTATTATTGCCCCCAAACGTGTTGCTGAAACTGTATGGTCTCAAGAGGCATTAAAATGGGATCATCTAAAACATCTAAGCGTCGCAAAAATTCTGGGCAATCCCTCACAGAGATTACAAGCGTTGAGGAGTTCTTCGAGTATGTACGTGGTAAATCTAGAGAATTTGACTTGGCTATGCGAGCAGTCGGAGATGAGCAAGTTCAAGAACCTAATCATCGACGAGAGCAGCCGGTTCAAAGACCCGAGTACAAAACGTTTCAAAGCTTTGAAGAAGTGGTTAAAGAACTTCAATCGACGTATTATCCTTACTGGTACGCCGACCCCACAGGGGATGGCAGACCTATGGTCACAGGTTGGCATCTTGGATTTAGGGGAAAGACTGGAGACGAGCCTGACGAAGTTTAGAGACAAGTATTTACAGCCAGATCAAATGAATCGGCAAACAAAAGTAATCTATTCTTGGAAGTTAAAAAATGGTTCTGCTGAGGAAATTCAAAGTAAAATTTCAGATATATGTTTTAGTCTTAAGGCTGAAGACTATTTACAACTACCGCCGCTTACAGCGCTTTATCACAAAATTGAAATAGAAAAACCCATACGAGATAAATATGATCAACTTAGAAAAGACATGGTCGCTTACATCGGTAAAGAACAAATCACAGCTCCAACAGCGGCAACATTGGCGGGCAAGTTACTCCAATTCACCGCAGGCGCGATTTATGGAGCGGATGGAGAAACGCAGGAAATACACCGCGCTAAATTGGAATACCTTGAGTCGATCATGGAAGAGTCTTCCTCGCCAACGCTGGTCTTCTACCACTTCAAACATTCGCTTAACCGATTACGTCTTCAATTCCCGCAAGCTGTGGTGTTGGACGATGACAACATTGAAGCGTGGCGTCGCGGCAAGATTCGTATGCTCCTTGCCCATCCCCAATCTGGGGGAATCGGCCTTAATCTACAGTGCAACGTTGGTGACACTGCACAAACGGTGTGGTTCGACCTCCCGTGGTCTTCGGAAAACTACATCCAAGCCAACGCACGTATTTACCGCCAAGGGCAAGAAAAGCCGGTTATTATACACCATCTAGTTTTGTCTAATAGCATAGATGAGCATGTAGTAAAAGTATTAGAAGGAAAGATAACAACTCAAGAAGCATTACTAGATTCGTTAAACATCAAATGAAAATAATAACAAAAACAAAACACAAAGTTAATTTAGCTGTTGTCAGACTTTCTGACGAAGAACCGGAGATGCTTGAAAAAGATGACGCACCAGATAGTCAGCATATTTTGCAAGAAGGTTGGTTGCCTTGGACGTTTGAAGATATGATTGATATTAAGCGTTTAGTAGAGCAACATATGGAAGAAAAACAGCGCGAAGTAATGACTGCTTTTCTTGATGGTTTAACGTATTCTGATATAATGGTTACAGAAAAATATTGGCGCTATCATTTTGCTAAGGGCGTAGAATACATTAAAAAGGAGCTAGGCTTGTGAGTCATTTTATTGTGGAGCATCGTGTTGGGGGAAACTATGTTTTGGAGACGCTTACTGGTGTTGAGGATATCGATACAAGCCGCTACGAAAGTATATTGGGAATCTGGGTTTGTGACAGCTTCGAGGAGTTACAGATTATGCAAAAAGAATTAAAGGAGATGCGCAATGTACGACCAAGTCAATAATCCTAAACATTACACCAGCCACCCCAGCGGTGTTGAGTGTTTAGAAATTACGCGCCATATGGGCTTTAACCTTGGCAATGTTATGAAATACATTTGGCGAGCAGACCTTAAAGGTAAAGATATCCAAGACTTAGAAAAAGCTGCTTTTTATTTGCGTGATGAAATTGAGTTGCGCAAAAAATCTGCAACTGTTGATCAGGAGTGCGGCAAATGAACGCATTTATGTTTGTAGCAATTATGTGTATGGGTCAACAGTGCGATTTTGTAGTTAGCCATGAGCCGCTTTCAGAAGCAAGATGCGAACAGTTAAAGAAAGAATTTTTATCTTTGCCGTTTAAGCCTGAGATGACTTTTGCTGCAACCCAATGTGTAAGAGTAGATGAACAAAAGGTGAGACTATGATTGTAGAAATTGACGATGATTGCGTAGATAAAATTGTCAGCCAAGAAATAATGAAAAGTTATATCTGGCTAACAGAAGATTTAAAACACGCTAAGAAAAATCCCAACGCATACCATGAAGATGATGTGGCTAGTTGGGAAACATTGATTCCAGCATTAGAAGAAGTGGGTCGCTACTTCACATATGATTGGGACGGAAAACTAAAGAAGATGAAAAAGGCTATGAAGAAATGAAACTCTTTTGTGAATATGATCGTTTTGAATTAGAACAGGACATCATCAAAGCATGGAACGTTGTAGATATGATTGATGAATTGATTCGCCAACACTTAGACAGACCAGAAGGCGCTTTTAGTGAAGATGAATTAGCTAATCGATTAGAAGGCATTAAGTATGTTACTGAAATGCAATTCCAGCGTTTGTGGGATGGCTTTGAAGTAATGATTAAAAAAGGCCACTTCACCAAAACTCGATTTGGTGATTCTCCAGAAATAGCAATACCCGATAATGATGTAGAAATTGATGTTAAAAAGAAAGGTAAGAAATGAACGACACAGTAGATGTACAAGCAACTCCGGTAGATCCATTAGATGACAAGATCATGACATTGCAGTTTAGTGTTCGTGATATCAATGGCATTATTAACGCGTTAAACCAGCCATCACAAACTCCAGTAGTTTTATTGGCAAACATTATTGCAGCCATTCAAGCACAGTGCGCACCACAGATTGACGCATTAAACGCAGCAACGGAGAAGCCAGCAGATGAACCTCAAGCAATTGCTTAAACGCGCAGGTGTCAGTAATGACATCATTGCAGAAGTAGAACGCAAGTCTGCAAGAACCAGCGCAGAACAAGAAATCGAGCATCAAGAAAAAGCAGCAGCTATGGCTAAGATGATGCTAAATGATGTCATGCCTCATTTGCGTAAAGCTATAGAAGTGCAAGACAAAGTCCCATCCAAACCGAAGAAGACAATTATCATTCCAGACTAGGGCGGTTTTGGTCGTATTTTTGCATTAGTATAGTTAGGACACGCTGTGAAGCGCTCCTGCGAGCGTAAAGAAGCTCTGCATTTGGACTGGGGACGCTCGGTCGTGACAGCCCGGAAAGACGGGCACCAAATACTATAAGAGGACGAAATGGACGACTTTAAAAAATTGCCTAAAATGAAAACTGGCGGCTCGGCCAAACCCGGCCTTTATGCCAATATCCACGCTAAACAGGAACGTATCGCACACGGCTCAGGAGAGCGTATGCGCAAGCCCGGCTCAGCTGGCGCCCCTACCAAGGAAGCATTCGTAGAGTCTGCCAAAACGGCTAAAAAGGCCACTGGCGGGTCTATTAAACATGATGAGCCAATCTCTAAGACAACCACTGGTAAAAGCCGCCACTATTTAAGTACTAAAGAAGGTGCAGGCATGACAGAGGCAGGTCGTAAAGCTTACAACGCCAAAAATGGTAGTCATCTTAAAGCACCGCAGCCCGAAGGTGGATCTCGTAAAAAATCTTTTTGCGCTCGTATGTCTGGTGTTCCCGGTCCCATGAAAGATGAAAATGGTAAACCAACACGCAAAGCTGCGGCGTTAAAAAGATGGAAATGCTAATGGCAACCAAAAAACCATCACCAAAGAAAAAAGAGTTTACAGAAGAAATGGCGCAGACCGTTTTAGAACTCGGTAAGCAAGGTGCGTCTCAAAAAAGTATGTATGCCGCTATTGGCATCAGCAAAACCACTGCAGCTCGATTAAAGAAAGAAGATCCATTTTTTGCAGAAACAATGGACATGGCAACAACTTACGGCCAATCTTATTGGGAAATGATGATGCTTGCCAATATTGACAACAAAGCATTTAACAGCCGTATTGCTGAGATTGCATTACGCGGGCAATATCCCGACGATTATAAGGACAGCCGCGAAATCAAAGCAGAAGTAAAACAAGAAGTAACCATAGATTTCAATAAAGAAATTTCTGATTTAATTAAAGCATTAAAGTAATAAACAACAAAGGGGAATAAGCTTAGCGGCTGTGCCTGTGCTTACTCACAGGCTACCCACCAAATAACCAGTAAGGGTTTCATGAAAACTTGTAAAAAGTGCAACGTTGAAAAAGCGTTATCTGAGTATTACAAATCAAAAAAGAATTTAGACGGATTAGACGGTACTTGTAAAGCTTGCCGAATTATTTATTCCACTCAATGGCAAAAAGACAACCCAGAAAAGAAAAGAGCAACTTGGCGAAAAGCCAATTACAACCGCTATGGCATAACACATCAGGATAAACTTGATATGGTAAAAGCACAGAACAGTAAATGCGCTATCTGTGAAAGGGAATTAGATACCGAATTTCAAGCTTGTGTGGATCACTGCCATACAACTAAAGTTATCCGTGGAATTTTATGCAGAAATTGCAACGTTGGAATAGGCCTTTTTAAAGATTCTTTGGATATTCTTAAATCCGCCCAAAATTACTTAAAAAGATATTCCAAAAAATAGAGGCAGTTTTGTAGTATAATTTGCATTAGTATGTATAGACACTAAAAAGGTAAAAATGACAGCGCATGCCCTACTCTCAGCTTCGGGCTCAAAACGATGGCTTTCTTGTACGCCATCAGCCAGATTAGAAGCAACCCTTCCAGACCCAAAACGCAGTACCAAGGGGATAGATTTCAGCGCCGAAGGCACACTAGCCCACTCGCTTGCAGAAATCCGTTTAAGACAATACTTTAACCAAATAGGGCATGAAGAATATGAAAGCGAATATGCGGCCATCAAAAGCAGTGATATCTACCAAACGTACGCACCCGACGAGCGCGACGATTTTGAAGCTAACGTGGACAATTATGTACTGTACGTTCGTTCTCAAATTGGTGAGGGGGACACGCCTCTTTTTGAACAACGTGTCGACTTTTCTGATTGGGTGCCGGACGGCTTTGGTACGGCCGATGTGGTTATACTTTCTAAGCACTCCATTCGAGTCATCGACCTCAAGTTCGGCAAAGGCGTGGCCGTTTCCGCAATCGACAACACCCAGCTCAGACTCTACGCGCTCGGTGCGTGGAGCAAGTTCAAAGAAGAATACCCAGACATCAAAGAAGTTGTCTACACGATCCACCAGCCAAGACTTGACTCTATTAGCAGCGATGGGACGACAGTCACCAAGCTCATCGATTGGGCAAACTACTTCGTCAAGCCAAAAGCCAAGAAAGCGTGGTCTGGCAGCGGCGAGTTCCTCCCGGGCGAATGGTGCCAGTTCTGCAAAGCCAAAGCGCAATGCCGCGCCCGCTCAGACTTCAACTCGGACCTCGCAAAGCTCGAGTTCCAAACCCCGGCCCTCCTCAGCGAAGAAGAGTTCAGCGAAGTCCTCACCAAAGCGCAAGACCTCCGCACGTGGGTAAATGATGTTGAAGAGTATGCGCTAACTCGCGCAGTTGAAGAAGAAGTTATTCCGCCCGGCTTTAAGTTATCTACCACATCAACTCATCGTAAGATTAGTGATCAAGCTCTAGCAGCGGTAGTGCTAAAAGAAAAAGGTATGCCAGAAGAACAAATCTGGGAACCAAAGAAATTAAAGTCCATTGCGGCATTAGAAAAGATGGGACCCAAAGGACAAGTTGCCGCATGGTTAGGCGACTTAGTATTACGTCCAGAAGGTTCACCAAAGTTAGTACGAATCAAAGAAAATGCGAAGGAGGATTTTGCATGAGTACTTGGCTAATTGCAGCAATGGGCGTTGTGTATTTTATTGTAGCTATGGATCAATTTAGAAAAGGCGGAATTGGTACTGGCATTATGTTCCTAGGTTACGCCATGGGGAACGTGGGGCTGGTGATGGTAGCAAAATAATAATAAGAAAGGCAACCATGTTGGTACAATGTTATGACACAAAGTTTGAAGTACCAGAATATGTGATTGATAAATTCATAAAAGATTTTGATGGATTGCCCGGCAGCGGAAATAGAGAATGTGTTTTGCAATTAAGAGATGCAATAGAAAACATTGTTGATGTGATTGCAGAAGATCCAGAAATCCTGTATGATAAAACTTATCAAGCAGAATTCATAGAAGCAATGGCAATGAAGTACGCCCTTGAACATCATGGTATACTGTATGATGCGTAGTAAGGGTAACGACTAGAACCCTTTAATTCTAGTTAGTCTAAAAAGGTAAAAAGGTAAAAATTATGCCAGCAAAATCCACAAAAACTAAATTCGTTACTGATCAAGTACGTTTTTCTTTTGTACACGTTTTTGAGCCAGCAGAAACACTTAACGGCTCTATGAAGTACTCAGCTTCTATTTTGATTCCTAAGTCTGACAAGAAAGGTGTAGATGCCTTTAACAAAGCTTTGGAACAAACTAAGCAAGCCAATGTCAATTACTTTGGTGGCAACATTCCAAAGAATCTTAAAGGCGGTTTGCGTGATGGCGACGCAGAGAAAGACGATCCAATCTATGCGGGTCACTATTTCTTTAACGCCAACTCCAACGAAAAGCCCGGCATCTTTGATGCTGACAAAAACGAAATCTTTGACAAGGGTGAGTTTTACAGTGGTTGCTATGGCCGCGCTTCAATCACAATGTACCCATATGATGTAAGCGGCACCAAGGGTATTGCATTTGGTTTGAACGCTGTTATGAAGACAGAAGATGGTGAGCGCTTAGGTGGCGCAACAGCATCAGCAGCAGATTTCGCAGTATAAGTAGTTCCTTTCAGTAGTAGGTAGTACAGGGAGTGTCCGTAGAAACTGCGGCCTCCCTTTTTCGTCAACTCAATAACAATAAGAACCCATGGATCAATATCAAGAATATATAGCCGCCAGCCGTTATGCCCGTTTTATCGATGACAAACAACGAAGAGAAACATGGCCAGAAACAGTAAACCGATTTGTAGAATACATTTTTAGTCGTACCCCAGCAATCACCGCAAATAACGCGTTAAAAGAAGAAATATTTACCGCAATTCATAACCTAGATTTAATGCCGTCCATGCGAGCCATGATGACGGCAGGAAAGAGTGCCGATCGTGACAATACTTGCATCTATAACTGCAGTTATCTCCCGGTGGATGACCCCAAGTCGTTCGACGAAGCGATGTTCATTTTGCTTTGCGGAACTGGCGTGGGGTTCTCTGTCGAAGCAAAATATATTAACAAACTGCCCGAAGTGCCAGAAAACCTGTTTGATTCCGAACACACCATCGTCGTACACGATAGCAAGGAAGGATGGGCAAAGTCTCTCCGCCTCCTACTCGCTCACCTCTGGGCAGGAGAAATCCCTAAATGGAATGTTGAGTCCGTCCGCCCAGCCGGAGCACGACTCAAAACATTTGGTGGAAGAGCTTCCGGGCCAGAACCACTAGTTGACTTATTCAACTTTGCGGTAGCTATATTTAAAGGCGCAAAAGGTCGCAAGCTGCATTCCCTAGAGTGCCACGACTTGATGTGTAAGATTGGTGAGGTAGTTGTAGTGGGTGGCGTTCGTCGCTCAGCTATGATATCCTTGTCAGACTTAGATGATGAAAGGATTCGACATGCTAAAGCTGGACCATGGTGGGAAACAGCGCCGCACAGAGCTCTTGCTAACAACAGTGCAGTGTATAACGAAACACCTACTGTCGGAAAATTCATGGAAGAGTGGCTGTCACTTTACAACTCCCATTCCGGTGAACGAGGCATATTTAATCGGGAAGCTGCTAAAAAGACAGTTGCGAAATACGGACATCGCGATCCAAACCATGAGTTCGGAACTAATCCATGCTCGGAAATTATCCTCCGACCATACCAATTCTGTAATCTTACTGAGGCTGTAGTACGACATGACGACACAAGAGAAACTCTCATGCGCAAAGTGCGCATCGCCACTATCCTTGGTACCATCCAGTCTACCTTTACAAAGTTCCCCTATCTGCGCAAAGTGTGGCAGAGAAATACTGAAGAGGAACGGCTTTTGGGTGTCTCCCTCACCGGAATCTATGATAATCCCCTTCTCACAACCCAAGGAGATAAACTAAATGAGCTCTTACAAGATTTACGAATCTGCGCCAGAGAGACTAATAAAGAATGGGCAGCACTACTTGGAGTACCTGAAAGCACTGCAATCACAGCAGTCAAGCCTTCCGGAACAGTTTCACAGTTGGTGGATAGCGCATCAGGAATTCATCCAAGACATTCCAAATATTACATTAGACGAGTTCGCGGAGATAAAAAGGACCCTCTTACACAATTCTTGGTCGCCCAAGGAGTACCTGCGGAGGACTGCGTATACAAACCCACTCAAACGACAGTATTTAGCTTTGCTAAAAAAGCTCCAGACGGACTTACAAGAGCTGATGTTACCCCCATTTCCCATCTGGCACTTTGGCTCACTTACCAAAGACACTGGTGCGAGCACAAGCCCTCAGTCACCATCTCAGTTGAAGAAAAAGACTGGCCTTCAGTTGGTGCGTGGACGTGGGATAACTTCAGTGAAATCTCAGGGGTTAGTTACCTCCCCTACGATGGAGGAACTTATCGACAAGCGCCTTATGAAGAATGCACAGAAGAGCAGTATGAGGAGCTTAAAGCTAAGATGCCAACGATTGATTGGACTCTTCTCCAAGAAGAAACTGACAACGTAGAAGGCGCTCAGCTCTTGGCTTGCAGTTCAGGTTCTTGCGAAATATGAAAATTTGCAATACTTGCAAACAACAAAAGTCCTTGGAGGAGTTTCATAAAACTCCAAGGGCTAGTTGTAAATCCTGTATAAACAAGTCTGCTAAAAAATGGCGAGATAATAATCTTGAACAGGCTCGTGGCTATTTCACTAATGAGCGCAAAAAGATTTCCGATTGGAAGGCCAAAAAAGGGTGTTTAAATTGTGGAGAAGATGATCCAGTTTGTTTAGATATGCACCATCCTGATCCGACAATAAAAGAAAAAGATCCTAGCAGAATCGGTAAATTTGAAACTTTTTTAAAGGAAGCTAAAAAATGTATTGTGTTATGTCGAAACTGTCATGCAAAAGTGCATGCAGGAAATCTTGAGATCTGATCCTTGGGCTTGTCCTCCACTCAATCTATTCAATTGGAATATGGCATGGACGTGGCGAGTCCATGCACTGGAATCTGCACCCTCGACTTCATGGATGTCTGTCGTGGGTGCCAGAGGACAAGAGATGAGATTGCTAGTTGGGCAGGTCTATCAAATGGCGAGAAGCAACAAATAATAGATAGGCTTTTTAATTAACAGTTTCACATGGTGGTGAGGTTGGGAGAGCGCAGTATGGCTCTCCCTTTTTTTATGTTATACTGCCAGAAATAAAAAGGAAGCCACCATGATTTACAGCATTGACTTCGAGACCCGTAGTAAAGCCAACTTGCCCGATGTGGGGCTAGACAAATATGCAAACTGTCTAACAACAGAAGTGCTGTGTATTGCGTTCGGCACCCAACCTGATAATGTAGTAGTTAGTCAACCAAACCCACCTATAAATATTGGACACAGCTTAGATTTCCATGAGCTCATTGAACACGTCCGACAAGGTGGCAAAATCCAAGCATGGAACGCCATGTTTGAGTACGCCATCTGGAACTGCGTCTGTGTGCCCAAGTACGGCTGGCCACCACTAAAGCTCGAGCAGTGTATTGACTCTATGGCTATCGCAGCAGCCAACAATGTACCGCAGTCTCTTGATGAGGCTGGTACCTTTATGAATGCCACACATAAAAAAGACGCCATCGGCGCCCGTTTAATTCAGAAGTTATGTAAACCCAATAGGAAGGGAGAATTTGAAAATGACCCAAAACTACTTGCCCAGCTATTTGAGTACTGTGCCCAAGACGTTAGAACAGAAATGGCAATTGTCAAACTACTACGCCCCCTCAGTGCTGAGGAACAGTCTATCTGGGAACTTACGCAGCGTGTTAACTTGCGTGGAGTGCCGGTGGATCAAAACGAGCTCCATAACGCCGTAAACGCGGTTCAGAGCGCTCAAAAGGCAATCGATGAGGAGACCTTAGCCCTAACCGGCTGTAAGCCCTCAGAACGCGCTAAATTGCTTGCATGGATCAATCAACGCATACCTCAAGCACCAATGCCCGATTTGACCGCTGAGACCGTTGAGAAAATGCTGCAGTGCAACATATTTCCTATACTCAAGAAGGTTTTAAAACTACGCCAAGAAGGCAGCCAAACTAGCGTGGCTAAGTACGCTAAGATGTTGGAGATACAACGAAATGGTCGTATTAGAAATACTTTGGTTTATCATGGTGCGAGTACTGGTCGCTGGGCTTCTCGCGGTGGACTTAATCTTCAGAACATTGCACGACCTACTCTGGAAGATGAACAGATTGCACTTGCGATACTTAAAGTTTTTGGGCAAGGTGTTGGTACGATGGACGAGCTATCCAGCTTGGTACGTTCCGCTATTAGTGCGCCAGATGGACAAACCTTCGTGGACGTCGATTTTTCATCCATCGAAAATAGAGTCGGCGTTTGGCTTGCGGGACAGAACGACAAAGTCAATCTCTTCCGAGAAGGATTGGACGAATACAAAACCTTTGCCTCGCAAAGCCTCTACAACATCCCGTACGAAGAAGTCACCAAAGACCAAAGGCAAGTAGCCAAGTCAGCTGTGCTTGGCGCGATGTTCGGTCAGGGTGCTAAGGGATTGGTGAAGTATGCAGAAGGCATGGGAGTAAAGCTAACTGAAGCCCAAGCTAAGAACGCAGTAGATAATTACCGAGAGTCGTATGCAAAGGTGAAGTCTCTTTGGGCAGACTGCGAGTCTGCCGCTAAAGAAGCAATTGAGAATCCCGGCACTGCGTATCGTGCTGGTAGTAAGTTGATGTTAAAACGTGTGAAAGATACTCTGTGGATGCAGCTACCCAGCGGACGACTTATCTGTTGGCAAAGGCCAAAGTTCGAGCTGTGTGAAACTATTTGGGGTAATAGGATGGGCGTGACTGTCCACAGCCAAAGTACTTACACTAGGCAGTGGAGTCGAAACCAACTGATTGGTAGTAGTATCTTTCAATCCGCGGTACAGGGTACCGCTAGGGACTGTCTTGCCGTGGCTATGCTTAATCTTGAGCAAGCTGGTTATTCTGTGATCAACTGCGTCCATGACGAAGTACTCCTCTTAGTGGAAGAACAAAACGGGGAACCCTCATTGGCTGATGTAATCAATATTATGACTACACCACCATCATGGGCTCCCGATTTTCCTCTTGCTGCCGAGGGTTGGCACGGAAAACGTTACCGTAAGTAAACTAGTCCGCCGTCGGCCATAGCAATCTGACCGCCTGCGGCGTGATGTTGTTTTCTTAAACTATCTAAATATGAATTAAGTGCTTCCGCGCCCATACCAATTGCTGATCCACCAATGCGGGTCATCGGAGTTGGTACAAAGGAAGCAACGGAGCCAAGAGTTCCAAGACCACCAATAGCGGCACCAAGGTAATCACCTTGTTTAAAACGGTTGTATGCATCAAAGCCTTGTAAGCCCGCTAAACCGCCCATAAGGCCACGACCGAGTACAGCAGGCACTGCCCTACCCACACCTTTATAAACGCCTCCTAGCGCGTTTTGGACAGCCGGAGACATACCTAAACTCTCAGCCAGCTTGGTCTCTAATGGACGACCTGCTTTTAGGGCTGCAGCCTCTTTAGCTCTTTGCTCAGTAAAACGAGCTTGGCGAGCGGCTTCTTGTGCTTCTAGCTGTGCAGCAGCTTCTGGATTCATAGGACCAGTGATGCGTGATACAACCTTACCTTGACCTAGTGGTTTGTTACGAGCCGCTTGCATATCTTTGTAAGCCTGATTTACTTCTTCTACAGTCTTACCTTCACCAGCACCAAAGCCAGTCTTTCTAGCCCAACGCTGACCGGCGGAATCCCATTCTAAGTCGGCGGGAGTTACGCCTAATTGTTTTGCGGCATTAACTTTAGTAGCTTCTTGAAAGCCAGTTGAAATCGCCGGAGCTACATATTGACCAGCAATAGCACCACCTAACAAACCGAAACCCGGATTAACTAATTCATCCGCGGTAACGGTTTTTGATTTAGGTGCTTCTTGCTGTGGTTGTTGATTAGCTTGTTCTTGCTCAAGGCGTAAACGAAATTCAAACTCTTGTTGCTGTTCTGGAGTTAAATCTGCCATATTATTGTCCTAAACGTTGTTTCTTCCAAGCCTGATATGCTGCTTCTTTGTTTGTATCTTCATAGGCTTTTGGTGCAGAAGTCACACCTTGATCTCGCTTGATAAGTCCTTTATCTGGACCTTCACCCAATTTTTGCAATTTATTAAAGTATGCATCAGAGGCATCGCGGAATTCTTTACTTGCCTTAAATTGACCGAAGTTAATGTTTTCGCCTCTAGCAATTCTGTCATCATACATATTACGAACTTGGTTCTTGTATTCGTTTCTGGCTGCTAAATATTGCTGAGTTTTTCTGAGCATCTCTGGAGTGTTAGATGCAGAACCAATCATGTCTTGAAACATCTTACGCTCGTTATCAGAAATAGAACCTTGGCCAGTTGCAGACTGCGCAACTTCAAACGAGAAGTTTTGCAAAATCTGTTTGATCATTTGTCTATCTTGCATGTCTTGCTTTGTAACACCGGGTCCAAGAGCTTGCATGGCGTCTTCAATATCTGCGCTAATGCCGCCCACTGGAGTTTGGATACCTTTAGAAAGAGCCTGTCCAATAGCTGATGTAACACCGGGCTTCATATACAAACCAACAACTTGCTGGTCTGGATTATTTTCAATCCGCTTAAGGGTTGTATCAAATTGCTTAATTAGTCGGCCTTGCTCAGCCATCTTCTCTCTATTAGTAGAATCTTCAAAAGATGTTTGAGACTTTTTGTTAGCCTCCATGTTAGCAATAATGTTTTGCTTTTGTTGCTCTTGTCCAACTTGTTGGTTTAACTGAGCTTGTTGGGCACTAACACTAGGTGCGGCACCAACTGGAGCAGCGGGCGCGGTTGGAGTTGTTTGAGCAGCTTGTGTTGGAGCAGCCTTTTGCAATTGCTGATTAAGCATATCGCGAACTTGTCCAACCGTCTTGCCTTGAATCTGAGGATTAGCTTCAATTTCTTTCTGTGACATAACAGAAGTAATTGGTGCATCAGCAGGAGCTGTAGCCAGTTTTGTATTGCCAGTAAACCAAACGATACGATGATTTAATTCACTTGGAGTTAAACCGGCGTCTTGTAGTTTCTTGCCGTTGATATCAAGCAAAGTCTTAGCTGCTGCAGTTTGCAATTCAGGATTAGATTTAAACTGTTCCCAAGAAACATCTTTCAATGCTGGGTTTTGTGCTTTGACTGTTTCAAACGTTGGTTGAGTCATGCCGTATAAACCAGCGGCGCTTGAAGTTGCAGATTGAGCCGCAGGGTTATTGCCGCTTTCAATCTTAGCCGTTTTGCTTAATATTGTGCCTGCATCAGCTGGCGCTGTTGGAGGTTTAATCCCGGGCTGTTGACCGTAGCCACCAACAATCGTACCACCACCAATATCGCGATAGTAACCAGAAGCCAAACCTTGCTTGTATTGCAATGGTGAAATGGTATCTGCAACAAAGCTGTTAGAGCTTGGGTCGTATTTTTGTACGTTGATAGTAGGTTTGTACATATCAGCGCCCATATTGATCTTAGACGCTTCTTTTAGGTTATCCTGATAGTACTTCATCGCGGCTTGAGGATCGCTTTGGCTCATGCGAATAACTTCGCGCCATACTTCTGGGTTAACCAATGATGGGCTCATGCCACCATAACCCATACCACCAGCGCCACCTACTCCGCCAGTCATACCAGCACCACCACCCATACCAGCCATAGCTTGGATCTGTGCACGAATGTTAGCGTTCTGTTGAGCGTTAGATTGCAACGTTGCCATTTGGGAACGCATATTCATGGTCTGCTCATCTTGCTTATCTTTTTGAGCTTCACGCAAAGCAAGCGCTTCAGATGGACCATTTACGCCACCAGCTGTCCAAGCCGTAGCGTCTTTTAAACCGCCCAAAAATTGACTCATTGGGCTAGTACGTTGACTAATTAAATTTTGCATATTCTCCAAAATAGACTTAGTCGATTCTGGAGTTAGGTTTGTTGCGCCCTTAGCTGCTACAGTACCTTTTGGTGACACTGCAACTTGAGCCCCGCCCAAACCACCAATTGGGGATTCTTGTTGATCTAGATCTTGATCAGCCATTTATTAACCGCCTCCGTAATTTAAGCAACCCGCTGGTAATCCTATGCAACCAGATGGTGTAGGAGTATTTACACAGCCGCTATAACAACCGCTTTGGTCATTCTTACAAATAATTAAGTTACCACAAGGGGATTTGCAATATCCAGTGGTACTGCAACGGCTAAGAGCGCAACATAATAAATTGCCACCGCTCTTAAATATACAAGACAAACCGCCTTTATAACCTAATTGCTTTAACAGTGAACAGGCGCCAGCAACACCACCTTGCAACGCACTTCCAACAGAACCTAGTTGGTTTAATGGGGATAACTGAGTTTGTGCGGTAGTTTTTCCGGGAACGCTCAATGCGTTAATTAAGTTTGCGTAGTTTCCAATTGGTTGGAATGGAGCGTTCATCTGTGCTGCGCCAGTTGTTAAACTAGATTGAACGCACTGAGCACCAAGATTACCTAATGCTTGTCCAGCGGACACGCCAGTCTGTTGGTTTTGTAATGCAGATTGCATTTGCTGAGCAGCTAATGTATCAAACGCATTTGCTCTAGCTTCGTCCATAGCTGTTTGGCCACGCAAGCTGCCAAAGTTACCAGAACCAATTCCAGCAGCCATAGTAGGCGCTGTCATTTGTGGCAACAGTTGGCACAGCTGTTGACGCTGAGCAGCAAACAAACCGCCCATAGCAGTATTAGTATTTGGGCTTACTTGTCCGGTTTGAGCACAAGTCATCCAAGGATTAGCCGCGCCAGAAGCAATTTGACCTACTGAAGATCTAGCTTGTGCAAAAGGATTATTTGCGCCAGATAAAGTGTTTACAGCGTTTTGAGCTACAGTGCCACCAAACTGTGGTGCAGCAGCTTGTGCCGCGCCCGCTTGGTTAGCAATGTTTTGTTGAGCACCAGAATACCAACTTGGTAAAGTGGTTTCGGTAACCGCTGAGTTGGCTAAAAGATTATTTAAACCAGAAGAGCAAGATGTTGCCATATTATTTTACTTTCTTTTTAGCTTCTAACAAATACCCAAGTGGGCCTTTGCTATCGGGGGGCAGTTGTTTTGCATCGTGACTATGTTTGTGTGCGCGAACTGTCTTTAAAAACTCATCTAAAATCTTAGCACCACTATCGTTGCTTCCATCACCAAGTCCAGATACTACATCTGCTGGAATAACAAACTCGCCGTTTGCTAACATGGCTGGAATAGAATCTGATGTGCCAGTACCACCACCTTTAACAAAGTGATGTAAACCGCCTTCACTAATAAACTCAGGTTTATGCTCAACAATCTTACCGCCGCATTTTGCATGAGTCATAATAGATGGAGAGCCCTTTAAGGGATCCAACCCCATAGCGGGAGTATAAAAACCAAACGCGTGACCTTGATGAATATCTGGTTTGCTACCTTCAGCCATATGCTGAATCAATCCACCGTCCTTGGCATTTTCAATTTCTTGTTCGGCCATTGGTGTAATTGGAGCTTGGGAAATATTGTCTTGCCCAATGTTGTAGTTTTCACTAGGCAAAGCAACTTGATTGCCATGAACCATTACTGCAGCTGGTGTTGTAATAGCTGGGCCTTGAGCCATTCTATTAATACCTGCAGCAAGAGCACCCAAACCGCCAGCTAAACCAATGCAAGTTGCACCGCCAGAAGATGTGCCGCCAGTTGTTCCACCACCCATACCGGGAAGACCGCCTACGCCGCCTTTACCGCCGGTAGGACCACCACCAATTACTTTACCAATTGTACAAGTAATACCGCCCGGAATTTTGGGAATCTTAGGAATCTTGGTTTTGCAAGAGCAGAGAGGTGGTTTTGTAGTAGGAGGTGTACAAGCAGGAGGTGTTTCGCAAGCAGGAGGCTGGCAAGCAGGAGGCTCGCAAGCAGGTGGTTGGCAAACAGGTGGTTCGCAAACAGGAGGCTGGCAAATAGATGGTTCGCAAATAGGGCTGCAAATAGGACCGCAACCTGTTGGACCGCAACTTAATGGGTTGCAAGGAATAAGGCAACTAACACCGGGGACGCAGTTAAAGGTGCATCCTAAGACGCAACTAACTCCCGGTATACATCCTATTACACATGTTGCTACGCAAACAGCACCGCCCATAAATTACTCCATCACCATTGAATAGATATTTTCAAAATAATTAGCACCTAGCCGTTTTAAAATTGGGCTGTAGTCCATAAAAGGTTTAACATGAAACATGATTCGTTGTGGTTGTCTTTTTTTAATTTCCTCAACAGACCACTTAATAAACTTTACACCTAGCATGCCTTTACGATAATTTGGACTAATATACAAAACATCCGAATTAGCGGTAAGACTGCTTTTATAGTGTATATGATTTACAACAAACCATAAACTATATCCAATTAATTTACCGTCATCACGAATAGTGTGAATCTCTAACGAATTTTGGTTGTACAAATTGTTATATCGTTTAAGGTCTGGATCCAAAGCAATAACGTCTGTACGTTCTGCTATCTCTTCATAATGCTTTTGAAACAAATCCATCGCTTCTTGTGTAAAAGGCTCTGGCGCCTCTTTTTGAAAAGTAATCATTTGTTTAATATCTCTGCGTGTACTTCACCAACAGGTTCACCTTCCCAATTGGTTGTTACGGATATTGGAAACTTATCTTTCCAATGTTCAAAACTTAAAAACGCACCGCCTTCTTTACCAATTAAAAGCCAGTGAGGTATTCCATCTGGCGAACTAACTGTTTTTCCAAACAGTGCATGCGCTCCGTTATCTTTGGCATACTGCCATTGAGACGCATCGGGGTTGTCTCTTCCCTCTAGATTAAACTGAATATTACCAGTTAAATATACAAAGGCAGAATCAACACCGGGGTGTGTATGTTTTGGGGAAGTGCTGTGTGGTTCTGTAATGTACAGCTCCACTTGAAACTGACCTTCTCTAAACAAACACAAAGACATTGCGTTATCGGTATAGAAAACCGGATTTTCAAAAGGTGGTCGTAACGGAAAACCTTTTTTGCAATACCAGTCTCTAAACTCTTCAACCGTTTGCCACATGACTTGCCTCGATGGTTTTGGCATGTTGGCTGCCTACTAATTCACCTTCCCAGTGCGTTGTTACTGACACAGGGTCTTTGTCTTTCCAATGTTCAAATATCAAAAACGCACCGCCAGTATTACCTATGCGTAATGCGTGTTCTTTATTGCCATCATTAACTTCTATGCCTTTACCTAAAAGCATATGTGCGCCATTTTCTTTAGGTTTTTGATACTGGGACAAATCAACAAATTCGCCGTTATCTTTTGTAAACTCTAAATTACCGGTCAAGTACATTGATACTGACTCAACGCCCGGATGCTTATGCATTGGTGATTGCGTGTTTGGCTTACAAACATACAACTCCACTTGATACTGGCCTTCACGATAAAGGCATAATGCGTATGCTATATCGGTAGTGTGGATTGGGTTTTTAAAAGGTGGCCGTAATGGTCGACCTGCTTTTAGCCACCAATCTTTAAATTGTTCAACATTATTATACATAGGCCATTAATTTATGATTTGGCATATCGGAATGTCTGAATCTAATTCCAAGTGAATCCAAAGCATGCATTATACGCTGGCTCTCGTTATTTGTGTAAATTGTGTGTACACCTTCTTGCTTTAATTCATCTAACAAAGCGCTGATAGAATGTAGCGTAACCAATGGTGAATCTTGTGTGACAAAATGTACTTGTGCTGCATGACCGCCCAACGGCCTAACAAACATCAACGTATCACCCATTTGTTTAGTTTTAGTTCCGGGTGCGTCTAAATGTTGGCTCAATCGATGCGCTATATGATGCGGGTTTAAACCAGCTTCATTCGTAGTCTTTTGAATTATTTCATGTGGGGTCATGGTTTACACACCTGTGTAGCATCATAAGTTGTTAATGTTTCTTGCACCGGTTTAATAATGGCAGTAGATGTTTCTTTATCAATTTCTAAGCTACCAAAACAGCACAAGTTCCAATCTTCACCATTAGCAGCTTGTTCACTATACGATGGAACATGAAGCTGAAAGTGTTTAAATAAATATTCTTGGTCACCTTCAAACACGCGCCAAGCGTGATCTTTGGTTCCGCGTCCCGGCGTACCGCGACTTTTGTTAAAGCGAATCAAATACTTTTTCATACAACAATTGGCGCTTTAATTTTTTTCTTATTAGCTATCTCAGCAGGTTTTACACTAATATTAAAATGAATAAACTTAAACGGATCGTTAGACGCATTTCTTGTTAAAGAATGTGGCAACCAAGAATTTGTAATAAACAAACCACCGCGCTTTGGTGCAAATACAATTCCTGATGTTGCGTCTGTTACTTTAGTTGTATCTTCTTCTTGCAAACTGATTTGGCGTTTGCCTAATCTTGGATCATGAATAATCAACTTAGGGCAATTTTCTGGACATTCTAAAAAGAAAAATCCAACTAACTGCGCATTGTCATTATGAATATGCTCTTCCATAGAACCATATTTATAATGCTGCTGTCCCCACATTGAATGAAAAAAAGTAACTTTATTGTCCATATCGTAGCCTTGGGTTTTTAAAATGTTCCAAGCAGTACTGACAATGTATTTACCAACTTCTTGCATCCGTGGATCAAAAACCATATTCTTGGTCATGATAGATGGATACAAATCATTCATCTTGCAATGTTCTTTAATGTACTCATCAAACACTATTAAAGCCTCTTCGACAAATTCTGGCTTTTCTATATAGTAAACAGGGCTTGCAAAATAGCCGTCGGTTTGCAGAACGTCTTGCACGTTCTTTGTGGATTCGTCCATATTGACCTAAAGTGGAGTTAATGATACCTACATATACTAATGCAAATATAACACGTTTTCCGCCCTAAATCAATAACTTGGACCATTAATAATTAACGTAAATTCGTTAGCCCAATCCTGCCAATTTTCAAAACCTTCCGGACTTGGAACTGGAAAAGTCTCAAAAGCGGCCATGCTGGACATTTGCTGTGCGGCTTTTTTCCATTCTAGTTCTGGTGAAAACATGACGTTTTGACTACCGAAGTAAATAGCCATATTGCCATTCCAATCTTCCCAAGACATGTGGTCTGGTACACATGGAAAAAACTGGCTGACCGAAATTCGTTTAGGGGCGCTCATCACCGTACTCTGCGGTAATAATTAATTTACCCATTTCGTAATTGCCATCTAAAGTATTAGATTCAAACTTTAACTGAATTAAACGGTGCTCAACTCGCAAGTCAATTTTTCCAGTGTTTTTATCAAAATAATATGGTCCAGAATCTTGTTCGTCTAAAGCCATTGTGCCACTAGCAAACTTACGACCTAAAATGGTCATAGACATTTGGCCAGATTGCAAGAAGTTTGGCTCAACACGGCGAATATGCATGCGGCGGTTAATACCTACCAAAGAATCACTACCGGGCGTTCCTGAAATCCAACTAATATCACTAGTAGTAATACTAGAGTAAACCGCAACTTCGCCGTTTAGACCAATTTGGTTTTGACCATATTCGTGTTGCCAAAGGTTAAAACCACCAGTAATATAATACGCGTTGGTATTAGCCACAGGGGTTGGAATAATTGCATTTGCAACGGTAACTAATGTAACTCCGGGCGGTTTTACCGTAGTGTTGTAAATGTTTTGACAAGCTGTAATTGTATAAGTATTGCCATAGCTATTTGCCGGTACAAAAGTTACGCTGTCGCCGGGACTAAATGTGGCGGTTTGATCGCCACTCAAATAAAACTGGTTATTTGCAGGGGCCGCCAAACTAGCTGGATGATTAATTACTTTAGTAGGTTGTCCTAAAATTGGACTATAGTTCCAATCAATCCAAATAGGTAGCGGAAATAGCTCTGTGGTATATCCGCAAGAACGTTGAGCACCTACTGCTTGACCAGCGTCATACCAAATTTTATCTTTAACATTATAGATAATTGCATCGGTACACTCTGTAGCGGTGCCACGGGGATAAAAGAACCAAATTTCATTATAGCGAGGCACTTTGGTTGCCCACACTTTTTGACGTTGTTCGTAGTTGATGTTGTCGAAAAGGTAATTTACATTTTTATCATTAGGGACTACCGAGACTTGGCCATTATATAGATAAAATCTATCAATGCCCATCCACCAATAAACACCGTCCATCTCAACCACAGCGTTGGATGACATGATTGAAATTTGGCTGGAAATAATATCGTAATTCCAGTAAGTAGAAGGAACTGCTGTAGAGCCTGTACCCGCCGGATTAAACGTAACACGAATTAGACTATCAGTTGCCCAAAACAAACCGGATGGCGCATTAGTACCACCACGCATTGGTAGTCCCTTGACAATCTTAGAACTACTTACGTTAACTTGGTTAGCTAGTGGTCCATTCCAATCATAAAAACTTTGTAAGCCATAAGTACCATTAACATTATTGTTAGCGATAAACCCATGAGAGCCATACACGAAAATAAAAGGATATAGAACACAAACACCTCCATCAACACTAATGGGTTTGTAAGTTGGATTTTGCCCTTGACTATCAGATAGTCCACTAAACGTCCATGCTGAATTGTTTGCTGGCGTAATATTGCCAACTAAAACTTGCGATACCACACCGCTATCAATGTTAGTTAAATTTTTAGCTGGGTGAGCAAACACAGCTAATTGATTTCCTAATGGACTAAATTGTGAATCAAATTGCCAATTGTTTAAATACGGGCCAGCAGCAGCATCTGCGGTAAATACTGCATTACTAGCAAAGTAAACCGTGTTAGGCGATCCAGAAATAGTATTGCCAGATACCGTAACGGTAGTTGTATTAGATGAGTAAACCGCATTAGATACTGTAAAATAAATTGCATTACTTTGGTTAAAGATTACTTTGCTAGTGTTTGGAAATGACGATACCGCGTTGCCACTAACAACAAAAGTTGACGATATCGTGTTGACATTAGAAATGTTTGCAAACGCCGTACCGGGCAAAATAGTAACTACAAAAGGACCGCTACCAGTTGCAAATGTAGTGCCGGTTGTAAATGCGTCAAGTTCTTTATAATTACCAGCAAAGATATAGTTTACGCCGTTATATGGCTGTGCAACCATGCCACGGTAAATGCCGACAAGGCTATTAAAAATAGAACGAAAGCCGCCCATTTTCTTTGGTACACCACGTTGAAAACGACACCATACACCATCGGTATACTCGTCGGTTTCAAAATAAGTTCCGTCTCGCTTGATACCCGCTGGAATTCTAAGAGTGTAAATCTTAGTGAACTGCGAGTTATCTTGCTGAATATTATCAGCTGCCATTTAGAACGTCCCGCCGCTGATTGACTTAGCGTTAAGAGAAGCCAGTACGTTGACCGCTGGTACGGAGGGGTTAGATCCGTCCATATTAATAATTTCGTTTCCGTTAGCAGTCAATCCCAATACGCCTGTACCATTCAGATACATACCGGTGGTAGTATCGTTTGTAAATGAAAACGCCGGTAAAGACTGTGAGCCATTAGCTGCGTAGAACAAGTTTGTTGATGATGCTGTTAAAGTATAAAGATTTAAACCATCACTTAATACTGTAAAAATATTACCTGCGGGCAAAACCAAAGGGGGCTGTGAGCTACCTGTATTTTGGAACGTAATATTATAATTAGTTTGGTTAGTGTTATTAACCAAAATATAAATCTGTGTAATAGCTGGCAAAGTAACAGCCAGTGTTTGAGTTCGTGTACCTGACTGCGCAATATACGTTTGAATAATTGGCGCGTATGATGTTAAATTTAATGTATTGCCAACAATAGTATCTACGTCGTATGTGGCAGAGTTAAATGTAACAGCGGATGGCGCGACCCAACCAACGGTAACAAAGCCACCAACAGTTGAGTCATAGAAAATAAATCCAGAGTCACCCGGATTGGTAACAATTGTAGTATTTCCGTTAATGGTACTTGGGGATATTGGGTTGATTGTTAATGAACCCGTACCGTTGTTTCTAAAACCAATGTACCAACCATAAGTTAACGAGGTAACTGAAGGTAGGGTAAACGTACCGGCTCCGCCGTTCCACACAAAGGTAGCAGCGCGGCTGGCGTTGTTAATGGTAGGAGAAGAAGTAACGTCAATAGTGTTTTGGCTAGTTACTAACTGGCCGTTTGATGTAGATAGCCCCGCGCCAGCCAAAGTGGCTGCATCAGCAAATGATGTACCGGCACCAAAAGTTACGTTGCCCCAAATGCCGCCAGCAGAATTATTATTAGTAAGATAGAAATACTTAGCACTATTAACGGGTACGCTAACAGAATTTGCGCCCGTGTAATCTGTAATTGTGAACGCATTTGATCCCAAATTGCGGAACAAAATGTCCGCGCCCAATGTTCCTTGATCAGCTTCCGGTAAAGAAATAATAGCAGCATTAGCGTTAGCAGTAGTGCAAACACAGTCAATAATACGGGCTGCAGGGATTTGGCCAACCCCTTGATTAACAATAGCGGGCCAATAGAGAGGTGTAGATGATCCAAATGATAGGGCATAGTATGATACCTGTGTTGGGGTAACAACAGTACCTGTAAAGGGCGATGTATAAACTGGGGTAGTCATTTATTAGGGTTCCTGTACATTCGTGTTGCGATCCACACGACGGGTGTTGTCTTCTTTTTTAAGGGCTTCAATGGCGTCGTTGTAGTATGATTTCCAAACAGGCAATTTGTCCAACGCTTTTAAATAGCCTTGAGCTTGTACTAAAGCGCCGTATAACATAGCTTGCGGTGCAATTTGCGTCCATAAGTTTTGCTGGTTAGACGCATCTAAAGGCTGAATTTCAGCAAAGTAAATAATCTCTACTGGGTAAGGTGTATTTGGTGCTGGAGCAAAGTTCCAATTGCTATAATCATAATCAGCATAATAAAGCGGCTGACCAGTAGATGATTCTGATAGATACTGCGACACATAATCTTGACTGCGCAATAAAATAGGCTGACCGTTAACTTTCATAGAAACGGTTTTGCGCCAACGAGACGGTTTGTTTAAAATAGTCTGGTTAGTTGCTAAACTGGTCTCTACAACAATTAACTGTAAGTAAGTTTTTAACTCAGCAGCGATTGATGATTCTGCCAAAGCAATTAAATTAGGAATCTGTGCGATAAAGTCAGCGTCATCACGCTCCATGTACTGCTGAATGTTCAGTACCAAACTGTCGTAGGTCATAATAACTGACATGGCTTACCTTGTGTAGTAACTGATGTTAGGTTGGAAGTAGATTGGTGACTTATCACGCTCTTCGTTATTAGCAGCCATAAACGCTTTTTCAGCTTGACCTTCTAAATATTGAATGCGAGCCAACTCTACACCGGGCAACTGTAATGCCATGCTGTGGGACAACTGTTTTTGTACACAGTTGATCCAGCGGTCTGGCACATAGATTTCGTTAGTCAACGAACCAACGTCTTGCATTTGCTTTTCAATTACCAACTCAAATACTTGGTAGTTATTGTTTGGTACAGGCCACAAATACATTGATGGATCAATAGTGCGGTCATACCAATATTGCAAGGAGCGTTGGCTTGGGAACTGTTTGTTTGGCAAGTTCCAATAGTCATCGCGGTTTAGACGAGCTAATGGAATAACTTGCTGAGATTGTGCAAATTGAATTGCGCGTAGTGAGAACGTGCTAGTTGTACTACGGTTTTTTAAACGATAGTAGTAAAACTGCTGAGTTGCTTGAACTTGGAAATATGCCCAACCAAAATCATTTAAGGTTGTAGATGGGAATGATTGCCAAGTAGTCCAATTAACACCATCATTACTAACTTGCAAATCCAAGTTGTATGTTGTTGAAGTGTTTGGGGAGTAAGCGTTAAAGCCCACATAAAAGATGCGGGTTTGTTGTCCGTAAGCCGCACCAAAATAGTTTTCAGCTAAGGTTGATGTGGCATATAGGTTTAAGTTAGCGTTGTTTGTTTGATCAAACAAAGCGGGCGAGTTGACGTTGTCAGTTGGCAATGCAGCGGAAATAGATGGGTTGACAATGTAAACCCAGTTAGCCTCACGCACATCAATCGTGGTTGGGGGTAATGTAATCCACTGCGCATTGGTTTGCGCACCAACTACATACTCTTCCAACAACCAAAGATTAACGCCCAAGTTTGATAAGTTTTGCAAGTTGTAAAACAACGCTTGCTTGGCTGTATCAATATACTCGG
>Ga0208614_1000143_pt1 | contig 25290 bp, 21 predicted proteins | sample CryBogCBE23Jun09_FD_184554 | JGI IMG/M metagenome (GOLD analysis project Ga0208614, IMG submission 184554) | Freshwater microbial communities from Crystal Bog, Wisconsin, USA - CBE23Jun09 (SPAdes) | ecosystem: Environmental > Aquatic > Freshwater > Lake | place: Crystal Bog, Wisconsin, USA...
TACCCACCGTCCCCCGATCCTCCTCCGCCACCTGCATAGTACACGTTCGAGCCCGTAATCGGAACTGCCAATCCAATACCACCGGCACCTCCGATATAAGAAGTTGATGCAGTTATTCCTACTCCGCCAGCACCACCACCACCACCTCCTCCAGACGATGCAGCGGCACTACTTGCTCCGCCCAAAAACCCCTGCCCCACTGCGCCTGAACCACCTGCATTATATACGCCGCCATTCTGTGCTCCTCCACCGCCAGATCCACCGTTTGACCCAATGCAGGAATTAGTGTTGTATGTTCCACCCCCGCCACCACCAAGTGCAACTGCGTTTCCGAATGTCGAGTTCGATAAACTTGAATTTCCTCCGTTAGTAGCACTCGAGTTCGGACCTGTCGCACCCACGCCACCCGCACCAACACTCCACGTATACGTTCCCGCTGGAAGCTGGACACCCTTCGTATACACCAGACCACCCGCACCACCACCACCTCCAATAAAGTTACCGCCTGCACCTCCGCCGCCCACAATCAGGTAATCAACGATCACCGGCGCTCCCGAGGGCACAACGAATGTTCCTGATCCACTTGTGAAGGAGTATACTGAAGCATCATAAGATGGTATCGGTCCGGTATATGTTCCTGTGATTGTTCCAATCGTGTTTGTAAAGCCAGATGTTTCGTAGACACTTCCTGTAACACTGGATGGCATGGCCGCCGCGCCACCGGCTACCTGAATGGCTCCGTTAGCCCGGATCGTTCCAGTTACATCCAACGGGTATGCGGGGTTCATCTGCCCGATACCAACGTAGCCTCCAAACGGTTGAATGACAACTGCGTCTGAGTTTGTAGGGTTTGTATAATCGTTCTCCGCTCCGATCAGAAGTCGACTACGTTCTGCTCCCGTTGTGCTCGAGTTTGAAACGTCATCCATGTACGTAATATATCCATAATCACTTCCAGCGTTCGTTGCACTCGGAAACACTAACGAGCTCTGACCCGGCGTATTCGTATGGGCGATTGTGAGAGAACCAGTATAGATGCCTGTAAGTGCGCCGGTTGGCTGTACATTGGCTGTTGTTGGAACCGTAGCCGTACCCGTAGCCTCAGTTATCTTTAACGCACCGTTGTTCAGCGTGACACCGCCAATCGTGTTCGATGTTGCGTTGGAGTTGGAGAGGTTGCCGTTGGAAGACACTATCAATACGTTACTGGTGTTGCTCGCATTGGAGAAGTACCAGTTCTTGTTTGAAGTTGTAAAATTGATGCTCCTATCAGTGCTGATCTGAATTTGAGCTGCTCCATTATATAGACCGATGTAGTTAGCTGAGCCAGTTGTCGCCAAGTAAAGATTGTTTCCGGCATAGACGTTTATATCGTATGCATTTGAAATACCGAGTGCGGTTGTTCCGCCCTGTCCATAAATCCACGTTGCGTTACAAATCTGATTACTATTTAGCGTCACACCGCCAATATGAGCCTGTCCGCCAATTTCTAGGTTTCCGTTATTCGCTAAGAACTGAACATATGCAACAGTAAATGTCTGGTCTTGACCAGATGGGGCGACAGCTGTGAACACTAAGTTCTGATTTGCTGCGCTTGTTGTAAATGTATATGTTGCAAATGTCCACGGAGGTTGAGTACTAAAGTTTGTAAAGGTTGCTATGGTCTGAGACCCATACGAGACGGTTACGTTGAATGTCGCATATGTACTACGTGTGATCCACCAGAAACTTACCGTGCACGATACTCCGCTTGCCACGACCGTGGGATGTGTCAGCGTCGAAGTTAGGGTCGATCCCGAACACTGGATGTACGCACTATATCCCAAACTAAGAGGGATAGTAGTAATTGGATTTTGTCCGTTGTTCCAGGTTGTACCGCCATAGGTGATACCGCCATTTGCCCAAGCCCATGTCCCCTGCGTTAATGTACCAACCGGCACTGCATAGATCCAACCAGATGTCACAGCCGAATTGGAAAAGTTTTCAATAAATGAAGATGTCGATGCGATTATATATCCGTTACTCAGAATTGATCCTCCGATTGTGTTTGACGTTGCATTCGAGTTGGAGAGGTTGCCATTGGAAGACACTACGAGGACGTTTGAGGAGTTTGAGGAGTTTGAGAAGTTCCAGTTTAAATTTGCAGTTGCAAAGATTACGTTACATTGATAGGATTTAAGAATGAGATTGTTTCGACCCTCTACTTTCATATTGCTGGTGTTTTGCGTTACGGTACAGAAGTTCCAAAGGTCAAGTGTAGTAGAACTACCGACTGCGGTAATATTCCCTCCCTGCGCTGAGATATTGCTAGACGTATTGATTGTGCCGACTACGTCAAGTGCGTACGCGGGAGCACTTGTACCAATACCCACGCTTCCACCGTCCGTGATTCTCATACGTTCAACCGTATCGTCGATATTGCTCGTGTTTGGGGGAACTGTGAAGAAGGCGAGGTCAGCAGACTGAATCAACTGTTGATTACCACCGCCGTATGTCTGTTTGTTGATGCTCACGATCTTGCTTCCAATCTTGTCAATTTGTGAATCGCGATACCCGGCAAACCGAATTTCATGTCTTGATCGTTCAAGTCCATACGTCGTTGTATCCGCGGCTGCGCCAACGTATTGTCGAGGTCCAATCCGGATTTGGGTGTTGGTATCGTAGTTATTCACATCAAGAATATATTGGGGTGCGGTCTGACCGATACCCATGCGAGCCACTGACGCGCCGGTGGATATAAATGTCATTGCGGGGACGATTGTTGCATTTCCGTACATCGTACCTAAGGACAAGAAGCCACCGACTCCAGCTTGCAGCCCTCCTCCGATAGCCCCACCGTATCCAGCTACACTGAAAAGGATCGAATTGTTATAAAAAGTTGAACCCGAGGCGCCCGATCCTGAGTTACTAAGGATAAGCGAACTCAATGTGTTCGGGGTTGTTAATGTATTGCTTGTGGGCGATTGGGGGTTAATAAGTGTTAGAACTGAGTTACTTGGAGACGAGAAGGTCAAGTTCGCGTTTGCGTTCACGCTGCTCGCGCTCGAACTCGTTGTGATAATCTGGTTCGCTACAGAATAGCCGCTCACAGACACCACTCCCTGCGGGCCAGTGAACCCTGTGAATCCTGTGCTACCCGTGAATCCAGTGAACCCCGTGCTGCCAGTGAACCCTGTGCTCCCCGTGATTCCGGTGGGTCCAGTGAACCCAGTGAATCCGGTGAATCCTGTGGGTCCGGTGAACCCTGTGCTGCCCGTGGGTCCGGTGAACCCAGTGAACCCAGTGAACCCCGTGCTGCCAGTGAAGCCAGTGCTACCCGTGATTCCAGTGGGTCCGGTGAACCCCGTGAACCCAGTGAACCCCGTGCTACCCGTGAAGCCAGTGCTACCCGTGATTCCAGTGGGTCCGGTGAACCCAGTGAATCCCGTGCTGCCAGTGAAGCCAGTGCTACCCGTGATTCCGGTGGGTCCAGTGAACCCAGTGAATCCGGTGGGTCCGGTAAATCCCGTGCTGCCTGTGGGTCCTGTAAATCCCGTGCCAGGTGGTCCAGTGAATCCAGTGAACCCCGTCGGGCCAGTGAAGCCAGTACTACCCGTGATTCCTGTGGGTCCGGTGAACCCAGTGAAGCCCGTGCTGCCTGTGAACCCTGTGCTGCCCGTGATTCCGGTGGGTCCGGTGAATCCAGTGAACCCCGTGCTGCCAGTGAAACCCGTACTACCCGTGATTCCGGTGGGTCCAGTGAACCCCGTAAATCCGGTGAATCCAGTTGACCCCGTGCATCCCGTCATACCCGTTGCGCCCGTGTTCGCAGCCTGACCGTTGATGCCGGCGGGTCCTGGAATACCCTGGGGTCCCTGAGCACCCACGCCAGGAGGGCCCGTACACCCCGTAAATCCCGTCGCGCCCGTTGCACCCGTTTTTGCAGCAAACCCCGGAAGTCCCCGCGGTCCCGTGTCGCCCTTGAACCCGGTAAATCCCGTCGGGCCCGTCGGGCCTATAGGTCCAACCGGACCTTGGTACCCCTGGTCTCCTTGAATACCCTGTGCTCCAGGAGGAGCGTAGACATAGATATATCCCGTCGGGCCTGTCGAACCCGTCGGGCCTGTGAACAACGACATTGTTCTATCACAATGTAAAAAGTAGTGTGTTTGTTCGCCGCACGGTTTCAGATGTCATCGACATTGACATCCTCCGTCTCCTCTGCGAACTCGATTCCATCCTGGACGTCCGTATCTGTGCTCGCAGCCTTGAGGAACAGACGCGGGTCTGCGTCCTTCACGATGGACTTGTAGCGAGCAATCTGCACCTCTGTAAAGACGGACAGAATGCGATGGGTTGCCATGCCTCCTAGTCCTGTCTCTTCAAACAGGACGACACTGCCCACGTCAATCCAGACATCCTTCTTCCCGCGACCGCGCATACCACCGCGAATGGGTGCCTGAATCAGCTTGTCCACGGTACGCTCCTTGCCTTGAATGGTTTCCTTGTCGACGTAGAAGATTTCCATACGACCATCCCCCAGACGGCGCATGACACGGCCGACGAATGCGCCGTCAATCTTCTCTTCATCCATGAGGTCGTCGAGCATCTTGTCGCCAATCTTGTTGTTCATCTTGGTCTTGTTGGACTCCGAGTTACGCTGCGAGCGGTGGCCGGAGCCTCCAGTCATATTGCGGGGCATTTTGAATGGTACTCCTTACTCCTGTCTGGGAGGGAATCCGTTTTCCGCCGGAAAGTCCGACTTTCAGAAAACGAATTCAGTGGGTCCAAGCCAAGTCCAAGAGCCGGCCAAAATGCAGTCCACTATCAACCTCGCCATCAAGAATGCCTGCCACCAGCTTCAGCTTCCCTCCACCTTTGCCGACGCCGTTTCTGCCCACATGTGGCGGCCAGCAACGCCTTCGCCGCCGCCTTCGCGCCCCGTGACGCCTCCAATCCTCAACATCGAGAAGCTCAATCGCCAGCAGGTCCAGAAGTTGGAAGAGCTGGCGGATGAGGCGGGGGACACGACGGATGAGAAGAGTCTCCACAAGATGTTTGTTACCCGCATGAATGGCCTCCCGAGCGAGGCCTTCAAGGACAAGTCGCTCATTGACCACATGCGTGACTTCCTCGGCCTTTCCGAGCCGGTGGCCAGTAACGCCGCTGCCGCAGGTGCGGCCGCACCCGCACCCCCGGTCATCCCGCCTGAGGATGACGAGGAGGATCTCGCTGAAATCAGCTGGCACCTCCGAACCTACGATGTGGGAGTCAAGACCCACCGCGTGTACGAGATGCGAAACGGTGTCCACGTGTTCGTGGGCATGCTGGGTATGAATGAGTTCAAGGGCATGGTCATGCCCGAGCTGGAGTAGACTCCACAACCTCTCACTTAATCAATTTTTACATGATTGTCGCAACATATTTCCGGCGCGCTCGTCTTGTTTGGCGGACGACCCAGAAGGAACGGTCCCACTTCAAACGGAACTGCGTGGTTATCCACCGTTGCTGTGGCGGCATCCGCAATCACCTTGGTACGCTGGTATGCGGTATACGCCGCCGCAGTGGGGGTCTTGTGCGAAATCAATACTTGTGACACAATGAAGGTCACTGTCTTTTTGCTTACACCAAGGGTAGACTGGGCATACACGTCAACGCTAAAGGTTCCTAGCTGCACACTCCGTCCAGACAATGTAGCCGATGCGGAATCCCAGCTCATACCTGCCGGAGGTGTAGACGCCAGAAAGTAAACAGGAATATCCCCTGTACTTGATGTGGCCGCGAAGACAAGAGATGGCATCACGACATACTGGTATAGCTCATAGATAGAAGCCGTGGGGGACGTGAACGTAGGACCATTCGGAGTTTCGCCAATGTACAGCGTAACGCTCGGCGGGCCACCGGTGATGATGGGCGGGGGAAACGTATACAATACATCCGTTGGGCTTCCACCGGCAAAGGTCGCTATCGTCAAGGTCCACGTCGTGCTGTCTGTAATATTTCCCGCGTAGCCATCGTGGCGATAGACGTTACATCCTGCAAAGACACACCACGATGTGCCATCAAATTGAATCGGACCCGGCGTAGTTCCTGATGCAAAGGAAAGTCCCACGTCAATCCAGGTGATTGCGTCGGCTGAATACTTCACGCCTGGAGTTGTCCCATTGGATCCAATGGCCAACCATCCGAGGGATGCATTCGACCCGCCGCTGACAATCGAGGTTGTGCGTGTCGTGAAGGAATTGACCGCGTTTGACCACGTGTTGCTGTCCAATGAATATTGAATTGTGGACGTGTTTCCCGGAGCGGGACTACCCCCCATCACGAGTTTTTGCGTTGTCGACAGTGCCAAGATGTTGATTATGTTTGTCGTGTAGGCTGTGAACGGGGGACCTCCAACAGGCCCATTGGCTAGCAAGCTACTTGTTGGTATATCCGTATAGCTGAGGATACGACCGCCAATCACGATTCGTGTGGCGCCTGGCAGGCTAGGAGATGGAAAAGTCCGAAGGAGGAACAGGCCATCGGTGTCTCGGGCGGCGAGACTGAATGTATTTGGCCCGTACCAGCCCAGCGTCGGGTCTGAATTCGATGAGACAGTGAAGAAATTGGAACTGAGTGCAACCCAACTCGATACGGTACTCATGTATGCGCACTGATAGAACCTATTGAGGTTGTCCGGGGATGTACGAGAACATGACGTCGAGTTGCTCGACGAGAATAAGTTTGACGTACCATCCGTAACGACAAACGTACTCCCTCCCCACTGGAAATCGAGTGGGATGTTGGAGCCCGGAAATAGGTAATATGAAATGGTTGCCGCGCCAGACGGACCAGTGAAGGGCTGAAGCGGCGTCACTTGATACAAGGAATTGCCGCCAGATACGACCGTCGTATTGGGCACGAGGTTTGCCCCAGTGAGGAGTGTGCCAGTCGGCATCGGAGTCGCAGGCGCACCCGAGGTTATGGTAAGAAAGCGATACCTGTTGTCATTGTCTGCTGTAAGATATCCCGTGAATGTATTCGCAGACACCAGCGAAAGGTTAGAGTATCCAAAGGCCCCATCGTCCTTACAGACAAATACATTCGATCCATTCCAACGGAGTGTGTATCGCATAATTGTCTGGACATTCGACGCTGCGAGACCAAAGACGATTGGAAGTCCGTCGACACCTGGAATGGGGATGGTATTTGATATAACGCCTCGTAGTGCAATGTACTTTGGAATAACAACATCGGGATACACGCACGCGCCCAGCGTACCTCCAACTGCACTTGTTGTTGCTGTGAGTCCATATGAGTAGCAAGAAAAGGCGACATTTCCCGTCGGAACAATTCCACTTAGTGTGCGAATTGTGAGTGGAATATTGACAGGTCTACTCGGGATAAGCGCATTTGCCACCGTCGCACTCGTGGCAAGTACTTCGTCTGCCAGAACCGTGTATGTGAATCCAGGCGGTGATATGATCGTAACGTATCCGTTCGTTGCAGATATCCCATTGAGTGTAGTGGCGGTTGTGACTGCAGTGGGTGCTCCCTGCAAGGCTCCTCCGGGTGTGACGTACAGTCCCTTTGGAATCGCACTCGTACTCGTAAAGTACACAATCGGCGCACTCTGATTCGAGGCCACCGCTGAGAATTGAACAGGTGTAATCAGCACGTTCTGTCGGAACGTAAAGGGAGACTGCGGCACAGACGAAAAGATGAACGTATCATTGTTGGTGGAGTACGTGATATTCACCGTGAGGGGCAATGCACCAGATGTATTCGCAGTCACGGACATGGTTGCATTCGTTGCGAGTGTTGCAGGAATCCCCGACAATGTGAAGGCAGTCGAGCCCGCGCTGTCGCTGCGCCCGCCAACAACAATACCAGGCGGGACGTTAGATGTGACCGTAATCGGTGTCCCTGCCAAGGACTTAAATGTCACTGTAATCGGTGGAATCGCAAGTCCAATCGTGAAGTTCTGCGAGGGGACGTTGGATGTGGCGGAGAGCGAATTGGACGACACTGTCAAGCTTAGCGTATTCGACCCTCGCCATACTCCATTTGCTGTGACTGCGGTAATCACACTGTTGCTCGCGGGTGCGAGTGTCGTCGGCGTCCCCGAAATAAGTCCGGCCGTCGAGATACTCAATCCGGCTGGAAGAGCATCTGCTCCATAAAATCCAATGGGCAAGTTCGATGGATACAAGGTTGTCGCGGTTACCTGAAGAGACGCCGGTACACCGAGATAGAACGTCGCAGTATTAGACGAAGGGGCCGTAAAGATGACGACAGTTGAATATGCGAACGAAACTGTGGAGGACGATGTCAATACACTCAGACCCTTGGCGGTGGCCGTCATGGTGATTGTCACATTGGACAGTGCATTGCTCGTCGGTGTTCCGGTAATCACCGCATTCGCACCCGGCAGGTTGCTCGAAAGTGTAGTCACGACCAGGCCGGGTGGAAGGTTTGAGTACGTGAAGGCGACTGTACTCGCAGTCGTCGGGTAGTTTAGAATTGTAAATGGAATGGGTGTAATCGCTGTTCCCAAGGTCAGCGTGGTTACGGTCGTCGGGCCTGGACTCAGGACAAGACGCTCGCCAATCACCTGAATCGGGAGCGATGTGGACACAATATTACCGTTTGTGTAGTTTGAGCCGAGAAACAGGTAATTGCTACTCGTCGCAGTTGTGGTTGGCGTCCCCGACAATATCCACACGGACGCATTGCTGTACTCAAAGCTCAATCCTGGCGGTAGGGTTGGCGTTGAGTAGGCTCCACTGGGCGTTGTCAGCGGTACTGACGATGTGAACGTATAGGTCACGGGTTCGCTACGGTAAAGGACGAGCGATGTGGTTGCCGGCGAAATCTGGAAACGACCTGCATTGATAAACAGTGTATACGCAACCGTGCCAAGACTACTTGTGATTGAAAGCGTTTCGCCTAGCGGAGACCCAGTTGACTGAAATCCACTTACGGCAGAAAAGACGACGTTAGATGTGCTGACCACGCAATACGTGGCCAGTGTGCCTGACACTGAGAAACTCGAGCCGCCCGTGAAGGTATACGCGAAGGGCTCGTATTTGTAGAAGATTGTATTTGTCGCCAGCGGTGGGACCACGGTTATGGTGGACATCCCCTCTTACTTAGTATCAGGAAGCTTTCACTAACTTCTTACGTTTTGCTTTAGGTGCCGGAGGTGCTGCAGCCGCAACCGGCTCAGGAACCTCCACTTTCGGTGGCATGGCCGTAGTCAACTCCGTAAACTTCTGTTGGGCCACTTCCATCGTCAGGTCGCGGTACACCATATCGAGTTTCAATTTCAAAAGGTTGGAGTTGGCTTCCATACTCTTCATTGCGAACCTTTCGCGTCGCAGAATACCAGACAGTGGGTGTGAAGGGAATACGCTTCTCCTCCGGTTTCTGTGCGTTCAGTTCGTATTGAACAGAGAGAAACCACCCGAATCCACCTAAGACAACGACTAACACTATTGTGCTGAAGATGAGGGAGGTTGACTGAACAATCTCGGAACGGCGGGCAAGGAGGGCGTCTTCAATTGCTTGCATTGCTCAAACGAGGGAATCCAAACAGCGTGAAGAAACGACAAGGCCGACCGAATCCAGTGGTCGGCCACGCACGAGCATACGCGAATCCGTTCGGGGTGGACGGCTACAGACCGAACAACGTCATGCATCTCCCGGCGAGTGGACTCAAACAAGCAAATGTCTTGGGTGGTGGTGTATTTGAGAAGAGACGGGTCCATTACGCAGAAGACTGCAGACTCTGTGTATACGGGTTGCTCTTGTACGCATCCAGCAGACCCGGAACTGTGACGCGGTCAATCTGGACACTCTGACCCACCGGCTCGTCATACTTGACAGATCCCTGGAGCGACGCCTGGGGAGCCTGGCCACCACGGCCAACAAGGGGCGTCTCGAAGCCACGGTAGTTCACGTGTGTCGTCTCGTCGCGGTGCGTCTGGACAGTGTACGCCTCGGGTCCAGAATTGATACCCATACCGCCAACCGGTCCGCCCGGAGCCGCACGACCCTCAGTGGTGAGCTTCATGAACTGCTGATACGGCTCGGTGAAGGAGCGAATGTACGACTCGTATCCACCCGTGCTCTTGCCGAGACCGCCCATGAACTGAGCCGCCGTCTCGGGACGGTTCTGGCTCTTCATGATGAACTCGGGGTAAATCGACGCAGCCATCTGCTGACCCGTCGTGGTGTTCAAGTGAGGAAGCGACCCATCCTCCGCCTGTAACACCTGGAAGCGGTCCGGCTTGTTCTTCTTGACCGGGGCCTGCAGACCCATCTCCTTGACGTTGCGACCGCCGGGTACCGGGTCGGCGTGGTACGTGAGCTTGGGCTTGGTGGCCACGCGAATCTCATCGGTGGTCTTGGGAAGCTGGTACTCGCGAGACTCGATACCCTGGTTCAGACCGCCGGACGGAAGGTTCGTGTAGCCGTCATTGATACCCGGACCCACCTGAACACGGTCAATCGGAGCCACGTTCTTCATGGCCATGCTCGTCACCTGACGAGACTGCTCGAAATCCGTCTCCACCTGGGCCTTCCACGGGTTACCACGCCCCGCCTCCGGTGCGAAGAACGCACCAGCCTCTTCCTTGCGAAAGAATGTGTTCGCACCCATGCCGGTGTACTTATCAAGCAGACTCTCGTGACCATCCGAAAAGGTCGTCTGCGTCCGGTTCGCACCGAAAAAGGGAACCATATTGTTGTGGCCTGTCGCCGCCTGAACAATGGTCATTTCCATCTCTTCGAGCGGTGTGTAGAGTTCCTTGCTCACAATGCCATCGGCTGCGGGGGCGTCGCGTCGCCGTTTGGGAACGGCCATTGCGTACCCAAGTGCTGCGAGACCCATGAGGAGAACAACGTCCATTTACGTATCTGAGCGGAGTTTATTTCGTGTGTCTGTACTTCTCCTGTCGTGCAGACTGGTCAGCTTCAAACGGTTTCATCGCATGGGCCTGCGGGCGGAACACTAGCCATACAAAGCGATTCAGTTCCTGCCCCGCCGTCGGGGGGACCGTCACTTGTTGTTGCGTCGATGCCTTTGTGAACTTCGTAAGTAAGGGCTGTGTGGTATCCATTGTTTTCTGTCCTAGAAACAATTGGATGGCGGAGTTCATAGTGCCATCACTGGCATTTGCGGCTGTCGCTGCGGTGACAATGGCCTGGACAAACCAGAGCATTCCGAACATCAGCGAGGCATGGACATTCTTGTTCCCAAAAGACATCTGGGACCCTATATTGCAGTGGATGTGGCCCGGGTTCTCCTTCGCGTGGATAATGGCATGGATTCTCGGAATCACATACGCCGTCCTCTTCTACGCTGAGAAGACCTACCCCATTCCCGGTGCGTGGAATCCTTGGGTTATCTTTTGGTTAGTCGTGATGTTGTTCGGCCTCTTCCTGGTCGTTGCGTGGTACATAAGTCCGATTACCATCTTTGGAGTCGAGGTTATGAGCACCACACCGAACACCTGTACGGGCCAGAAGAGTTCGCTGGAAGCAGGGTTATGCTACAACAACTGTAAACCCGGATATCACGGTTCTATGACGTCGTGTTATGCGGATAGTGTGAATGTTGGTTCGGGAGTCATTCCGGGGTACGTACATCCGGGCGCCCAACCCCCGTCTTATCAGCGGCAGGTTCCTTCGTTGTGCCCTCCAGACTGGAATGACGACGGACTCTTGTGCCGTGCTCCACTCAAGTGGGATTCTTGCGGATACAAGGACTTTTTCGGAACATGCTGGCCCAAGGTGAGTGGTGGTCAGGTCGAAGCGAAACAGCCAAAGTGTCCTGGACCGACTGATTTCGGAGAAAACTATGCAGGAGCCTATTGGAAGTATGTAGCTGCCGAGGAGAAGAAACAAAAGGGAACGGCGACAGAGGCCGACCTTGCGTTCATTGGGTCAGGCAAGCACACATCTGAGATTGCCGGATTGTGTTATAACGAGTGTCCCCCCGAATACCCAGAGCGCATCCCCGGTATGCCCTACCTGTGCTACAAGGGTGGCGACCTATCGTACGACCGCGGCGTCGGTGACCCGCCTCGTCTGTTCCGCCTGTTCGGAAAGTATGCATTCCCGCCGTTTGGTTAATCATACCGCTTCCAGTCCCCACCGCGCCTCAACCAGAACTCTGTCCATCCGCTATTGTTGCGCATGATAAAGTCATCGTTTCCATTCTTCGAGAATGTCAGATCGTCACCATTGTTCTTGGTCGAATCGATGAGCCACGAACCTAGCTGTGTCTTTCCACCTACAACGCCTGATGCACCGTCCTTTCCGGTGTCTCCCTTGTCTCCCTTGTCTCCCTTGTCTCCCTTGTCTCCCTTGGCACCATCCTTTCCAGCCGCAGCGGCAGACCCGTTCTTTCCGGTTTCTCCCTTGTCTCCCTTGTCTCCCTTATCGCCCTTTGGGCCAGGAACATTGCTGACGCCCGCATCGCCCTTTGCTCCAGCGGGTCCAGCAGGTCCGGTGGGTCCAGCAGGTCCAGGCACCGTACTCGCAGCCCCAGCCGGTCCAGCGGGTCCGGGAGGACCCATGTCACCTGGGTCGCCGCGAAGTCCATACGGAGACCCAAGGGGCAGACCCGTGTTTGCGATTGTCTGACCAGGCATGACCTCCATGTCAGGGATGCCGCCCACACTGAAATGCTCCGTGGTTACGCTCTGGACGAACTGCTTTCCAGCCGACAGAGCTCCACTCACAGGCGCGGTTCCCGACCCCGACCAGGTCGAGCGAGAATACGGGTCGAGGTTGAAGGATTTGATCATTGACTTGAACTTGGCCACCGCGGAGTTAAAGGCGTTCTGGTCAGTTCCTGGCAGAGGTGTGGGTAGCTTGATGTTGCCCTGCGGCTTGATTCCATAGCAGTTCACACCGAACTTGGAGGTCGGGTCAAAGTATCCACCATTCACACCCGGGCGTCCGCATGCCGTCTTCTTTCCCTGGTCAACCTCCTGTTGGAGGGCGTCCCACGTGCTCTTCTGCGTGGGGTATAATGCCATTCCACCGGCAGACCATCCGTAGCCACACCACTCGGCACCGTGATTGTAGGCATCAATAATCTGCTCAAGGCTCGCGAGCTGAGAGTCGTACGCAGCGCAGACAGCCGGAGCGTCATCATATGTAAAGCTATTGTCGGAAATGTGAAACACTTCGCTGCCCACGATATTCACATTTGTCAGTGAGGATGTGGCTGAACCAACAGGTTGAGGTGTCGGAGTCGCCAGGATTGGAGACAGGACGTCTGCTGTGATAAGTCCATATACATTCAGAAGGAATCCGACCATTGCGAAGACAACCCACAGAACGCCAACTGCGAGAAATGACCCGGTTGATAGAAGAACAAAAAAGGTTAACACGAGAACCGCTGCGAGAACAGCGGGGAGTAGGTAACCACCGCTCGCGGTTGCCGCCGCGGGGTCCTTGGTTGATGTAGTAGACATCCTCTTGCTTATTCCTTGAGGCGATAATAGAATAGCAGACGCATATGGTCGGTCAAGGGGAAGTGTTCGGGGCCGTGGTTGCGGATGTTTGAGTCGTCGTATTCCATCCACGGCTTGCCAGGTGGCATGTTACGTCCATATGTCCACCAGTGTCCACCATTGAAACACACCACCGCGAATAGAGCATAGCGATAGCCATTCAGAACCAGGATGGTTGAATAGGATACCGATGTATTCATCGACGTTGCGTGGAAGGTGAAGATTTGGGGAAACGATGCCATCAGCAACTGCTTGGTACAACCCTTGTTCTTGCACTTTTCGCATGTCCAATCCGGAATCTTGACCGGTGTCACGGCCTCCACTACGCAATCCGTCAGACTCTGCTTGCGTCGTGTGGGTGTAACCGAGAACTCAATTAGAGAATCACTCCGCGTATCTGTGTACGGACACGAATCACACTTGATTGCATTTCCAATCTTGAATCGACAGAGCTTGTCAAGGAACGGCAGCTTGTCACAGAGGAACTCGAGCAGCTCATGTGAGTCGCCAATGCCTTCGCCTGCCGGCATGACGGCTGTACGTACGCATTCGTAGAAGGACTTGAGACCCTCGTCGCCATTGCTTGCCCAAATCTCTTGAAGTGCCTTATCGACAGGAGACGTATCCAGAGCCGCTTCTGCAGTGTAGCGTGTCTGGACGTCGGGAATTCGAAATACGGCTTGAAGTGTTGCATTGACCCAACATGAGCCGCGCTGATTGCGGAGACCGAAGGACGCCATATTATGACTGGAATACAGAGAAATCTGTCAAGAACGGAACGGGGTCCGTTTTCTGAGAACCATTGGCGAGGGAATAACTCGACGACTGCATGTAGGATGTCGGGAATAGGTCTTGGTCGCCAGGAACACGCGACGTACCTGCATATTGGTTCGAGGGGTCAGACCCCGCTGTGTTGTAGTCGGGAAGCATGCTCGTATCTACGCTGTTCAGCTGAGGATGTCCGGACCCGAGACCAGTTGATTTATCGCCAGCCATGGGGCCGTATAACTGAGCCGTCATGGCGGGTGCCGACGCAAAGGACCCACTGTTCGACGCCCGACCGCCCCATGTGGGTCCCCGCACATCCATCTTTGTCCCGGTCAAGACTGGTTGCGAAGTCCCCGTTGTCCCGGGCCACATGTCATATGGACCAAACTGAGTCCCTGCCGACGGAGGAGTGGCATATGTGCTACCTGTAAGCGTTGCGGCCGCATTCATACCCGTTCCCTGTCCTGTTCCCGCCTGACCAGAGAATGGACCATTGTCTCCGAAGACGGGGCCGTTCATAGGACGCGTTGCCCCAGCATCCGTGGGGGGCGCCGTTTCATTAATCGGAGCTGGAAGCGAACCTTGAAGCGTATCCTGGATGTCATTCGTATTGTATCCGCGCGTGACCGCAGCGGCAGCGGATGCGGTTTGTGCAGCAGTCATTGTATTCGCAGCACCGTGTGTCTGTGTCACAAAGTACGCGACAAACAACGCCTTCACATCATCCTTGTTCGCAGTCAGAAACGGAGTCATGGGATATGTGGATAAAAATGTATCAACATCCGATGTCTTGATACCGTCCGTGGCGGTGGACGGCTGATAGACCGTTAGGTAAAATGCGGACATGATATCATTGATATCGCCGCTCAACAACGTCATTGCACCCGACCCCGTTGTCTCGTCTGCGGGACACTGCTTTGTTGCGTCATCGGTGCAGGGGGTCTTTGGTTTCACGGCCTTGAGTGCGGCAATCAGTGTTGTTGGCATGAGTCGAATCACTTGTTCGGCCGAAGACCCTGTGAACGGATTCGTCGAGTCGGGTCCATCGAGGTCGTAGACACCCTTGATACCATCTGTGTCCTGGAATCCTTCGCGCCGAGTGAAGATACACCACAGCAGCACCGCTAGCAGTCCGAATAGAATCCACTTCCCCATTATCCCTAACTCACATGATGTTTTCGGCACACGGGCAAACAGATGCGGGACGTGGTCCTTTCCACATCATGGACCCGTCGTCCCATTGACCCGGCTTGATCGGCATAGACTGGTCTACAGGTCCATAGTCTCCCTCCGAGAATTGCGTAGACGGAGTTGGATTGGCCCCAGAGTATGCGTCTTCGGCCCGTGTGCGAAGTTCATCGCGACCCATGTCGGGTGCCAGGTTCTTATCCGACGGCTTGAACATCTGCGATTTCTCTTCGCGACTCGCCGCGGTTCCCGTTTGTTCAATATGAAATCCATCCATGAGAATTGTCTTGACAGAGGCTCCATCGACGCCAGCAACCGTGCCCGCCGAAGACGCCAAGAATGTATCCACCTGGGCTTCCGTTGGCTTGGTGGCGGCCGGTGAATACATGGTATCATAGAATGCCGCTAACACGGCAATGTAATCTGCGACCACTGCGTTCGACGGGGCAATAGCCGTAACCTTGCTCTCCCAGGCCGTACACGCAGAGTCGCACATGCCTGGCGTTTTGCCCGTGCATGAACACGGTCGCTGAACACTCGGCGTGAACTCTGGGTCCGTAAAGTATTCAGTTGACTGTGCCACCATGGCCGCAAGGAGAAGGCCAACAATAAGTGCGAGCAATGCCCACTTCATTGTATTGAGCAAACATCGTTTGTCGAGGCGGGTGCGGGCGTCGGAGGCGGCGGTCCGCGTTCAGACTGAGGAGGAGCCATCGTGGGTTGCGGTTTCTTCTCGCGAAGATTCGCAGGTTCCGCGGCATCCTCTATGAAGAGTCCCTGCTTCACGGCGGCTTCCGACGCATTTACGCCTTCCCACTGGTCTGACGTCGCATCGAATCGGGCCTGTGTCGCCTCATCGCGGGGCTTGAATTCAAGGAACCCTGTCGGCGTTGTGTTCTGTCCTGCGTTAGACTTGACATACGGAGACGGACGAATGGGACGGCATCCCAGTGCCTCCTGGTACTGCTGAAACTGTCCCAGGGTCTCGAACTTTCGCATCTCGCCTGTGCGTGAAATACCCACCCATGTCTTGTCCGGCTCTTGGTTCAACTCATCGAGGCACGCCATTTTCTAGTGGGTGATATAAATAGATGGCGGGTATAGCATTACCGCGACGCGGCATAGTAAATGACGACACGCTCGGCGGCGCCAATCTCAAACGTCGGCCTCTCCTCGTTCTCTTCTACATGGACGGTTGCTCGCATTGCATAGCGAACAAGCCGATGTGGGATGAGATGAAAAAGAAGTACAGCCACATTCCGGTGGAGGAGGTTGAGTCAGCGAATGTTCCTTACGACGAGCATGTCTCTGGATTTCCGACCATGAAGTACAAACCGGCCAAGGGTCGCGAGCGTGTTGTATCTGGTCAACAAGCCTCAGCGAGTGAGATCGCCCGGAAGCTCGGACTGGTCAACCGGAACACCCGGCGTAGTTCCCGTCGGCTGAGCCGCCACACTCGCCGCCGGCGTCTTCGGCATTGAGCCCTTTGTCACCACATAGCCCTCATTCAGGAGCTTCCCTGACGCCGCACCCTTGCCCAGGAACTGAAGCAGGCCCGCGTGGTCATCCTCGGGCACCGTGTAGAAGTTACGCTGAGCCGTCATGGTCTGAAAGATATCGGTCGTGTCCATGTACATGTTCGAGGTCTGGGCGAACTGCTTGTTCACCTGGTCACGCACCGCCCGGTCCGTCGGGTCAGCCGCCGGCTTACGCTTCGGGTTCTCATTAATGTCAATCAGAGTGGGATTCATGAACGGATTGTCCTGAGTCGGCATGGTCACTCCGTCCCCCGCGAAGGAACTCACTGCCGTTCCCATGCGAAACGGCTCAGTGATTCGCTTGGTGTTCGGATACAATTGGTGGAGTGCGACGGTGATTCCCATCACAACCGGTACATAGACAAAGTACTTCACCTCCATCGAGCACGTAAACAGAAGGAGGCTGAGGTACACTGTAAAGCGAACCACTGAATTCAAAGCCTCGTCCACACTCATACCCGCGGTTGGCACGAATGCGAACCACGTGTCGGAACGGAATAGTATACTCGGATCGGAAAACCAAAATGCCATGGTACTACTCTCTTATCTTCACTTGCGACCTTTTTCGTGGAGTTTACGCTGGAGACGAGCTTGCATGCGAGCACGGCGAGCCTCGGGAGAGTTGGACATGATTTGCTGGGCCGTGTTGCCTGTAGCCGGTCCTTCGCGGGCCACACCCACCATCTCATTCATGTACTTGCCGAAACTCGACTGGAACTTCGCCTTGAGGGTCTCAATCTCGCGAATGAGTTCCTGTTGATTAATCTTGCCCGTCTTGATGCGGTCCTCGAGCATTTCCTTGACCTGCTCCATGACGTGGCGGACCGCATGACTACGCTCGGGATGCTGAAGGGCCTCCAGAATCTCCTCGGGACGCTCAAAGTCAATACCAATGTCGTCAAGCTTGATAGACGCCGCAATGTCGCCGACGATAGACGCGAGGCGTGTTTTCATCAGCAGCTCGAAAATCTCCGCCATGGCCGAGCTGGTCTCCTCCGTCTCGAGCGTCTTGAGAATCTCATCGGTGTCGCGGTGAGTCTGCGGAAGTACGTGCTTCATGGCCTCCAGTACCTGAGCCACCTTCTCCTTCGGGTCACCGCGGAGGAACGAGAAGAGCAGAGTCAGGTGAAGAGCCTTCCAGGTCTCCTCGGAATCGACCCATACTGTGCGAATGTCCACACCCTCGAACGGCTGGGGCGCATCGGCACTGCGAAAGAGCGAAGAGTCCCGATGCATAATCTTCATTGCGTGGGGAGTCAGCACGTCTGTCAGACGAGTGTACACTTCGTCGGACGCACGCGGAAAATTGATGTCAGGATGCTTGTCTTTCAGGCACTTGATGAAGGCGCGGAGATGTTCCATTGTTCTTACATAGAAGTCTTATTTCCAAAGCGGGACGCGAACCCCTTCTTATCCGAGTCTGTCAGGCAGATACACCCCACATCTGAGGAGAAGGGCGAAGGGCAGCAGTCGGGCCCAACCTTGTTGTTCATGAACTGCCCAATCGCATTGTCGTCCGCAACCTCATAGGGCAGGGCGGGTACGGGCTTGGCCTCGCTACCCATAAGAGTGCCAGTGCCACTGACAGGTGAGATACCAGCCGACGACGCAACCGTGTCCAGCGGAGCCATCTCATCGGACGGGAGCTTGAAGGTCTCGACTCCACCGCTCATATCTGTGAAACGAAGCATCATGCCCACAAGGGCGGCGGCAAGAAAAAAGGCAACAATCACCGGTGTACGAAGCATTACTTGATGTCCGGAAAAAAACGGATTCCGGCGAGGCCATCCGAGAGGGTGTCACCATGGATTCTATGTCTCTCGTCGAGCTCAAGCAGCTCGCTAAGCAGCGTCGTATCAAGCAGTACTACATTCTCAAGCGTGCCCAACTCATTCAGCTGCTCACTCTCCCCGAACTCCCGAAGTCATTTATCATCGAGAAGATGACCATTGCCCAGCTCCGCGAGGAGGCGAAGCGAAAGGGTGTGCGTGGATTCTGGAGCCTTCGTCGCGAGCAGTTGGTCGGTCTTCTGTATCCTTCGGATTCCGGAAATTTGTCTGACGAGATGAATAAAGTATGAAGCTCTCATCTGGAAAAGTTCTTCGCCTCGGAGTTGTGCTTGTTGGCTTCGTTGTTGTCTATTCCCTCTTTTCCTCTTACTCGGGCGGCAAGGGGGTGGTGATGGATAAGGCCGAGGAGCTGGGTGGCTCCGGCTCCATGGCTCCTCTGGCCGACCAGGGTCCTCTTTCGACTGGCACGTCGGTCGTCGGAGGCAACGCCGTGGCGGTTGACGACATGCAGGGCCGCACGCCGTCGTCGCAGCAGACGTACACCCAGAACGTCCTCTCGTCGGGCGAGCTGCTCCCCAAGGGCGAGATTGGTGCCTCGTGGGCCGCCGTGAACCCGGTTGGCAGCAAGGACCTTGATGGCCAGAACTTCCTCCAGGCCGGGTACCACGCCAACATCAACATCATCGGTATCGCCCAGACCAACCGGAACCCGACGTACGACATCCGCTCGGAGACGCCGAACCCCCAGGCCAAGGTCGGCCCCTTCCTCCAGACGACGATTGACCCTGACCCTTTCCGTGCCAACCGGGCCCTGGATGGACTCCAGGGTTAAACTCGCAGCACTAGACAATGTTGTCCGTAGCCGCCGCGGTTGTCGGGGTCGCAGTCGTCTCGCAGTTCATCGGCACGGGAAACTCAGTTCGCATGGCCGGACCAGATGGTCACGAATACGATATGCAGAACTTACCTAACAAGGAAGAGGCCGTGAAGCTCATGGCCAAGATTCGGGCAAACCTGACCAAACTGCGAGATGAATACTCAGCTGAACCCGCCATGATGAATGATCCACCCGTAGCTCGGTTCGTGGCTCGCTATCAACCTGACGTGTTCTCTGAGAACACGATGAGTTCCGCAGACACCTCGTATTCCGAGAATAAGGGACAGCGAATCGTGGTATGTTTGCGTGACAAGACCAAGCCTCCCCAGTATCCGTTAATCGATATCAACACCATCATGTTTGTGATGCTCCACGAGATGGCACACTTGATGACAGAGACAATCGGACACACACCCGAGTTCTGGGGAAACTTCAAGCGAATCCTACATGATGCCGTAAAGGTCGGTATCTACACGCCAGTGAACTATTCGCATCAGCCGACGCCGTATTGTGGCATGACGATCACGGATAGCCCGCTCTGAGAAAACCTAACCCATTTATAATGTCGAAGACTGTCCCCGTCGCAGGAACAGGTTCGAGTGTAACGTTCTTTGAGGACGATACACTGGAAACTATAAGGCAACATATCGCAGTTGCGGTCAACTCTCACCCCGACCGCCTTTTCCTTGAGGTGAACGTCCATCTCCCCGAGGACTATTACGAGGACCCTCGTCACTGGGACGCCTTGTTCCTTCGCATGTCGGTGGACACAGTGCGTATTGACACGGGGTTGTTCAAGGCATACTTAGAGCAGCATCGCCCGGGAACGCGGGTCAAGGAGGGATCGTGGTCACGCGAAGATTGGAACAGCTACCCGGATGCACTGTCGGAACTCAGTTCGCCGGGTGCGGGGTTCTCGGAGTGGCGTGTATTTGGTGTGACCGGCGACCGCTCCATCGTTCTCCCACTGCCCCCGAAGGAGTTGCCTGGATTAGCCTCGACTCGCATTCCCATTGGCAACCTCCAACTGCTCTTTGAGACTCTGTACTCGGACGTGGTATCCTTCCGGGCCACTGAGATTGGAGCGGATACCTCTCCGGCTGTGAAGCGTGTGTACTTTCCCCTCTTTCGCGAGGACACGCCCAACCGGTTGACGGATTCCGCAGTTCGTTCGCTCCGAACCAATGCGGACCAGCTTACGAAGCTTCTGGCCCTGTCCACGCCCGAGCCGAAGCACACGTCGATTCTCCGTGCCAAGTGGTATATCCCGCTTGTCGAGACAGCCCTTCCCGCACCCCGTGCCCAGTTTGAGCAGATGTTCTATGGTCTGACGTTGTCGCCCAAGACGCCGTACGTTGGCTTCTTCACCTCCAAACAGGAGAAGATACGTCACAAGTTTTATGTGAAGGACCCGAAGAACAAGGTTCCGTCGGTGGATGTGGCCATGTGGAAGGCGTGGACGTCCACGACTCTGCCCCAGCGTCGCCTCCCGACGATTCTGCTCTACCGCGGAACATCTCGCACCTCATTTGACCGTATTGCCATTACATCGCGTGACATCCAGTGCACCATTGTTCGCGGAAAGGATGCGAAGGGCGATCTGGATGAGATTCGTCTTGGAGTATACGACTGGCTGAAGTCGATGGATGCGATTACTCCGTTCATCGAGGCCAACGATATGGCCATCACTCGCTGGGAGCTTCAAGATCTCAGTCTGCTGGGAACATACAGCAAGGACATCTCCGAGTTTGACTTGCGTCGGTTCTCGTGTCTGCAGTCATTGTTCAGTTATCAGGACGGAGTCTTTCGCCTCATGCGTGCAGACCGTCTGGCCGAGAACTTTACACCTCTCGAGGTCCAGGCTTTTCAAGCACTCCAAGACGCAGAGCAACCGAGCGTGGCCACGTTAACGGAGATTGGTATGACTCCCGATGACGCAGAGACACTTTTCACAACGTTTGTCAATCTCGGAGATGACCTAGATTTGGAGCGTGTACTAAAGGGATTTCCCACCATTCGCTTCTCGAACAAGGATGTGATTCTCTCAGCAGTCACAACGGTTGAGCGTGCTATCAAGTATGCGAGTATTCTTCGTCATGTTCTCACATCCGACGATGAAGACGTGAACGCAGCATGTCCTCGCCGCGTCGAGGCCGTGGAGGCAGCCGCCGCAGTTCCCCAGCAGGTTGCGGTTAAGCAGGGTGACTTTGCTGTGGACGACGACCTTCTTGCCGAACTCGGATTGGGTGAGCCCGCTCCGGAAGCTGCTGCCCCCGAAGCCGCCGTGGCCGCTCCCGAGCCGGGTAAGAAACGCGTGCGTGTGGCCGAGAAGGCAGTGTCGACGTACAATTACTTCAACAAGCGTCTCCAAGCGTTTGACTCAACCACGTTTGACAGTGCCGTGTACCCCAAGAGCTGTGACAAGAACAAGCAGGTTGTCGTCCTCACTGCGGATGATGAGGCCAAGCTCCCGCCTGAGTACAATCCTCGCAACTACCCCGAGACTGCGAAACAGGCCAAGGTCAAGGAGGCAAACAAGGAAAAGGAGGGTATCGACGACTACAATGTCCACCTCCTGCCGTTAACAACGGCCGATGGCAAGGAGGGTATTGCAACGTGCCCGCAGTATTGGTGCATGACGGACCAACTTCCTCTCCGCGAAGACCAGCTGGTTGAGAATGCGTGTCCCATTTGTAAGGGCAAGGTTCGCTCTGGAAAGGATGAGGACGTCGTAGAGTTCTCCGTGATTAAGCGGGACCAGGCCTCTGTGTTTCCGAATTACATCGGTACCATCAAGGACAAGCAGATTCCCTGCTGCTACAAGGTGGAACATCCGTTCAAAGAGCTGCTTGTCCCCAAATCGGAAAAGAGCGATGACTCGTATGTCCTGAGTTCGACCAAGACCCCGGCCATGCGAATGGGATACCTGAACGAGGGGCTCGCATCGTCTCTTCGCATCCCGACTGGATATGACAAGTCCATCAAAAAGAGCCGTCTGGATACTGGAAAGGCTGATTTCTTCCGCGTAGGACTCGGTCGCCCATCCAAGACACTCCCGCTCTTCCTCAAGGACGCGAAACATGTACCCGAACCGAAGGATGCGCCCAAGAGTGTGATGCTCTGCTCCTTTGCACGGACATGGACTGAAATGGGAGAAGGAGAAACTCAGGTGGACCGCATCGTGTCTGGAATCCAAATCGCGTACAAGGAGGGCCGTCTGACCATTCTTGATGAGCTGGAGTATGTGACATCTGTGCTTCGGTGTGCGGTGATTCGCGTCAACACAGCCACATCCTCTGTCATGTGTGGATTCTGGTCCGAGACGGTCAGTCCTCGCGAACGCACGATTGTGTTGATTGACGATGACATTCTCGCCCACGTCTCTCGCGGAACCGACAAGGCCAAGGGGTTTGCGAAGTATGCGTACACGGTCAATATCCGGGACCCGAAGTTCCCGAAACCGGCACTGGTCGCCATCACGTCTCTCCACTCGCGTGCGTGCGTGTCTGACCGTCCTCGCCTGGCCGATGCCTTACAGGAATTACGCAGCAAGGGACATGATTTCCAAGTTGTGCTGGACCCATTCAATCGTGTTCAGGCGGTCTTTGTGCCGACAGTTGTGGTGTTGCCCGTGCAGCCGTCGCCGTACGAAGAGATGCCTGGGGTTCATGCTCGGTCTGGGTATGCGGATATTCGGCCTGAAGAGCTCCCGACACGTGCCGCGTTACGCAGCTTTCTGGATGGAACGACACACAAGGGATTCAAATGGGTAGAAGACTTACGCGATGTCGAGGGCCGTCTTGTCGAATCGCTCTTGGCGTCTGAGTTCCGTGCCCCTTTCCAAGCGGAAGCTGGAGAGGCAGGACCCGCGAGGGAGGTCTTGACTACCATGGCCCGAAACCCCGAGAAGGACCTCGTCGAAGGTAGCCCGAATGCAGAGGATGCTCTTCAAGCGGACTCCATTTCCTACCAATCAGAAGTGTTTGAGTTCCTCATGTTCTCGCTATCCAAGGACATTCAAACATCGGAATATGCCGACCTTCGCGAAGGGATTGCCACGCGTGGACCCAATCTCTTCAAACAACTGACTGCGTGGCTCAAAAAAGAGGCCCACTGGGATGCCACACAAGGCCCGCGTGCCTTTGTGAATAAGGTGCGAACACCATGTGGACAGTTCCAACAAAAGGACGCGTGTAATACGTCATCCTTGTGCGGATGGAGAGGAAGTGTATGTAAAATCAAGGTTGACTCCTCAGTCGACCGCACTCAGATTTTACGTCGACTCACAAAGACCTTGACGGACAATGACAAGCAACGTGCATTGGTCTTGGACGAACGGTTGTCGCCCTTCTTCAGCACGGTCTTGTACATGGAAATGCCGCATGAGTTGATTACGACCTCCGTGTAGAACGGCGGCGGGACTTGCGCTTCGTCTTCTTGGACTTACGCGACTTGCGCTTGCGACCACTTCCTTCGGCTTTGGCCACGTTTAACTCAGGCAACAGAGCCCGACGTTCAGGACTTCTACGCGGGGGTGTCGGTACTGCCGCCTGCGCTAGATCAACCTCCGTTGGGCTTCCAACTACCGCTGCATTCACCGCAGAATCTGGAATAGTATCGACCCTTCCGGTCTGCCTGTTCTTCTGTGGTGGAGTCATGAACCCGGGCTTAGGCATGGCGTCTACCTTGGAGAATGGGATAGACATTGTATCTATACACTAAAAATCACCCGGGTTTCCGGGCTATTTTTATTGTTTATGTTTGGTTCAGGGGTCTACCGGGCGTCTAGCGGCGACGAGTGGAGCGGGTCTTGCGGCCACGACGCTTGCCGCCCTTCGCCTTCTGCGTCTTGCGTTTCCACGCGTTATAAGCGCGTGTGTCCTTGTGGTACTTCTCATCCATATGAACGATTTCATGCGGGAGATTCATGTTAGGATGATCCTTGAATTGCTTGCGGGTGAAGGAGGAGACGGCGCTCGGGTGCATGATGCGACGCGGATGGGACATTTGTCTTTCGATTTAGAAAAACATCTACGCCTTCGGGGCCGTCTTGATGAAGTGGACCTTCAGGAACGACTGGAGGTTCAGGTACGTCACCTCGTCCTTGTCCGACACACGGAGAAGCTTGGACAGGGCCGAGTTCGGCACGATGCGGCGCTTGAACGTCGGGTCGAAGCACGAGTGCTCCTTGACGTACGTCGAGATGAACTTGGTCACCTCCGTCTGCGAACGCTTCTCGCCCGACTTGAGGCCCATGAAGTGGCACAGCTCATCCGTCAGCGGGCGCTGAACAAGAAAAGCATTGTTGGCGCGGCGGGCCTCCCACGTCTTACGCTCCTCGGCCGTCATGTCCGCGGGGTTCTTCTTCTTCTTCTTCTTAATCTCGCGGGCCTCGCGCTTGGTCGCCTTGATGGCATCCGACACGCTCTTCGTGGCCTCGCGGACACGGGTCGTGAGCTCGGCGGACAGGGCCTTGAGCTTCTCAGCCAGGCCAGCCAGGATGACATCCGAGCTCTCAACCGCCTCGGCAACGGCCGGGGCAGAGGGCGTCTCCACCGTCGGCACCGTCAGCACGGCCTTGGACGGGGCGGCGGGCTTCTCAGCCTTGACCGCCTTGGCCTTGACGGCCTTGACAGGGG
>Ga0208614_1000146_pt1 | contig 25036 bp, 23 predicted proteins | sample CryBogCBE23Jun09_FD_184554 | JGI IMG/M metagenome (GOLD analysis project Ga0208614, IMG submission 184554) | Freshwater microbial communities from Crystal Bog, Wisconsin, USA - CBE23Jun09 (SPAdes) | ecosystem: Environmental > Aquatic > Freshwater > Lake | place: Crystal Bog, Wisconsin, USA...
TAGCAGACAAGAGCATGCCATTTCATTTTTTGAAGCTATGACTGCACTTGCATTTGTTGCCTTTGCAGAATTTCCAGTAGATATCGCCGTGATCGAAGCAGGAATGGGCGGTGAATGGGACGCAACTAACGTCATTCAAAGTCAGGTTTCAGTCTTAACTCCTATTGGCTTAGATCACATGGAGTACCTCGGAAACACACTTGAAGAGATTGCGTTAACAAAATCAGGAATTATCAAGCCGGAGACTCACGTAGTTTTAGCGGCTCAGAAGCCAGAGGTAGCAACCGTATTAATGGCGCGTGTTCTAGAACGAGCAGCTATTCCTTATCGTGAGGGAGTTGAGTTTGCTGTCAAGAAAAGAGATTTGGCGGTTGGAGGACAGCTACTAACAATCGACGGCATTCACGGCACTTATACAGATATTTTCGTTCCTCTTTATGGCGCTCATCAAGCCACAAATGCAGCTCTTTCATTAGTTGCCGCGGAAGCTTTTGCTGGAGTTCAATTAGACGAGGAAGTGGTCCGGAATTCATTCTTGGCCGTTGATTCTCCAGGAAGACTGGAGATTGTTTATCGGGACCCAACAGTAATTATTGATGCAGCGCATAATCCACATGGAGCTCATGCACTCTCGAGTACCTTGGAGAACGAATTTGATTTTGAAAGTGTTTTTGGAGTACTCGCTATTTTGGGAGATAAAGATGTTGACGGTGTTCTAGCCGAACTTGAGAAAGTAATCGACCGGCTTGTTGTTACGCAGAATTCGTCAGATCGGGCAATGCCAGCTGATGAACTATATAGTCGCGCGGTCAAAGTTTTTGGAGAAGATCGCACATATCTCGAGCCTGATTTGAGGAGCGCAATTACCTATTCCATGGAGCAGTGCACTTTACTTAACCAGGTAAGCGAGGGTATTTCATCAGTTGTGGTTACTGGTTCAGTGGTAACAGCTGGGGAGAGTCGTAAAATCCTTAGAAGCATCGCTGGTAGAAATGACGGTTCATTGTGAGAGTCTTAGGAGCGTCGGTTCTTGCAATGGAATCTTTAGTGATGGGTTTTGCCTTATTGCTAGCAATGGATAATCACACCGGATTTGAAATTATTTTGGGCGCAATACTTGCGCTCCTCATTTTGTTAACAGCAGGGATGACAAAGCGGGTGAGCGGCTGGATCCTGGGAAGTATCTGGCAGATCTGCTTGATCGCTTACGGCATGGTTGTCCCCTCTATGTATTTCATGGGTGCACTCTTTGCTCTGCTTTGGGTGTGTGCCTATTTCGTAGGGAAAAAGGGCGAGAGAGCCCGCGCTCAAATGATGGATACACTTGGCCCATGGAAAGAACCCTCGTCTTAATCAAGCCAGACGGCGTTAAGCGCAATTTGGTTGGACAAGTTCTTTCTCGTATTGAAGCCAAGGGTTATTCACTAACTGCAATCAAAACTATGAACGCTGATCGTGCACTTCTTGCCAAGCACTATGCCGAGCATGAAGGCAAGCCATTTTTTGAACCACTTATTGAATTTATGACTTCTGGCCCTATCGTTGCAGTTATTGCAGAAGGCAATCGCGTAGTAGAAGGTTTTCGTAAACTAGCTGGGACAACAGATCCAACCACTGCTGAGCCTGGAACTATTCGTGGTGATCTAGCTGCAGATGCTGGAACAAAAGTTGTTCAAAATATTGTCCATGGTTCAGATTCAGTTGAATCAGCTAACCGTGAAATTGAAATTTTCTTCCCTGAGTTTGCGAAAGGACGCTAATGGCTAAGGAAAAGAACCAAAACCGCATGTCGTTTATTGGACGAGATATGGCTGTTGATTTAGGAACCGCTAATACTCTTGTCTATGTAAGAGGTCGCGGCATTGTTCTGAACGAGCCATCAGTGGTCGCAGTCAATCAAGACACCGGAGCGATTCTTGCGGTTGGTATTGAAGCCAAGCGCATGATTGGCCGTACTCCTGGAAACATTGTTGCGATCCGTCCTCTTAAAGATGGTGTGATCGCTGACTTTGATACAACAGAGCGCATGCTTCGCTACTTTATTCAAAAAGTTCATCGCCGTCGTTATCTTGCAAAGCCTCGTATTGTTGTTTGTGTTCCTTCAGGAATTACAGGTGTTGAGCAGCGTGCTGTTAAAGATGCTGGGTATGCAGCTGGCGCACGTAAGGTTTACATCATTGAAGAGCCAATGGCAGCTGCAATCGGTGCAGGCCTTCCGATCCACGAGCCAACAGGAAATATGGTCGTTGATATTGGTGGAGGAACAACTGAAGTTGCTGTTATTTCTCTCGGCGGAATTGTTACCGCTCTTTCTATTCGCGTAGGCGGAGATGAATTAGATCAAGCAATTATTGACTGGGTAAAGCGTGAATTTTCACTATTACTTGGTGAGCGCACAGCTGAAGAAATTAAGATGGCAATTGGTTCTGCCTATCGTCTCCCAAATGAGCCAGATGCTGAAATTCGCGGACGCGATCTTGCTACAGGTCTTCCTAAGACAATTCTGGTTTCTGCTGAAGACATTCGTAAGGCGCTAGATGAGCCCGTTAATCAGATCATCAATGCAATCAAGAGCACATTGGATAAGACACCTCCTGAGCTTGCGAGTGACTTGATGGACCGAGGAATAGTTCTTACCGGTGGTGGAGCACTACTTCGCGGGATTAGATGAGCGGTTGCGCCATGAAACTGGAATGCCAGTACATATCTGTGAGCGCCCACTTCAAGCTGTCGCTGAAGGTTCAGGTAAGTGTGTTGAAGAATTCGAAGCCTTGGAAAAGGTTTTGATTTCCGAGCCTCGCCGATAACTTAGTTCAGGACACTAATGGCACGTGGAAGCGGTAATCGTTCACGATTGCTGCTTATCATTTTGCTAGTTACTTCACTCTTCTTAGTAACACTTGATTTACGTGGAGTTAGTCTGACTAAAAGCTCTCGCTCGATCACTCAAAGTGTCTTGGCTCCTGTCCAAAAAGGAGTTTCGACAGTTTTCTCACCAATAGGTCGCTTTTTTAGTGATATTAAGAATTTTGGTAATACCAAAGATGAGCTTGATAAAGTTAAAATTGCTAACAGTTTGCTAAAAGCCCAGTTAGCTAAAGTTGCTGATAATAAAGGTGCCCTAAATCAACTCAAGGGACTGCTAAATCTTGCAGGTCAAGGCCGATTGATAATAAAGGTGCCCTAAATCAACTCAAGGGACTGCTAAATCTTGCAGGTCAAGGCGGATATAAAATTATTCCTGCCCGTGTAATTGGGCGGGGTTCATCAGCAAGTTTTTCCCAGACCATTACTATTGATGCAGGAACTAGTGACGGAATAAGCGTCAATCAAACAGTCATCTCACAAAACGGACTTATTGGTGTAGTGAAGGTAGTTACTCCTAACTCCGCAATTATATTATTGATTAGTGACCCAAGTTTTAAAGTGGGAGTTCGAATCGCTCGTTCACAGAGTATCGGAGTCTTACTTGGTCAAGGAAATTCTCAGTATCAATTAGAGCTTTTAGATCCAACCGGAACAATTGAAAATGGAGATGTACTTGTAACCAACGGAAGCCAAGGAAATCGTCCATTTGTTCCTGGAGTGCCGGTAGGCCAAGTGACCAGTGTTGATCAGAAGAACTCTTCGCTAACGCAGACCGCCATTGTTAAGTCTTACGCAAATCTGAATGATTTGGGTGTTGTATCCGTCATCATTAGTGCGCCAAGTGTTGCCCCGAAAACCGCTATTAACCCAACTCCGCAGCCGACAATCACGGTTCTAGTAACTCCGACTCCAGCCGCCACGCCTTCTTTGATCCCAACTCCATCGCCCAGTCCGCACAAATCTAAGGCTTAATTTGTGAGTCCGATTCGTATTGCATCTAGCCTGGTGTTTTTCTTTGTGCTTTTTGCAGTTCAAGAATCTGCAATCTCTCTGGTTCATTTTCCTGTAGCAGGATTTTCTTTATATTTGGCGGTTGCGATTGCTCTGATCGCGTATGAAGATCATGATGGCGCGATAATTATGGGCTTTCTGTCAGGTATCGTTCTTGATTTGTCGCCAACATCAAATGCACCATTCGGCCAATGGGCTCTGATTCTAACTCTTGTTGGATACCTAACTCTTGTTGGATACGTGTTTGCCGCTAACCGTGAATCAATTTTTGATGCTACTTCTGCCCCATTGACATTTGTTCTTTTAATAGCATTTGGCGTGAGCGCATCGCTGATATTTTATTTAGTCTTCGGATTACTGTTGGGTGAATCAAATGGATCATTTACCCATGACATTGTCCTCATTATCGGTAATTTGGTCTGGACTGTAATTTTTGCTCCCATGTTTTTGCCAATCATGAGGTCATTTCAAAAAGTGGTTAATAAATCAGGGCAAAATAAATGAATAATCGCTCTAGGCTCAATCTTTTCGTTGTTCAGGTGCTTGTGACCTCGCTTCTGGCAGCAATGCTTGGTCGTCTGTTTTATTTACAAGTCGCCGATAGTTCTAAGTACCAAAGTGCTGCGCTAAATATTCAGAGTCGGGATGTGATTACTCCGGAAGTAAGAGGAGCTATTGTCGATGACACGGGTATTCCGATGACCATGGATCGACCTGGAATGGTCATCTCAGTTGACCGAAGTACCTTAGATAGGATGCCAGATAAAGGGGTTGCAGTTTTGCAGCGGGTCGCGACACTTATGAAAATTGCATACGGTGATCTGTGGATTAGTACACGCCTCTGTGGTGAATTGCCAGTGGGCCAGAGAACTGGATGCTGGAACGGGACGCGCTTCCAGCCAATTCCTGTAACTAAAGAAGCGACACAAGATCAAGCACTCAAGATTCTTGAAAATTCTGATATCTATCCTGGCATTAATGCAACGCCAGTTCCAATTCGTAGCTACCCTTCCCTTGCTGGAGAAAATGCCGTACATGTCCTTGGATACGTGGGTTCAGTAACTGCCGCTGATTTAGCAGATTCAAGCAAGCGATTTTATTTGAGCGAAACTATTGGTAAGACAGGATTGGAATATCAATACGATAAGTATTTAAGGGGAACACCAGGAATTAAAAAAGTTATTGTTGATCGCACAGAAAATATCACTCATATTTCACAGAATACAGCACCTATCCCAGGTGATAATTTAATAACAAACATAAATGCAAAATTGCAGGCTGCAACAGAGAAAGCGCTTTCTAGCAGTGTTTTAAGCGCACGATCTCAGGGAAATAGAGCTGACTCTGGTGCAGCCATTGTTATGGATGTAAAAACTGGCCACATTCTTGCGCTTGCTTCTTATCCAACTTTTGATCCGAACATGTGGCAAAAAGGTTTAACAGTTGCGCAGGCAAAGGCGCTCTTCAGCGAATCAAATGGTGTTCCAGCACTTTCAAGAGCTACTGATGGTCAATATGCTCCGGCATCAACTTTCAAAGTTGTCTCTGTCGCCGCCGCAGCGCAGGCTGGATATGACCTCAACGCCAATTATAAATGTCCATATTCATTGAAGATTGGTAATCAAGATTTCCATAACGATGATACGAAAGTCCAAGGCACTTTCTCCCTTAAAAACGCTATTGCTGTTTCTTGCGACACTATTTGGTATCAAATTGGCTATGACCAATGGGTGAAAGATGGAGGACTTCGTCCAAAAAGTAATCCGAATGACTATTTCTTTAATGCAGCGGCAGGATTTCGAATGGGTCAGCGAACAGGAATTGATTTGCCTTCAGAAGCATCAGGGCGCTTGCCAGATCGTGCTTGGAAGCAGGCTTATTACGATTCAAATAAGAACTTTTATTGCAATTATCAGAGCCGGGCTCGCAAGGCAGATTTGACACCGTTTCTTATCGAAGTTGCTAAACAAAACTGTACCGATGGCTACATTGTTCGAGCGGGTGATGCGGTGAACTTCTCTGTTGGGCAAGGTGATGGGCTGATGACTCCAATACAAATGACTCAGATGTATGCAGCAATTGCTAATGGCGGGACGTTATATAAGCCAGAAGTTGCTCGTGCAATTGTGAAACCAGATGGAAAAATTGTGAAAGAGTTCAAACCTTCGATAAGTGGGACTCTTCCAACTTCTCCAAGCACCATCTCTTTTTTACATGATGCACTCCGACAAGTAACTCTTACTGGTACTGCCGCATCCGTCTTTGGAGGTTTCCCAGTAGCTGTCAGTGGAAAAACGGGAACAGGTCAAGTCCAAGGAAGAAATACAAACGGTAGCGCTAAAGATCCAACATCTTGGTTCGCATCTTTTGCTCCAAGTGCAGCTCCCCAATACGCAGTTGTCATGATGGTAAGCCAAGGTGGATATGGTGCTTCTACATCTGCAGTCGGCGTTAAGGCTATTTACTCTGCCTTGTTTGGCTTAGGTGGGGGATCTGCTAATTCCAAGGGTGGAATATTTCCTAATGGAGCGCCGCCGACCACTATTCCAAAGGTTGATCTAAAAACCGCTATTGTTCTTAAACCATGATCTGGGGAAATAAATGTCACTGATGAGGCCGCGTTCACGCCGCAATAGGATCATAAGTAATGTCTCAAGTTATGACAGGATATTAACTTTTTCAGTTGTCTCTCTTCTCATAATTGGAACAATTCTTGTTTGGGCGGCTACACGTTCATGGTTCGCATCTCAAGGATTAGATCCCCAATATTATGTAAAACGTCATGTCATTAATATCGTGATTGGCGCAGCTATTGCCTATGGTGTAACCCTGATTGACTACAGATTAATTCGTGCTTACACACCGATTTTATGGGTACTTGGAGTGCTGGGTTTAATTGCTGTTGCAATACCCGGAGTTGGAAGCACCGTGAATGGTTCACGCGCTTGGATTTCACTCCCTGGCGGTTTCCAGATCCAACCAGCCGAGCTAGCAAAAATTTCTATTATTTTAGGAATCTCTTTATTGCTATCAGAGGGTCGAGACGCGGATTCGAACCCAAATGATCTGGATGTCGTTAAAGCGCTTGCACTTGCAGGAATACCAATGCTGATCATTTTGCTGCAACCAGATTTTGGTACGTTCATTATCATTGGGGCCGCAATCATAGTTATGATCGCAGTTTCGGGTGCACCGACAAGATGGGTCGCAGGCCTACTAATTGTTGCCGTACTAGGTGTTTTTGGTGCGGCGAAGACCGGAGTGATGAGCCAATACCAAGTTAAGCGCCTCCAATCTTTTGTTGACCCAACATCTGACCCACAGCAAAGCGGATATCAACTTCGGCAATCAAGAATCACAATTGGCTCAGGTGGATTTATTGGGAGAGGTCTATTTAATGGTCCACAAACGAATGGTCGCTTTGTTCCTGAGCAACAGACAGACTTTATTTTTACTGTTGCAGGTGAAGAGACAGGCTTTCTTGGATCTGGGCTAATTCTCTTTTTATACGGACTTTTCTTTTGGCGAGCGTTCACGATTGCTCAGCGAACTAATGATTTATTTGGGCGACTGGTCTGTGTTGGAGTAATTGCCTGGCTTGTCTTTCAAATGTTTGAAAATATTGGAATGACAATGGGGCTAATGCCAATGACTGGTGTGCCACTGCCTTTCATCTCTTATGGAGGTTCAAGCATGTTCGCGACCTTGGTCGGCTTTGGGCTCCTCCAAAATGTGCATGTGAGATCTCGATAAGGACCTGTTTATAGCTATTACGCGTTGTTTTATGCGGAATTGGTGATTTGCTGATCATCTGCGATACTTAGGGCTAAGGATTCAGCGCGATACATCCGCCGCGAAACCGACAGTTTTTGTAGTGAAGAAAGAATAAGAAGTAGTACCCAAACGAGTTTTATGTAGAAGAGGATTTTTTATGGCGCCTGAGCCAAAGAAAGCGCGTAAGCGCGCGAGCAAACCAGTTAAGAAAGACACAACTTCAACCACTGCAATTGACTCTGAAGAAGTAGTCGAAAAATCTTCAAAGCGCGCAGCCAGGAAGAGCGTTGCAGAGATTCCAACAGAGCAAGCAGCACCTTCTCGAGCAAAAAAGGCAAGTGCGCCTGTTCCTGTTCCTCTTTTTCAAGAAGCACCTGTTTCAGCGCTTCCAAAGAAGAGTGCTGTAAAGAAAGTTGCAGCCGTAGCTGAAAATGAATCTTCTGAAGATAGTGATAGCAATAATCAACGCCGTCGCCGTCGCCGTGGTGGCCGAGGTCGTCGTAAATCTGGCGCCGCAGGTAGCGAAGAAAATTCAAGCACGCTGGGTGAAGATGGCGAAGAGTTAGATGCTGATTCATTAGATACAGATGGGTCAGATGAAAGTGGTGACGGAACAACACATCGCCGCCGTCGTCGCCGCCGTGCAAAGGGTGAAGGTGTCACACCTGGTGAAACTATTGAAGAAGATGGTGTTGTCACAGTAGTTAAGGTTCGTGAGCCTCGCTCAGAACAAACAACCCGTCCAAGCCGTAATAACCGTGATCGTGGTTCACGTGATCGCCGTGATCGTCGCGATCGCGATGACAGAGGACCACGCGATTTCACGCGCCGCCGCGGAACCATTATTACCGAATCAGAATTTTTAGCACGCCGCGAGAATGTTGATCGCCAGATGCTTGTTCGTCAGACTGGTGATCGAACCCAGATTGCTGTTCTGGAAGATAATGTCATGGTTGAGCATTACGTAAATCGAAATAGCAATATTTCTTACGTTGGAAACGTTTATTTAGGCCGCGTACAAAATGTGCTTCCATCAATGGAAGCTGCATTCGTTGATATCGGTAAGGGTAGAAACGCTGTTCTTTATGCCGGTGAAGTTAATTGGGATGCTGCCGGAATTGCTGAAGGCCAACAACGCAAGATCGAGCATGTACTCAAGACTGGGCAGCCTGTATTAGTTCAAGTAACTAAAGATCCAATCGGCCAAAAAGGTGCGCGTCTGACAAGTCAGATCTCTCTTCCTGGTCGCTATTTAGTTTATGTGCCGGGTGGAGCCATGAGCGGTATTAGTCGCCGTCTACCAGAACAAGAGCGCAGTCGTCTGAAATCAATTTTGAAGAATTTAATTCCTGAAGAAGCTGGAGTAATCATCCGTACAGCCTCTGAAGGAGCGAGTGAAGAAGAGCTTGAGCGCGATGTCATTCGTCTCAAAGCTCAATGGGATGATATTCAGGAGCAATCAGAAAACCCATCAACAACAGCTCCATCACTTCTCTATAGCGAGCCAGACTTAACTGTTCGCGTAATTCGCGATATTTTCAACGAAGATTTTCGCCAGTTAGTCGTTCAAGGCGATGAGGCGTGGGAGGACATTAATAATTACCTTGGTCATATTGCGCCGGAGCTCACAGCAAAGATTGAGAAGTGGACTGGAACTCGCGACCTATTTGGCGAGAATCGAATTGAAGAGCAGCTAGCTAAGGCATTTGATCGTAAGGTTTATCTGCCATCTGGTGGATCACTCGTAATTGATCGTACTGAAGCGATGATCGTTATTGACGTTAACACCGGAAAGTTTATCGGCAAGGGTGGAAACCTAGAAGAGACTGTAACGAAGAATAACTTGGAAGCAGCAGAAGAAATTGCTCGTCAGCTTCGCTTGCGCGATATGGGCGGAATTATCGTTATTGACTTCATCGATATGGCTCTTGAATCTAACCGTGATCAGGTGCTTCGCCGTTTAGTTGAATGTCTAGGTCGAGATCGCACAAAGCATCAAGTCGCTGAAGTTACTTCGCTTGGACTCGTGCAGATGACTCGTAAGCGCGTGGGTCAAGGATTAATTGAAGCCTTCTCAACTACATGTGAATCATGTGGTGGACGAGGAATTCATATCCATTCAGAACCGGTGCGTAAGGTTGCCTTAGAAAAGGATATGGAACAACGTTATGTTCCAGCTTCTCATGATGATGAAGATGATCATGCTGAAGAAGATTCTTTAGTTGAACAACCAAATGATGAGGCCCAATCTGAGAGTTCAGATGAGGTCGATGAGCCCAAGAAGCCAGCAACGCGCAAGCGTCGTAGGGCAGTGAGCACAGGGGTAATCACCCCAGTTTGACCCGATAGGGGGCGAATCCGTACCCTTAGCCTCTGGCCAAAATGGCCCGTAAATATTAAGGAGCACCAACGTGTACGCGATTGTTAAAGCAGGCGGCCGTCAAGAAAAGGTTGCTGTTGGCGACACAATTACCGTTGATCGCATCGATGCAAAAATTGGTGCGTCAGTAAATTTTGCTGCACTTCTCCTTGTTGATGGCGCGACAGTTACAACTGATCCAAAGGCACTGGCTGCCACAAAGGTCACTGGAGAAATTGTTGAAGAGACTAAGGGTCCAAAGATCGACATCCTTCGTTACAAGAACAAGACTGGCTATCGCCGTCGTTCAGGTTTCCGTTCCCAACTTACGCGCGTGAAGATCACCGCGATTAACAAGTAATAGGTAGGAGGCGAATAAATGGCAAGTAAAAAAGGTGTCTCCTCGACTCGTAACGGTCGCGATTCAAATGCTCAGTACCTTGGCATCAAGCGTTTTGGTGGTCAGGTTGTAAAGAGCGGTGAAATCTTGGTTCGCCAGCGCGGAACAGTTTTCCACCCAGGACGCAACGTTGGCATTGGTAAAGATGACACGCTATTTGCACTCGCAAGCGGAGCTGTTGAATTCGGCAAGGCTCGTGGCCGCAAGGTTGTGAATATCGTTCCTGTACCTGTCGCTTAATACGCGGAATTTTTTTGGCGGGTCCGCGTACTGCGGGCCCGCTTTTTTATTGAAAGAGTTTTAGCAGAGATGGAAAAGAGTTTTAGCAGAGATGGGAGGGAGTAAGTGATGGCAAGTTTTGTTGATCGCGTAACTCTCCATGCTGCTGCGGGTTCAGGTGGCGATGGTTGCGTCTCTATTCACCGTGAAAAGTTTGTCCCACTTGGTGGCCCTGATGGCGGTAATGGTGGGCGTGGTGGGGACATCATTCTTGTTGTTGATAGTGGAGTGACCACACTTCTTGATTTTCATCATTCTCCACATCGCAAAGCAACTGGTGGCCGTCCAGGCTATGGCGACTATTGCAATGGCGGTGAAGGCGGAGACCTGATCCTTTCAGTCCCTAATGGAACGGTTGTTAAAGATGCTGCCGGAAATGTTCTTGCAGATCTCATTGGTGTAGGAACTCGATTTGTTGCCGCACAAGGTGGAAGTGGTGGCCTTGGAAATTCTGGTTTAGCTTCACGCAAACGCAGAGCTCCTGGCTTTGCACTTAAAGGTGAGCCAGGCGAAGAGCGCACACTTATTCTTGAACTAAAGAGCGTTGCAGATATTGGCCTTATTGGATTTCCAAGCGCTGGAAAGTCATCGCTAATTGCATCAATTTCTGCTGCTCGGCCAAAAATTGCTGACTATCCATTTACAACGCTTGCTCCAAATCTGGGTGTTGTGCAGGCAGGAGACACACGTTTTACCGTTGCAGACGTTCCAGGGTTAATTCCCGGTGCATCAGAAGGTAAAGGCTTAGGGCTTGAATTTCTTCGCCACGTTGAACGTTGTGCTGCCCTCGTACATGTATTGGACTGTGGGACTCTTGAGACAGACCGCGATCCTGTAAAAGACTTTGACATTATTGAAGCAGAGCTAGCGCATTACGGCGGACTATCTGAGCGGCCACGCATCATTGCGCTGAATAAAATCGATTTGCCTGATGCTAAAACTATGGCAGATATGGTCGAGCCTATTTTTCGCGAGCGGGGCTATGAGGTATTTCAAATTTCTGCAGCCTCACACATCGGTTTGAATGAATTAAATTATGCGATGGCACGAATTATTCAAGAGCAGCGCCGCAATCAAGCAAAAGAAGAGAAGACTCGCATTGTCTTGCGCCCACCTGCCGTGAATGACTCAGGGTTTAAAGTCACCGCAAATGAAGATGGTTCATTTACCGTCATTGGGCAAAAGCCTGAGCGTTTTGTTCGCCAAACTGATTTTGGTAATTCCGAAGCGGTTGGATATTTAGCAGATCGCCTTGCTGCGCTTGGTGTTGAGCGAGAGCTCTTCAAGAAGGGTGCAAAGCCACAATCTGAAGTTCGCATTGGCACAGGCGATAGCGCAGTTATCTTTGACTGGGAGCCATCTATTGAAGCAGGTGCCGAATTACTTGCTGGTCCACGCGGTGAAGACCTTCGCCTGGAGTCTCCATGGGCAGGTCGGTACATTGAAGATGATGTAAATGAACTCAGTGAAGATGAGATTTCAATGCAATGGGAATACAACGTGGAAAATCCACGCGATCCACGAGTGAGTGCACAACAAGGGGGAGAGAAATGAGCCGTGCTGCCGTAGTTCAAGCAAAGCGCGTTGTCATTAAAATTGGTTCCTCTACTCTCACGGGAAGCGCGGGACATGAACTTGATGAGACCGCTGTAAAAAATATTGTTGATGTTGTCGCATCGCTACGTGATCTTGGAAAAGAAGTTGTACTTGTTTCATCGGGTGCAATTGCAGCAGGGCTATCACCACTTAAACTTTCAGCACGTCCTACCGATCTTGTTACTCAACAAGCTGTCGCGTCTGTCGGTCAAGGACTTTTAATTGCCAGCTATAGCCGTGCGTTTGCAACCCATAAGCTCGTTGCTTCTCAGGTATTACTAACAATTGAAGATGTTGAGCGGGAGTCACATTCAGAAAATGCTAAACACACGTTGAACAAGCTGCTTGAAATGGGTGTAGTCCCAATCATTAATGAAAATGACTCAGTTGGGGTTCAAGAAATTCGGATGGGTGATAACGATCGACTTTCTGCATTTGTAGCAGGGTTAATTGAAGCTAATTTGCTTGCACTCGTAACTGATGTGGACGGTTTGTATAACGTGCCACCACACGAGCCTGGTTCAACCCGAATTTCAGAAGTTCAAGACGCATCTCATCTGGGTGATATTGAAATTGGTGGCGTTGGGACCTCAGGCGTTGGCAGTGGCGGAATGGTCACAAAGATTGAGGCCGCAAAGATTGCGACCGATTCAGGAATAACGATGTTGCTCACGTCGCTACCCAATCTTGCCCAAACCTTAAAGGGCGAGGATTTGGGAACAATTTTTCACGCTAAGCACTGAATTCATCCATCAAGACAAGTCAGATAAGGTTGGAATATGGCCGGCATCTCGCGCGATGAAGTTGCGCACCTAGCACGATTAGCTCGAATCGAAATGAGTGATTCAGAGCTTGATCATCTTGCGACCCAGTTGGATTCTATTTTGGTTGCAGTTGCTAGCGTTCAAGAAGTCGCTCAAGCAGATGTTTCTCCAACCTCTCATCCTCTTCCACTAACAAATGTCATTCGTGAAGATCTTGTGAGACCAAGTCTGACTTCAGATGAGGCGCTATCTGGGGCACCTGCAAAGGTTGATCATCGATTTAAAGTTCCACAGATTCTTGGTGAAGAATGACAAATATTCACTCAACAGCGGCGCAAATGTCAGAGGCCCTGAGCGAAGGTTCTATTACGTCAGTTGAACTGACTGAAGCGCACTTAGTCCAAATTGAAAAAGTGGATTCAAAGGTGCATGCCTTCTTGCACGTGGATAGAGAAAATGCTCTTGCACAGGCACGTGACGTAGATGCAAAGCGCAAGAGTGGAGAAAAACTCTCAGCCTTAGCTGGCGTCCCACTCGCTCTTAAAGATGTTTTAGCACAAAAAGGCGTCCCAACGACATGTGGTTCAAAAATGTTAGAAGGTTGGCGTCCTCCGTATGACTCCACAGTTGTTGCAAAACTCAAACAATCTGGAGTTGTAATTTTAGGTAAGACAAACATGGATGAATTTGCCATGGGTTCTTCAACAGAAAATTCTGCATATGGTCCAACACATAATCCGTGGGATCTGACTCGCATCCCTGGAGGTTCTGGAGGAGGTTCTGCGGCTGCTCTTGCTTCATTTGAAGCACCGCTTGCCATTGGAACTGATACAGGTGGATCAATTCGCCAACCTGCTGCGGTTACTGGAACAGTTGGAGTGAAGCCAACATATGGAGCAGTTTCCCGCTATGGCCTGGTTGCGTTCTCTTCGAGTTTGGATCAAGCAGGACCTTGCGCAAGAACTGTTTTAGATACAGCGCTTTTGCATGAAGTAATCGCTGGTTATGACCAGATGGATTCCACAAGTATCAATGCACCGGTCCCACAGGTAGTTACTGCTGCAAAGAAATTAGATGTGAAAGGCCTCAAGATTGGCGTTGTTAAAGAGCTTTCAGGCGAGGGATACCAAGCTGGAGTTCAACAACGCTTTAATGAAGCGTTGGATGAACTTGTAAAAGCTGGAGCTGAGATTGTTGAAGTATCGTGTCCAAACTTTGAGTATGCACTTGCCGCTTACTATCTAATTGCCCCAAGTGAGGCATCTTCTAACTTAGCCCGCTTTGACTCTATGCGTTATGGACTACGTGTAGGAGATGATGGGAAGACAAGTGCCGAAGAAGTTATGAATTTGACGCGCCATGAAGGATTTGGTGCTGAAGTTAAGCGCAGAATTATTCTTGGTACATATGCACTATCTTCTGGTTATTACGATGCCTACTACGGCTCAGCACAGAAAGTTCGCACCTTACTTATTCGCGATTACCAAGCAGCATTTGCAAAGGCAGACGTACTTGTCTCACCTACTTGCCCAACAACCGCATTTAAACTTGGCGAAAATGTTGACAATCCTGTCGCAATGTATCTCAACGACATCGCGACAATTCCTGTGAACATGGCGGGTATTGGCGGAATGTCATTGCCGTGCGGCCTTGCACCAGAAGATGGGTTACCTGTTGGTTTCCAAATCATGTCACCTGCGATGAAAGATGATTTGATGTATCAAGTAGGCGGAACTCTCGAAGCAGCACTTGTGAGCAAGTGGGGCAAGACTCTGCTCTCTGAAATTCCAGCTTTGGCAGGTAAGTAATGGCACTTTCATACGATCAAGCGGTAGAAAAGTACGAGCCAACACTTGGCCTAGAAGTGCACGTTGAGCTCAACACCAAGTCGAAGATGTTTTGCGGATGTGCCACTGAATTTGGCGCAGAGCCAAATACGCAGACATGTCCTATCTGCTTAGGTTTGCCTGGAGCACTGCCTGTTGTGAATGGGCGAGCAATTGAAAGTACTATTTTGATCGGTCTTGCTTTGAATTGTCAGATTGCTCCTTTTAGTCGTTTTGCTCGTAAGAATTATTTCTATCCTGATATGCCTAAGAACTTTCAAACATCACAATACGACGAACCAATCTGTATTAATGGGTATCTGGATGTTGAAATTGATACTGATGACGGCAAAATGCCATTTAGAGTTGAAATTGAACGAGTCCACATGGAAGAGGACACAGGAAAGTCTCTTCACGTAGGCGGAGAGACTGGGCGCATTCATGGCGCAGATTACTCACTCCTTGATTACAACCGTGCTGGCATTCCTTTGGTTGAAATTGTCACAAAGATTATTCCTGGAGCCAAAAAGTATGCACCTCAAGTTGCTCGTGCCTATGTCACAGAACTGCGGGATATTTTGCGCTCACTCGGTGTTTCCGATGTGAAGATGGAACAGGGGTCAATGCGTTGCGATGTGAACCTTTCACTAGCACCCATTGGAAGCGGCGCACTTGGAACACGAAGTGAGACAAAGAACGTAAATTCACTTCGTTCGGTTGAGCGAGCAGTTCTTGGTGAAGTAATTCGACAGAGCAATCGACTAGATGCAGGTGAGCGAATCGTTCAAGAGACCCGTCACTTCCTAGAAGAAAGTGGACAGACCAGACCTGGTCGTTCAAAAGAACAAGCCGAGGATTATCGTTATTTCCCAGAACCAGATTTAGTTCCCGTTGTGCCGGACGCGACTTGGATTGAAACACTTCGCGGGCAATTGCCTGAAAGACCTTCAGCTAGACGCAAACGTTTGCAAGCTGAATGGTCAGTTCCCGATAAGGAGATGGACTCACTTGTTAATGCTGAACTTCTCGATGTTGTTGAAGAGACGATCTCCCTTGGCGCTGAACCAGCACGTGCTAGATCATGGTGGCTTGGTGAAGTTTCTCGTCTAGCAAATGAGCGAGAAGTTGCTCCAACATCGCTTATAACCGCATCCAGTATTGCAGAAATTATTGTCCTCATCGAGTCAGGTGAATTAACAGACAAGCTTGCTCGTCAGGTTATCGAAGGTGTAATCGCTGGCGAGGGATCAGCCAAGGAAGTAATCGAAAAACGTGGACTGAAAGTTGTTTCCGATGATGGCGCTTTAATGAAGGCAATTGAAAGTGCCATTGCTGCCTCTCCAGATACTGCAGAACGTGTGCGCTCAGGAAATATTCCTGCAGCTGGTGCGCTGATTGGCGCAGTTATGAAGGCAACGGGTGGACAAGCAGATGCTGCCAAGGTCAGAGAACTTCTGTTGAAGCATTTAGGTCAGGGCTAGTATTAGGTTATGAGCGAGCCAAAAAATCCAATGAAGCCAAGGTCGGGACTTGTTACCGATGGCTTAGAACGGGCTCCGGCGCGAGGAATGTTGCGCGCAGTAGGCATGAAAGATGAAGATTTTAAGAAGCCACAAATTGGTATCGCCTCTTCATGGAATGAAATTACTCCGTGCAATCTCTCACTTGATCGCCTTGCAAAAGCATCACGTAAAGGTGTCATAGATGCCGGCGGTTTTCCGATGCAATTTGGAACTATTTCAGTTTCTGACGGCATCTCGATGGGCCATGAAGGTATGCATTTTTCACTTGTATCTCGCGAGGTAATTGCCGACTCTCTCGCGAGGTAATTGCCGACTCTGTTGAGACTGTAATGCAAGCAGAACGTCTTGATGGAATGGTCACATTTGCAGGTTGCGATAAGTCGTTGCCAGGAATGATGATGGCCGCAGCACGTATCGATGTGGCAAGTGTCTTTGTCTATGCAGGATCAACTTTGGCAGGCCAAGTCGATGGCAAAGATGTCACAATCATTGATGCATTTGAAGCTGTTGGTGCATGTGCTCGAGGGCTTATCACTCAAGAAAAAGTAGATGAAATTGAACGAGCCATCTGCCCTGGTGAAGGTGCATGTGGCGGTATGTATACGGCTAACACTATGGCGGCAGTAGGAGAAGCTATTGGACTTTCATTGCCTGGTTCTGCCTCGCCTCCATCCGTTGATCGCCGTCGTGATGATTATGCAATCAAAGCTGGAGCAGCGGTTGTCGAACTTATCCGTAAGGGAATTACTACGCGAGATATTTTGACAAAGAAAGCCTTCGAAAACGCCATCACCGTTGTTATGGCGCTAGGAGGCTCAACCAATGCTGTCCTTCATCTCTTAGCGATCGCCAACGAGGCAGAAGTTGACCTTACCCTTGAAGATTTCCAGCGGATTAGTTCCCGCACTCCGCTGTTAGGAGATCTCAAGCCTTTTGGTAAATATGTCATGACCGATATTGATCGCGTTGGAGGAATTCCTGTAGTTCTTCGCGCGCTTCTAGATGCTGGTTTCTTGCACGGCGATTGCCTCACTGTTACGGGAAAGACAATGGCGGAAAATCTTGCTGAATTAACGCCGCTGGATGCAGATGGAGATGTCTTGCACTCCATTAAAGATCCATTATCTGCAGGTGGTGGAATTACTATTTTGGGTGGCTCTCTCGCTCCTGAAGGGGCAGTATGTAAGACAGCTGGAGTCGGTGTTGAAAAGTTTGAGGGACCAGCCCGAGTATTTGAACGTGAGCAAGCAGCGATGGACGCTCTTGAAAATGGAACGATTAAAGCTGGCGATGTTGTTGTTATTCGTTATGAAGGCCCAAAGGGTGGACCTGGAATGCGCGAAATGTTGATGATCACGGGCGCCATCAAAGGCGCAGGTCTTGGTAAATCAACACTCTTGCTGACCGACGGTCGTTTCTCTGGAGGAAGTACTGGCCTCTGTGTTGGCCACGTTGCCCCAGAAGCCGTTGACGGGGGACCAATCGCATTAGTAAAAGATGGCGACATAGTTCGCATTGACACAATCAATCGCAAACTTGATCTCTTGGTATCTGAATCCGAGTTAGCTGAGACTTGATCTCTTGGTATCTGAATCCGAGTTAGCTGAGCGCCGCAAGCACTTCGCGCCAATTCCTCATAAGTACCGCCGAGGGGTCTTGGCTAAGTACTCCAAAGTTGTTGGCTCCGCCTCAAAAGGCGCTGTCTGCGGTTAATGGCTTAGTACCCACTATTCACTATTTGAGATCTGCGTCTCAGGGGTTGACTACACGCAGGCGACAGGCGAGAATTGAGCCATGACATCATCAGTGGTGATTTCCCAGCGCGCGATCTAGAGACTTCTAGATGGTGCGCTACCCCTCAGTGGAAACTGGGGGGTTTGTTATTTCACCAGCAGTAATAAGAAGAACACTTACCGAAAGGAGATGAACATGACAGACAAGATCACAGGAGCTCAGTCTCTCGTCAAAGCGCTAGAGCATGCAGGCGTTGACGTCATGTTTGGTATCCCAGGTGGCGCGATTCTTCCTGCGTATGATCCAATTTTTGACAGCAAGATCAGACATATCTTGGTTCGCCATGAACAAGGTGCTGGACATGCAGCAACAGGATATGCACAAGCAACAGGTCGAGTTGGTGTTTGCATCGCGACATCTGGCCCTGGAGCAACAAACCTGGTCACACCACTAGCTGACGCACAGATGGATTCAGTTCCAGTCGTTGCGATCACAGGACAAGTTGCTTCGCATGCAATTGGTACAGATGCTTTCCAAGAAGCTGATATTCGCGGAATTACTATGCCGGTAACCAAGCACAACTTCCTAATTACAAATCCAGATGACATTCCTCATGCAATCGCAGCCGCATTTCACATTGCCGGCACAGGTCGCCCAGGAGCTGTCTTGGTGGATATCTCTAAAGATGCGCTTACAAACATGACTACTTTTAAGTGGCCTGAGAAGATTTCATTAGCTGGTTATAACCCAGTGATGGACCCAACTGATGCTGCGATCAAAGAAGCGGCCAAGCTTATTGCTCAATCAACAAGCCCTGTGCTTTATGTGGGTGGCGGAATCATCAAGGCAAATGCATCGAAGCAATTGATGAAGCTTGCTGAACTCACTGGTGCACCTGTTGTGACGACTCTTATGGCACGTGGCGCTTTCCCAGATAGTCATGAGCAGCACCTTGGCATGCCAGGTATGCACGGAACTGTTGCTGCAGTTACTGCCCTTCAAAAAGCAGATTTACTTATCACTCTCGGTGCAAGATTTGATGATCGTGTTACAGGAAAGATTTCATCTTTTGCGCCACATGCAAAAATTATCCACGCAGATATTGACCCTGCCGAAATCGGCAAGGTTCGTGCGGTTGATGTTGCTCTTATTGGCGATCTGAAGCACACCATAAAGGCTCTATTGCCTGAACTTGAAAGCGTATTTAAGAAGAGTAAGCCTGACTTAACAACGTGGTGGGCGTCATGCAGTGAGTGGCGCACCAAGTATCCACTCGGTTATGACCAACCATCAGATGGATCTCTTTCACCGCAATACGTAATTGAACGTATTGGAAAGATTTCTGGTCCCGATTCCATTTATGTTGCAGGTGTTGGCCAGCATCAGATGTGGGCCTCACAGTTTGTTGGATATGAAAATCCACGCACCTGGCTGAACTCAGGCGGACTTGGAACTATGGGTTATGCAGTTCCTGCTGCCATGGGGGCCAAAGTTGGAGCTCCAGATACTGTCGTGTGGGCGATCGATGGCGATGGATGTTTCCAAATGACAAACCAAGAGCTTGTGACATGCGCGCTTAATGGAATTCCTATCAAGGTTGCGATCATTAACAACGAGTCTCTGGGAATGGTTCGCCAATGGCAAACTTTGTTCTATAACGAGCGCTTTTCTAACACAGACCTGCATTCAAAGCGCGTTCCTGATTTTGCAAAACTTGCTGAGGCAATGGGTTGCGTTGGGCTTCATTGCGACACCAAAGAAGATGTCGACCGGGTAATTAAGGAAGCAATGGAAATTAATGATCGTCCTGTGGTCATTGATTTCAATGTTCACCGTGACGCGATGGTTTGGCCAATGGTTGCAGCAGGAGCATCGAATGATGACATTGTTGTTGCCAAATCAATGGCCCCTGTCTGGGATTCACAGGAGTTATAAATGAGTAATCAACGCACACTTTCAGTACTTGTTGAGAATAGCCCTGGCGTACTTGCTCGTATTGCTGCGCTTTTCTCCCGTCGTGGTTACAACATTGATTCTCTTGCCGTTGGGCCAACAGAAGATCCAAACATCTCTCGTATGACAATTGTTATCGATGTTCAGGGACATGCACTTGAGCAAGTAATTGCCCAGACCGATAAGTTGATCAATGTCTTGAGCATTGTTGAATTGGACCCAGTTGCCTCTGTTCAGCGTGAGCTCTTGCTGGTGAAAGTCACAACAACTGCTGAGACTCGCTCGCAGGTTCTAGAAACTGTTCAGCTTTTCCGCGCAAAAGTAGTTGATGTGGCCAAGGATGCGGTCACGATAGAGGCGACTGGAAATAGTGAGAAGATTCATGCACTGCTCCGCGTCTTGGAGCCGTACGGAATTAGGGAATTGGTGCAATCTGGACTCGTCGCAATGGAGCGAGGATTGAAGCCAGGTAATACAGGAAATAACAGCAGTAACGACTAACTCAAACAACGTAACTAACAGAACTAGAAAGGCAGACCCCAGTGGCTACCCAGTATCACGATGAAGATGCAGATCTATCCGTCATTCAGTCAAAGAAAGTTGCAGTAATTGGTTATGGCTCACAAGGCCATGCACATGCACTGAGCTTGCGTGACAGTGGAGTAGATGTCCGCGTTGGTTTGGCAGAAGGTTCCAAGTCACGGGCTAAAGCAGAATCTGAAGGACTTCGCGTTCTCTCTGTTGCTGACGCCGTTAAAGAAGCCGATGTTGTTATGTTGCTTGCTCCAGATCACGTGCAGCGGCACATCTATAACGACTCTATTAAGCCAAACCTTAAGCCAGGTTCTGCACTTTTCTTTGGCCACGGATTTAATATCCGCTTTGGCTACATCAAGCCAGAAGCAAATATCGATGTTGCAATGGTTGCTCCAAAGGGTCCAGGACATTTAGTGCGCCGCGAATATTCAGCTGGACGTGGAGTTCCTGTTCTTGTTGCTGTTGAGCAAGATGCAACAGGCAATGCATGGCCTCTCGCGCTTTCATATGCCAAAGCAATCGGCGGTCTTCGCGCCGGTGGTATTTTGACAACATTCACTGAAGAGTGCGAAACAGATCTCTTTGGTGAGCAAGCTGTACTTTGTGGCGGTGCGTCACAGCTCGTTCAATACGGTTTTGAGACTCTTGTTGAAGCTGGATACCAGCCAGAAGTCGCTTATTTTGAGTGCTTACATGAACTTAAGTTGATCGTTGACTTGATGTATGAAGGTGGAATTGCCAAGCAGCGTTGGTCAGTTTCTGACACAGCTGAATACGGAGATTACATCTCAGGTCCGCGTGTTATTGACCCACGTGTGAAAGAGAATATGAAGGCAGTCCTTGCTGACATCCAAAGTGGTACTTTTGCAAAGCGCTTTATCGATGACCAAGATGCTGGAGCGCCTGAGTTCAAGTCACTTCGCACCAAGGGTGAGACACATCCAATCGAGGCTGTTGGCCGTGAACTTCGCAAGATGATGTCATGGGTAAAGAACGCAAAGGATGATTACACGGAAGGTAACGCTGCGCGTGGCTAAACCTGTTGTTCTAATTGCTGAAGAGTTAAGCCCCGCAACCATGGAGGCACTTGGCCCTGATTTTGAGGTGCGCCATTGCGATGGAGCAAACCGAGATGAACTTCTTGCTGCACTTGGCGCAGGGGTTGATGCGGTTTTGATTCGATCTGCAACCAAAATGGACGCCGAAGCAATTGGAGTAGCAAAAGGTTTAAAGGTAATTGCCCGTGCAGGAGTGGGCGTTGATAACGTAGATATTCCTGTTGCAACAGCAGCAGGCGTCATGGTTGTTAATGCACCAACATCTAATATTGTCAGTGCTGCAGAGCTTGCTATCACTCTTCTTCTAGCATCTGCTCGCTTTGTGTCACCTGCCCACGCTGCTTTGCGTGCCGGCAAGTGGGCTCGCTCAAAGTACACGGGCGCTGAGTTATTTGAAAAGACTTTAGGAATTGTTGGATTTGGAAAGATTGGTCAGCTAGTTGCTGCTCGAATGCAGTCCTTTGGCATGGATGTCGTTGCATATGATCCTTATTTGTTGCCAGCGCGCGCAGCTCAATTAGGTGTTCGTTTAGTTGATCTTGATGAATTACTTCGTGTGAGCGATTTCATCACAATCCATTTACCAAAGACTAAAGAGACCGCAAATCTCATTGGCGAAGAAGCACTTAAGAAAGTTAAGCCAACTGTGCGCATCATTAACGCTGCTCGCGGTGGCGTACTTGATGAAGGCGCTTTGTACACAGCCATTACTGAGGGCCGTGTTGCTGGAGCTGGTTTAGATGTATTTGCTACCGAACCATGCACAGATTCACCTTTGTTCCAATTAGATAACGTTGTTGCAACACCTCACCTAGGAGCATCAACAGATGAAGCTCAAGAGCGTGCTGGTATTGCAGTGGCTGTTTCAGTGCGTAAGGCACTTGCAGGTGAACTCGTACCTGATGCAATCAACGTCAAGGGTGGCATGATTCACGAAGACATTCGTCCAAGTTTGCCACTCGTTGAGAAGATGGCGCAGATCGCCACAATTATTGCTGGAGAACTTCCTGCGTCACTTTCTGTTCATGTGAAGGGCGATATCTCAGGACATGATTCATCCATCCTTGCAACAAGCGCTCTTAAGGGAGCGCTAGTTGCCACTGGCGCTGAATCTGTTACCTACGTCAATGCCCCAGGGCTTGCTGCCGATCGCGGCATGAGTTCATCAGTCACAACTGATCCTGAAAGTCCTGAATATCGCAGCATGATCTCTTTGAATGCTGCCTTAAGTAATGGACGATCAATTGTGGTGGATGGAACGCTCATGGGAATTCGCCGTGTTGAAAAGATCATCCGCGTTGATGGCTTTGATTTGGATCTTCCACCAACTGAGCATCTACTTTTTCTTCAATATTCAGATCGTCCTGGAATTGTTGGATCAGTAGGTAATTTGTTAGGTAAAGCTAAAATTAATATTGCAGGAATGCAGGTTTCACGCAAAGAAGCAGGGGGACAAGCCCTTATGGCAATTACTGTCGACTCTGGCGTTGGCGCTGACTTGGTATCTTCAATTCAAAAGGAAACAGGCTCAGAACTAGTCCGCGCAGTAACTTTGGTGAACTAATGAAAACTTTTAATGTTGCTGTAATTGCTGGAGATGGCATTGGGCCAGAGGTTGTCGCCGAAGGCTTGAAGGTCTTAGATGCGGCTGCTGCAAAGCATTCTTTGAAATTTAATAAGACCCACTATGACCTTGGAGCTGCGCATTGGCACAAAACTGGTGAAGTTCTTAGTGATGAAACAATGGCTGAGATTGCCAAAGCAGATGTTATTTTGCTTGGCGCGGTAGGAGATCCAACAGTTCCTAGCGGTGTGCTTGAGAGAGGGAGCGGTGTGCTTGAGAGAGGGCTTCTATTAAAGCTTCGCTTTGCCTTTGATCAGTACGTGAATCTTCGTCCAGCAAAGTTACATGCTGGCGTGAAGTCACCGCTTTCGACCAGCGCACCCATTGATTTTGTTGTTGTACGAGAAGGCACCGAGGGTCCTTATGTTGGTGCTGGCGGAAACCTTGCATTTGGAACTGATGCTGAAATTGCAACCGAAGAGTCGTTGAATACACGCAGAGGCGCAGAACGTGTCATTCGTGATGCTTTCGCACGTGCGGCGGGACGACCACGCAAGAAGTTAACTCTTGTTCACAAAAATAACGTTTTGACTCATGCAGGTGGACTATGGACTCGCACCTTTAATGAAGTAGCTAAAGAGTTCCCTACTGTAGCTACTGACTATTTGCATGTTGATGCCGCATCAATGTTTTTTGTTACAAATCCAGAGCGCTTTGATGTTGTCGTAACAGATAACCTTTTTGGTGACATCATCACCGATATTGCTGCGGCAATCTGCGGTGGTATCGGGCTTGCCGCATCAGGCAATATCAATCCAACTGGAAAATTCCCATCGATGTTTGAGCCCGTTCATGGATCTGCCCCAGATATTGCAGGCAAGTCACTTGCTGATCCAACAGCAACGGTGATGTCTATAGCCATGCTTTTAGATCACCTTGGACAAACTCAAGCTGCTGCCGATGTTGAAAAGGCAGTCGCTGCTGATCTTCTTACTCGCGGCGACAAAAAGCGCAGTACCGTTGAAATCGGCGATGCACTAGCAGGAGCCCTCTAAATGAAAATCAATCTGCATCCGAATACCAATCCGGTATCTGACGCAGATCGTGCTGCAAAAATTGCAGAAGGCGGATTTGGTAAGTACTACACCGACAACATGGTTATTGCAGAATGGGTTGAAGGAAAAGGTTGGTCTGATGCTGAACTTAAGGCGTACGGCCCTCTCACATTAGATCCTGCTACTTCAGTGCTTCACTATGGCCAAGAGATCTTTGAAGGAATGAAGGCTTATTGCCAACCCGATGGAGGCGTAAGTCTTTTTCGCCCAACATCAAATGCCGAGCGGTTTAACCGTGGAGCAGTCCGTATGGCGCTTCCTGAAATTGATGTTAAAGATTTCGTTCATGTAGTTGACGCACTTGTAAAGCAAGACATCAAATGGGTTCCTAAAAATGTTGGCGAGTCTTTATATATTCGCCCATTTATGTTTGCAACAGAAGTTGGCCTAGGTGTTAGACCATCTAACCGCGCTGCATTTTTGCTGCATTTTTAGTGATTGCAACACCTGCCTCTGCATACTTCAATCCTTCAAAAGCCGTGACCGTATGGATTTCAACTGAATATGTTCGCGCTGCACCAGGTGGTACAGGCGCTGTTAAAACTGGTGGAAATTACGCAGGTTCCCTTTTAGCTCAGAAACAAGCAGCAGAGCAAGGTTGCGACCAAGTTGTTTGGCTTGATGCGATTGAGCGCCGCTGGGTTGAAGAGATGGGCGGAATGAATCTCTACTTTG
>Ga0208614_1000153_pt1 | contig 24202 bp, 26 predicted proteins | sample CryBogCBE23Jun09_FD_184554 | JGI IMG/M metagenome (GOLD analysis project Ga0208614, IMG submission 184554) | Freshwater microbial communities from Crystal Bog, Wisconsin, USA - CBE23Jun09 (SPAdes) | ecosystem: Environmental > Aquatic > Freshwater > Lake | place: Crystal Bog, Wisconsin, USA...
ATGGAAGCTACGCACGAACTCGCCACAAAGACGGACAAACAACTCAGTGTTCATGAGGCTGTTTGTGCGGAGCGCTATGCTGGCATCCAAAAGCGTTTTGACGAAGGCTCAAAGCGCATGCAGCGCATTGAGTACATCTTGTACTGCTTAATTGCGGTGTCATTGTTTGGCCCTAAATATCTGGAACAATTGCTGAAGCATCTCATAGGAGTGTGACATGATTGATCCCATCTCAGCCCTCGCAGCGATACAGTCGGCCGTAAAACTCGTCAAGAAGATGAGTCAGACGGTCGACGATGTCGGCTCGCTTGGGCCTGTGTTGGGCAAGTATTTCGACGCCAAGAACAACGGTGTTCAAGCAATTAAAGAAGCTAAAGATTCTGGCAATGCCTCTAACATGGGCACAGCCATTCAACTTGAAATGGCGCTGGAGCAATCCAAACAGTTTGAAGCTGAATTGCAAATTCTGTTCATGCAAGCAGGAAAAGTAGATGTTTGGAACAACATTAAAAGCCGTGCAGCCAGCATGGACAAAGCTGACAAGTTTGCCGAGAAAGCTGCTGAAGACCGAGCCAAGGCCAAAAAAGCAGAATTCGAAGAGTTGATGACCGCAATTGCGGTGGTTGTTTTGTTGGTTGCTGTAGCCGTGTTTGGGTATTTCGTCTTCCAAGAGGTGCAAGATGCGAAAGCTGCTGCCAAGCCTGCTCATCATCATCGCACTTAGTGGTTGCTCTGACCGGTATCGATATACCTGTCAGGACTTTGATCACTTTCAAGACCCTGAGTGCCAACGTCCTCGGTGTCTGTTCACGCAGACGTGCCCCGACTATCTAGTCGCCCCAGTTCTGGAGAAACAAGTTGAATCTGTTCAGCAACCACCCGGATCACCGCCTAAGCGCTGAGGAAATCGAAGTCCGCATCTGGGCGATTGTGGTGCTCTGCATCACGGGCATTCTGTTCTTTATCGTTATCTGCTTGCTCTATTCGGTCACTTTTGTGGTGCAACCGATCAAGGCCATGGCGCCCATCGACCAAGCCTACACAAAAATGCTCAACGACATCGTTTTGTTGTTGGTTGGGGGTATAGGTGGTATCGTCGGCAAACGGGTCGCTGGCGGCGTTGCAGGCACCTTGGCGGGGGTCAAGCAGGCTACCAATACGCCAGCACCAATGCAGCCTTGCGTGGGGCAAATGGGCCAACCTGTGCCCTTCTATCCGCCTCAGCAAGCCAACACAGCTTTTGGCGCTATGCCCACGTTTGTGAACCCTACGTTCGACGAAGACTGGCGTCCCCCACCACCGCCCACGACAGCGCCGGATCACTTACACCCAGAGCGTGAAGAGATTGCCAATGAACGTGCAGCCGCCAAGGAGGCAGAATGACTTGGTTCCTCACTTTCTTCAGTGATCTGTTCTACGTCATCGCCTGCGCGGCCATGATCGCTGGCGTGGCCTTGTATGGGGTCAGTTACTTCGCCAAACTGCTGCCGGTGATCGCCACCTACGCCCTGCTGATGCAAATCGGTGGCGTGGTAATGGCTCTGGGTGGCGGTTATTACGTTGCAGATCACAAGGGCTATGAGCGCCGTGTGGCCGAAGACAAAGCCGAGATCGACCGATTGAACGCCGAGGCTCGACAAAAAGAAGCCGAACTGGCCCAAACCCTTAAAGATAAGACCGCAGCACTTCGAAAGGCAACAAATGCTATTCAAGCCAAAAAGACTGATACTTTTAAGCGCATTGACTCTGGCGAGTTGCGCTTCCCCTCCTCCTGTAGTGTTCAAGCCAGTTCAGATGCCGGAACTGCCGGAGAAGATACAAAAGATGGAGCCGAATCTGAGCGACAGGCTCTTAAAGATATTGCAGCCATTGCCGCAGACGGTGACCTCGCCATCACCCGCCTCAACGCCTGCATCGACCAATACCAAGCAGTAAAGGACAAGGTCAATGTTAAACAGTGATCAACTTCAAAAGCTGGGTATCAGCCCCGCGTGGGTTGATGGCTTGAACAAGACCTTTGAGCGGTTCCACATCGCCACGCCCAAGCAACAAGCCATGTTCATTGGGCAATGTGGGCATGAGTGCGCTAACTTTAAGATTCTTGAAGAAAACCTAAATTACAAAGCGGCTACGTTGATGCGGCTTTGGGATAAACGCTTCCCCACACAAGAGATTGCCAATCAATATGCAGGAAACCCAAAGAAAATTGCCAACATGGTTTACGCAAACCGAATGGGCAACCGTGACGAAGCTTCTGGCGACGGGTTCCGTTTTCGAGGGCGGGGATGCGTTCAGCTTACCGGCCACGCAAATTATTATCACGCGGGACAAGCGCTCGGGTTCGACTTCGTCATGCACCCCGAACTCATCGCCACCCCAGAATACGCAGCCCTGACCGCTGGTTGGTTTTGGGACACGCACAAGTTGAACGCCCCTGCTGAGGCTTGGGACTTCATCAAATGCACAAAGATCATCAATGGTGGGACAATTGGCCTTGAAGAACGCCGCAAACACGCAGAGCAAGCCCTTGCTGTTCTGACCGCCTAATGGGAAAATAAAGCATGACCACGCCCTCATTTGTACTGACCTACGACAGCCTCACGAGTACCGTCCTTCAGTACTTGGAGCGGCAAGACCAAGCGGTCGTCAACTTTATCCCCACAGCCATCTCGTTGGCTGAGTTTGATATCGCCCAAGAAATCAAAACATTGGGCCAACTGGAAGTTGTTGATTCAACCCTTCAAGCCGGTAACCCAGTTATCCAAAAGCCCGCACGTTGGCGCAAGACTGTGTCCATGACACTGGTGGACAGTTCTGGCAACAAACAGCCCTTATTGCTGCGCAAACTGGAATACCTAAACAACTACTGGCCCGTGGTGAGCGCAACCGCACAGCCGCTGTATTACGCCGACTATGACTACGATCATTGGTTCGTGGCGCCTACACCTGATGCGGCATACAGTTTTGAAGCTTTGTGCTACACCCGACTCCAGCCGCTGGACTCAAACAACCAAACCAACTGGCTCACGCAGAATGCACCCAATGCCATGCTGTTTGGCACATTGAAACAAACAGCCCCATTCTTGAAGAACGATGCTCGACTGGCTCTGTGGAGTCAGATGTTTACCGAAGCATTGAACGCCCTCAAGACCGAAGACGTATCCCGCGTTGGCGACCGTTCTGCGGTGGCTGTTGACAGTTAAGGCAAACCATGACCACATATATCAGTCCGTTTACCGGCCAAACAATTTCACCGAGCCAAGTCTCTTACGAGTCGCTGACGATCAGCGCTAACACGCCCTTGTCGTGGCCCATCAACGGCAACAACACGGTTGTTTCGGCCAACATCATTGACGTGACTGCCACCATCGGTGGTGCGGTTTTCCGCGGAACAATCTCAGGCGTGACGTTGACTGTGACCTCTGTGACCTCTGGAACGATTGCCGTGGGTCAAGTGATCACCGGAACGAATATCGCTTCAGGAACGACCATTACAGCCCTTGGAAGCGGTTCTGGCGGCACAGGCACATACACCATCAGCATCTCGCAAACAATCGGCACGGCTGAGGCTATTACGGCCTCTGCGTTGCTTTTGGAGTTGCCCCCTGCCACTCAGGTGTCGACCGGCCAAGCCATCATCGTGCGCAACGTGGGTTCAAACTCATTCACGGTGGCTGACACTTCTGGCAACACCATCGTGTCCGTGGCCTCCGGGATTGCGTACTACATTTGGCTGACAAACAACTCAACTGTCAACGGTACATGGACTGAGGTTCAGTTGGGTGCTGGTACGTCATCCGCCAACGCCTCACAGTTGGCTGGATATGGCTTAGAGGCTCTGGGCGCAACGCTGAACACCATCACACCCATCACCAGTTACTACTCCAGTTCTACCCTGAGCGCAAACGCTCAGTCACAGTTGTCTGTGTGGGAAGGTGGTGCTGGCACGATTACTTTGCCAAGTGCATCAGGTGTTGGCGCGAATTGGTTCACCATTGTCAAGAACAACGGCACCGGTATCTTGACGGTTCAGACCTCTGGTTCGGACACGATTGACGGCATTTCAAATTCAACCCAGTTGCAAATCGGTGAGTCATTTGCCTTGGTGTCCGACGGTACGTCAACATACAACTCTTGGGGCTATGGCCAAAGCGCGATCTTCTCTTTCACGCAAGAACAAATCTCAGTGACCGGCGCTGGCGCCACGATTACGCTGACATCCAGCCAAGCCTCTTATACGTTGCAAGAATACTCAGGTGTCCTGAGCCAAAACACAAACGTGGTTGTTCCTTCCACGGTTCAGTTCTACGTCATCACCAACAACACAACTGGTTCATACACGCTGACTTTCAAGACAAGCGTTGGCGGTGGTGCAACAACAACTATCCCCAACGGCTCAACCGTTGCGATGGTGTGCGATGGCACGAACGTCTACGCTGTTTCGACTGTGTCCAACAACGTCACCTCGCTGACCTTGAGCGTGGGATCATCGACTAACCCCTCGCTGAACTTTGTGGGTAACCTGACAACTGGTTTGTATTTGCCCAACTCAAACCAAGTGGGTATCACGATCAACGGCTCTGAGCAAGCTTACTTCAGTTCAACTGGACTGACCGTGTTTAGCGGTATCAGCGGGGGCACATTTTGACCTCTAAAGTCATAGCCCTACAAATCCCGCCGGGTATACAGCGGGATGGAACTCAATTTGCTGCGCCGTCCTATGTCGACGGTGAGTGGGTGCGTTTCCAGCGTGGCTTGCCCAGAAAAATTGGTGGCTACTCCGGCGCCTTTTTGAACGCTTCAGGCATCTCTCGTGGTCTTACCATGAGCGCCTCAAACGGCCTCAACTACATCATCTCGGGCTATAGCGCGGGCATTCAACAATGGGTCACCAACAACGTGACGGCCATTGGTACTGGGCCAACACCGTTTTCGCTGAGTTCATCGTTCACCCCAAACGCCAATAACTTGTGGCAGTTTGACATTGGTTGGGACTCAACCGGTGGGAATGCTCTTCAGTTAATTGCTCACCCCGGACAGAATCTGAACTTCATCTCAAGCACCGTCAATACACGTCCTTTGTTCGGGCCGTTTACTGGTACAACTCTAGCGCCCGTCGGTGTTTTTACGGCCGCAGGGACAACGACTGCAACACAAAAGACAGTCACGTTCGCTACCACCATCTCTGGGATTGGGGCGGGTGTGACCGTCACCGGAACTGGTATCCCTGCCAACACTTATGTGGTGTCCGCGGCCATCGTGGCCGGTGTTTGGACGGCAACTTTGAACAACGCCGCCACCGCATCCGGCACGGTGACATTGACCTTTGACAACAACATCTCCGTGTCCGGCGGTGTTGTGATGCTTTACCCATACCTTTTTGTGTACGGCAACAATGGCCTGATCCAAAACTCTGCGGCTGGTGACTTCACCAACTGGACAAGTGCTGACTCAAACGCCAACAACGTAGCCTCTACAAAGATCGTGAAGGGGCTTCCAGTTCGTGGTGGTACTACATCACCCTCTGGGCTGTTTTGGTCGCTGGATTCGGTTATACGCGTGTCCTATGCGCCCCAAAACGTGGGAACGTCTACGCTCTACTGGCGCTATGACTTATTGACCCAGCAAAGTTCGATCATGTCGTCCAGTTCTGTCATTGAATACGATGGCATTTACTACTGGTGCGGCGTTGACCGGTTCTTGATGTACAACGGTACTGTTCAAGAAATACCAAACACGCAAAACCTGAACTGGTTCTTTGACAACGTCAACTTCAGCCAGCGCCAAAAAGTCTGGTGTACAAAGGTTCCACGTTGGGGTGAAATTTGGTGGTTTTATCCCCGCGGTGACGCCACAGAATGCACCGATGCGGTGATCTATAACGTGCGTGAGAAGACATGGTATGACGCTGGTTCTGCACCCGGCTCTCGTCGCTCGGCTGGCATCTTTACCGAAGTGTTCCCCAAACCTATCTGGGGCGGCACGGACGCCACTCCAATTGTTTCGTTCCAAGGCTCGGTGAGCGGTACGACGTTGACCGTCACCGCCATGAACTATGGAACCATCTTTGTGGGCCAGATTCTGCAAGGTCTGGGCGTCCTAGACCAGATGGTCATCACCGCTCAAGGAACTGGAACTGGCGGGACTGGCACATATACCGTCAACAACCCCACAGGAACGGCCGTAGGGGCCACAACTTTGTATGCCAATGGCTATACAGTATGGCAACACGAAACCGGCACAGATCAGGTTTATTTGACGAACGTCGATGCAATCTATTCGATGTTTGAGACACCAAGCCTTGGTGGTTTGGCTGGGTTGGTTGGCTCGACTCAACAGCCGGGTGACAACAACTGGACTCGCTTAGAGCGTATTGAGCCTGACTTTGTACAGAACGGCCAAATGGATGTAATTGTTACAGGTAAGGGTTATGCCGACGATGTCGACCAGCCCTCTAGCCCTTACAATTTCACGTCTTCAACGCTCAAGATTGATATGCGTGAACAACGTCGTGAAATGCGGTTGCGGTTTGAGTCGAACACGTTCAATGGCGACTACCAATTGGGCAAGATCATTCTGAGCGTCGACACAGGCGATGTGCGCGGCACCGGCAATCCTTAAAGGGGAATAAATTGGTCACATACGATCCCCGCGGAATGACTTGGGACACCTATTGCAAACTGATGGAGGAGTTGTTTGCTCCCAATCAGCTTGGGCATGTCGACGAAGAACATTGGATGGACTGGGTCGACGGGTTAAACGGCATCGGTTACTTCACGCAGTCGGGCATCCCTGATGCACGTCAGTTCAAGGACTGGCGTGGTTGGGCAGAAGCCATGTGCGGCATTATGAGTATCACGGGGTAAATATGCGCGGAACTACAATTAACAGAGCGTATTGCTGTGCATTTTGTTGCAGCCCATATACGCCTCCGCTATCCAATCCGATTGTTACTGGTGGTGCTGCCACCACTTCGGCTGGCGCATCTCCCGCCCCCGCCCCTGCCCCTGCCCCTGCTCCGGCTTCTCAGTATGGCAACATGTCTTCGTTAGGTTGGAGCAACCTGACCCCCGATCAGATTGCCAACATTGGCACATACAGTGAAACAATTCCCGGCCTGCAGGCGCAGTACGACTACAATGGAAACTTGATTAGCTACGGCGGAGGCCAAAACGGGATCACATACGACACGCAAGGTCGGATTACAAGTGGTCTTGACAATAATTACGGCTACAGTGTTGACCCCAATACAGGCAACATCACAAGTAAGGCAGCGGTGGGGGGTGGTGGCGGTGGGTTTTTTGGTGGAGGTTTGGGTGGAATTCTTGGTATTGGCGCATTGTTGCTTGCCCCTGAGTTATTGCCTGAGTTATTAGCTAGCGGCGGTGCGGAGGCTGGCCTTTTAGGTGCTGGTGATTATGCTGCCGGTACAGCGGCCACTCAAGCCGCTTTAGCCGATGCTGGAATTGGCACCGGTATAGATGCCGCAACAGCCGCTGGCGCTGGAGCGGGTGCTGGAGCCGCCGATGCTGCCGCCAGCCCATTGTCAAACCTTAACTTGATGCCTTCCGATCAGGCGATCAAGAATGCCGCACTAAAGACTGGTTTGTCTTTGGCATCTGGCCAAGACCCCACGAAAGCCCTCGAGAGCGGTGCTTTGGGTCTTGTTGGCGGTGTGGTTGGAAGTAATGTCAGTAACTTGGTGTCCCCGACTATTTCTTGCCTTGTCTGTCAGAATAAAGGCCTAACAACTGGAATTTCAAATACCATTGGCTCAACAGTCGGTAATATGGTGACTGGTGCCAGCCCAACCAATGCGTTGATCAGCGGTATTGGTAGCGGTGTTTCTTCCGGGCTTGGCCAGAATGGGGCAAACTTATTGTCATCGCCTTTGGCGGGTGCTGCTGGTGCCGCCACTTCTGCTGCTTTGAAGGGTGCAGACCCAACACAAATTTTGACCAATGCTGCAATCGGCGCTGGTAGCAACTACGTTGGCAGCCAGATCAGCGGCGCATTAAAAGATTTAGCTGGCAATCCTACTGCCGGTCAAACTGGCGGTATTGGAACTATGAACAGTTCCAGCTTGAATCCAGACAATGGAAGCCCTGACACCACCATTCCAAGTGGCGGATTGCCTTCAACCACAGTAGCCTCTAATGATCCACTGGCTGGAACTGGTCTAACCACTGATGCCAATGGCAATCTGGTGTTCTCAAACCCCAGTTTAACTGCGGCTGGCCCTGCTGGCCCGATGACGGCGGGATTGACCAATGTCCCCGGCAGTGCACCTCCAATGACTGATGCGGAATTAGCGGCTGCTGCAAAAACCGGCCAGACAATTGATTTAGGCACGATTGGAAATCTGGACAATACAGATTCTCAATCTACAAGCGGAACTGACACGTCAACAAACGACAACACAGACACTTCTGGTGATACCGGCGGCTTGTCGCTTTCTATCCCAACATCTTCTGGTTCGTCTGGTTTGTCGGCTTCTGAAGTTCAGAACATTGTTGCCCAACAGATGGCGGCTAACCCCGGTTTATCTGAAGCGCAAGTAAAGGCCGACATTCAATCTGCGATGGCCGCCAATCCCGGCATGACTGCTGATCAGGTCAACCAGATTGTGCAGAACAACCTATCCAGTTTAACTGGACAAGTTTCTGGCTTGCAGTCAGGCCTAAGTGGTCTGTCTGGCACAGTTGCAAACAACCAAGCACAGACGGAAAACCAACTGTCTGGCATGTCAGCGCAAGAAAAATCTGATGTGGCAGCGCTTCAACAGCAAGGCGTTAGCCTGCAAGACGCTATCAACCAAGTGTCTCAGCAGAACCAAGCCGGTTTGAATGCGTTGTCAACCCAGTTTACTAATCAGTTGAATCAATCTGATCAACAAACACAACAACAATTTGGTCAGTTAACGCAAGAACAGCAACAACAAGCCGCGGCATTGACTGCTCAAGGTGCTTCATTGACCGATGCTATCAACCAAGTTGCGCAAGAAAATCAGTCTGGTTTAAACGCTCTTTCTAGTCAGTTCACCAATCAGTTGGCGCAATCTGATGCAAATACACAGGCTCAGTTTGGTCAGTTGTCACAGGAACAACAACAACAAGCTCAGGCTTTGGCGGCTCAAGGTACGAGTTTGACTGATGCCATCAATTCCGTTCAAGCTGGTCTGACATCCACTATTGGCGACTTGTCCTCTACGTTTGACCAAAAGTTAGCGGCATCTGACCAAGCCACGCAGGATGCGTTTAATGGTCTTTCTGATGCTCAAAAAGCACAAGCAACACAAGAAGCCCAAGATACTGGAAACTTGCAGCAAGCGATTGATAATGCGTCCGCCACCAGCCAGAGCAACCTTGAGGCTGCAACAAGTGGTTTGACTAACACAATCAACACCAACCAGCAAGCCACCAACGAGGCCTTGGCATCGACCAACCAGAATGTGGCCAACTTGTCTGACCAAGAAAAAACTGATTTTGGTCAGTTGTCTGGCCAACAACAATCTGATTTCCAGAATCTAAGTTCTGCTCAGGCTGATCTTGCAAAATCTTTGACCGACATGGGCACCAGTTTTGGTGACGCTATTGATCAGGTCAAGAATTTGGATGAGCAAGGCATTGCAACTGTGCAAGGTCAGCTAGATGCTTACCAGCAACAAACCCAAGCCGGTTTGGATACGACCAACCAAAATATCAATGACTTGTCTACGCAGACTCAAGACGAGATTGCAAAAGCTGCTGAAGCTTCGGCGGCTGCTAATGCTGCAACAAATTCCACTATTGCTTCCAATCAAGCTTCTACCAGTTCTGCGCTGCAAGGATTAGGGACTGGATTGACTGCTTTACAACAAGCGCAACAGCAAGCCAAAGCGCAGTCAATGATGCCGACATTCAGCAATGCCGAATCGGTTTTGAAGTCGTATGTCCCAACCTTGCATGGCGCCAAACTGGTGGACTTGAGGCAACTGTATGATTCACTTGACCCCGATTTGAAGCAAGCTATGGGCACTTCAGTTCAAGCGCCTGCTGCAATGAAGCCGGAAGAAGTCAACTATAAAGATTTGATACCTCCATCCGATTTTAATAAAGAAGTACCCATCATGCCAACCTCAAAACATGGCGGACTCATTCACATGGCTGGAGCCGGTAGCGTTTCTGATGCGGTGGATGACTTGGTTTCTGCCAACACACCAACCATGCAAAGCGTATTCAATGATGCGCAAAAGGCTTTTCAGCCAACCCCCATGAGATCGCCCGCATCAACTGGTCTTGACTCAAGCACAAAATACATTCAAGCCGCCAAACTGCGTCAATTGCAACACTTGTATGATTCGATTACCCCCGCCCTGCGCGGTTATTTAATGGGTGGCCCAGTTGTTGGTATGGGCGGAATGGCTGAAGGAGGCCTTCCAGCGCGTTATCACCCCGAGGCGCCTGAAGGGCATCACCCAGAATTTATCACTGGCCAAACGGGCTATTACGCCGCTGGGCGAGGCACTGGGCAGTCGGACGACATCCCCGCTATGCTCCACGATGGTGACTATGTGATTGACGCTGATTCCGTGGCCCAGTTGGGTGACGGCTCCAGCAAAGCAGGCGCTCAGGCGCTCGAGCATTTCCGCAATCAGATCCCCCACCATGCTCATGGCGGCTCTGCAAGTCCGGTTCCCGCTAAGATTGCGGACGGTGAATATGTGCTACCGGCTGCATTTGTTAGCGCTTTAGGTGGTGGTGACAACAAGACAGGATCGAAGTTGCTGGATAAAATGCGTGAAGAGTTGCGAGAGCACAAGCGGTCTGCGCCTGTCAACAAGATTCCACCCAAGGCGAAAAGCCCGCTTGATTACCTCAGAATGGCGAAAGGTTAAAAAATGGCCAACCTCCTGCAAAGTTCACAAAACACGGCAACGACAGCGCCGTGTTATTACAACAAATACCTTTCTTGCCTTGCTACGCAGGGCATCAATCAAACTGGGCCAAGTGGCGGTCAGTTCGTTGGCGCTCAACCCCTTCAGAATCAAGCATTTAACGCCGTTGGACAGAACTTTGGTGCGCAGCAAGGCAACTTCCAGCAAGGCCAAAACCTTTTGGGATGCGCTGCTAATACCAATATCACTGGTGCTGGCGCTGGTTACATTCAAGCAGGTACTCAAAACAGCGGTCTGGGCGCCATGCAGCCCTACGCCAACCAAGCGTTGGCCACAAGCGGCACTCAAGTCGCCAGCCCTTACGTTAACCAAGGCGCCTCTCTGTGCGCAACTGGTGCCGCTAACCCTTACATCCAAGCCGCCGCTTCTCAGGGTGGTTTGTGTGCCGCACAAGGTTATCTGAACAAAGGCACGAACGCCAACATCGTTGGTGCTGCACAGCCTTTGATCAACCAAGCCGCTTCCCGCGGTGGTCTGTGCGCTGCCAGCCCTTACTTGCAACAAGCCGCAACAAATAACCCCGGTCAATTGGCTCAGTGCTACATGAATCCGTACTTGAAGAATCAAGTGCAGAACGTGTCTGACATCGCCATGCGGAACATTCAGCAGAACTTGGCCCCTCAAGCTACTGCTGCTGCTGTAGGCTCTGGTCAGTTTGGCTCTCAACGTGGCGCCCAAGTATTGGGTCAGGTTGAAGCCAACGCCATGCAGTGCCTAAACAACACGATTGCTGGCATGGAAAGCCAAGGCTACGGTCAGGCATTGACGGCTGCCGGTGCGCAACAAAGTTTGCTGGGTCAACTGGGCGGAACTGCTGGCAACTTGGGTCAGTCGCAACAAGCGTTGTTGGGCCAGTTGGCTGGTACGGCCGCTTGCGCTGCTTCGAAGTGCGCTGGTACTGCATTGACTGCTGGTCAAACTGCTGGTTCGTTGGCTCAACAGCAACAAGGTTTGCTTGGAACTTTGGGCCAAACAGCCGGAACTTTGACCTCGGCACAAATGCAAAACCTGATCAACGCAGGCAGCACACTTGGTGGCCAACAAACCGCGGCAAACCAAATTGCTGCCGGGTTGGGAAATACCGCTGCTGGCGCTCAAAACGCCTTCAACACGAATCTGTTGCAAGCAGGTCAAACGTCTGGCAACTTGGCGGCTCAACAAGCGGCTGCACGTCAGGCTGCTGGCCTTGGTATGGGCACTCTGGCTGGTCAGGCTGCAACGCAGAATCTGGCTTGCATCAATGCTTTGTCTACGCTGGGTGGCCAACAACAGACCATCCTGCAAAACCAACAGTGCTACCCACTGACCAAGCTGTCGAACATTTCGAACTTGTTGAAGGGCTACACCGTTCCTACATCGACGAAACAAACGATGTGCATGTCGCCCTTGTCTGGCTTGGCCAGCGTTGGCTCAACTGCTGCTGGTTTGTTTGGCGGCACTGGCAAGTGCGGTACTGGCCCAAGTTTGATCTCGCAAATTGGCAAGTCTTTTTCCAAATTAACTGGTGGAAATGGTGGCGGAACTGGATGTAAATACATCAACAGTTGCGTGTGCAATCCATCAATTTGCAAGAACACTGGCGCTACATTTGATTGGGGCGATTTGTCTGCTAAGGGCGGCACTGTCAAGGCTGACAAATTGATCAACTTTGGTTGCGCATCCGCAAGTCACATGGGCGGTTTGCCCACATATCGGAGATAAGACATGGGTCAAGAACAGCAAAACATGGCTTCTGGGTTCCCCAACCTTTCCAACTTAAATCCCGAAGGTTTGGGCGACGAATACGGCAAAAATATTGATGCCATTCAAAAGACCCTCGATGATCTTGAGGCGCGTTATCAACAGCCAAACTGGTTCAAGATTGCTGCTGGTTTTGCCAAACCTCAATTGGGTGGTTTTGTAGCCTCTTTGGGTAGTGCTGCGGAAGCTCAAGGTGAAAACATTGAGCAACAACGTCGTTTGGCCATTCCGCTTGCTCAAATGCGGGCACAATTGGGTGTTCAAAGCGCTGTTATGGGCCAGAACAAAAAAGCCGCTGACTATCTTGATAGTTGGCAACAAGAACATCCCGGACAGCCAATTCCAAAGGATGTTTATGAGCATGCTGCGTCTATTTCACCTAATACGCCTCGAGTATTAGCGGCTGGTAAAGCTTTGGACTTTGCTCAAAAACAACAAGGCCAAGATTTGCAAGCGCAATCTCAGGCAGTCGACATTCTGAGCAAACAATTGGCGGCGCATACTATTGACCAGCCGACTTATAACGCTCGACTTGCAGCGTTGTATGAGCAATCACCTTATGCTCAAAGATTCAACACACTGCCGCCAACACCGGCTACAGAAGCAAACCCAACACCTGCTGCACCCCAACCCAGCGTGGCTACTCAACCAGCCCAGAACGCTACAAATGCGCAGGCATGGATTGATGCCAACCACAACATTGAAAGCCCCACTGGAGCGCCTAGCAAAACTTCCAGTGCCATTGGCCCCGGTCAAATGACGCAAAAGACGCGTGAAGGCATTCATGACAAGTACAACATGAGTGCCACGCCTGATCAATACGGCAAAGATGCAAACGTCACCCAAGCGTATGACTATGCGTTGCTTGGCGACCATCACAGCGCCATGGCAAATGCCAACATTGATCCTACAGCATTGAACCACCGCATGATGTGGCACTTTGGTGCTGATGATGGCGCAAAACTGTTGCAAGCCGATCCCAAAGCCAAGCTTGGCGATCTACTTTCTGACAAAGTGTTGGCGGCAAATGGCTACAACAAAAATATGTCTGTAGGCGCCTTGAAAGCCAAAGAAGAGGGCAATCTGTGGAACAACGGACTTGACCCAAACAGTCTTGTCAAGTTTGGCGATCAGGCTACAGCGCAAGCACCACAAGAACCGAAAAAACCAACAATCTTTTCGGCAACTGTTCCAATGCCTGATCTTTCCAAGGTCAATCCAAGCGACTATGAGTTTGTGAGAAACGCAGCCAAAGACAAAGCCGCGGCCGTAGAAAAACCACGCAAGGATGAATACGATTCCTTATCGTATTTGAACAGGCCTGCATTGTTTCATTTGGCTAATAGTTCAACTAATGAAGCAATTCAGGCAATTCAACAGCGCCCAGAATTAGCTAGAAAAGTTTTTAATGTTGTGCGTCAAGCTGGCCCACTAGCCGCTGCTGGCCAAGCTGGGATTGGTATTCAAATTGGCCCGTATGGTGCTCACTTGAATGTTCCAGTTGAAGCATGGCTGAATGCAAAGATTGATCCAAAAGATCAAGCTTATGCGGACATGCTGGCGCAGAAAATAGCCACCAGCGGTTATTTCTCAATGGTGGCCCGAGGCATTAACCCAGAGAATGCCGGTGCTGACAAGATGACTTTGGCCATGCAACAAGAACCTGTGATGCGTAATACTGGCAGCGCTGCATTAGCTGCTCTGAAGCAAAACAAAGACCTGTTCCAAATGTCCCAAGAACTACATCAGGCGTATGCCAATGGATTGAAACGAACTGATCAAAATAGTTTGACTCCATTGCATGACATTTATATGCAGTCTGAAGACATGGCCAATACCAAAGCCAAATTCGACAAGATTGCACAAAAACGTGCTGAAAAACACTTAAACAGCTTTAAAGAGGCGCAATGATGGCTGACCTAGAGAAACAAGCTGAAAATGCCGCAAATGCTTATTTGGAGGCTGAAGAGCCTACTCAACAAGAAGGCGAACCTGAGAAAAACATTTATGCAATGTTGGATGAGCCTGAGCCGTATGAGCACACCTATCAAGACCCAACAATTGCCATAGCCGCAGGGGCTGGTGGTTTGTTGGGGTATGGTCGATCTGGCGCGGGAATGACACCAACCTTGCCCAGCGCAAAAACCATCTCATCCAGCAGATTCACTCCTATGGTTGAAAAGGCGTTTGGCGTTCCACAAGGTTCAGCGGCCAAGATTGCTTCTGCTGCCAAACCTTCTTTGATGCCAACACCAGATCAAACGGCTCGTATTCTGAATGGTTCTATTGATCCAGAGACTGGTACAACTGGACGTGCTCGTATGGCATTCAACGCCGAGACAAGCCGTTTATCGCAAGCTGGTCAAGAGGGTCAAGAAATACTGCATGAGTTGCAATCTCGCGGTCTGGTTGATGCAAAAGGCAATCCAGTTGTTAAAGCTGGCCCTATGTCATCCACACCAAGCGGTGTTGCGGTGCCAGCAGCAACGGCTGAAGAAACTGTTGCCCAACAAGCATTGAAAGATGCGGCATTGGGTGCAAAGGCAAATACTGCTACACGCGTGGCAGGCGCTCTTGGAACCGCTGGGAAGGTAATACCCTATGCTGGCGCTGGTTTGCAAGCCATGGATGCTTACAACCGCTATAACGCAGGCGACAAGACTGGTGCTTTGATTGCGGGAACAATGGCTGCCGCCTCAATCCCTTTGCCTATTTTGGCAACAGCCATTGGGATGCCTATTCAATGGGTTCATGATCACCCAGAACAGGCTCACGAGTTGTATGCTAAAGCCACAGGCATTGTGAAAAAAGCATACACACCCGAAAGCATGAATTTTCCTATGTGATTATTAGGAAAAGAAGTGGCAACAGCAGGTAGGCAATTAGCCATACCAACAGGCTTTTAAGAATCCATTCGATCATCGGCTGTCTCCCCGGTGATTTCCCTCCCCCAGTGTTGGGGGAGGTCTTTTTCTTACATCCCGCCCCGCTTCTCACCAAGCTTCTTGGCAACCTCTGGGTTCAGACTAGCCACAAACTCAATGCAGGCGTTACGCTCTTTGCGGGCGTAGTCCAAGGCAACTTCTTTTTCGATCTCATGCGCAAACGCAATCAGATCAACTTCTTCGGCCACCAATGCTCCGGGCATGCGCTCATCGGTACTGAAGTACAACTGTTTGATTTTCTCTTCGCTTAACATTTCATTCTCCAAACTTATTTTTTAATTTCCAATAGGCCAATAAATTCTGGAACATCGACCAACCGCGTATGAGGTCGGCCTCGTCCCACTCATGAATTTTAATTAAGCCGGGGCGTTTGACTGACACAAACACGTTTGCGCAACGTGCGAAGGGCAACTTCAACCCATAACGATAGGCGGCCAGTTGCATGAGATTCTCATCGTATGCGGGCACGTCATCGTCGTAGTCAAAGTCCTTTGTCTTGGCGTCCAATACGATCCCTGTGGGGCTGGTGGCATCGATCCCTGTGTAGAGGTCAACCTTACCGCCGAACCCCATAGGGTCAGTAAACGAACTCTCAACAATCCACGGCGTCAATGATTTGAGTTTGAAGTGCTTGGTGACCTTCTCGTCAAAAGCCTTCGCCATGTCTTCGTGCTCAACCTGATGGCCGCCCAAGAAGTATTTCTCAATCGACTCATGGATGCGCGTACCACGCTCTGCGGCGCGTTTGGCGGTTTCCTTGGAGTCTTGGATGATCCGCTGAACAAAGTGAACTTCCGGCTCGTTTGGAAGCTGTGGAAGGGTCATAGCCGCTAACAGCATCTGCTCCATCTTCCAAGCCTCTAAAGCGGGCTTTGCGGCGACTTTTAAGATCGTGGTGACCGAGGGCACCAGATTCATCTTTCGTGCGTCCCTGAGCGTTGTAGGCCGGTCTGAGCCGTCCTTGGCCTTGACCGTGTAGGCAGGGGCGCCCTTTTGGTCGTACCAGTGCGTTTGCTCTCCCGCTCTTGCAATAATTGTTGTCATTGATTATCCTAAAAATATAAAAGCCAAGGCCACCACAATAACGGCCAAAATGAACTCAGCCAAAAGCACCAAACCGGCTGTCATAAAAGCATATTCAACTGGGCCTTCAGAGGTGTCTCGGCCCAAGTAGCCGCCTACACCAGCACCAATGAAAATCAAGATCAAGGCCACCTTGAGCATGATGATGATGTCACGGTCTGAATCATGCGGCTCTGGGTACAGCTTCTGTGCGCAATAGGCGTAGTAATGGATTTGCTCCAACGTAGCGCCTGCATGTTGGTAAGTAGGCACAAAGGCTATGCACTCAGCGCGGGATGCAGCCTCCGCTGCATGCTGTGCCGTAATGCTGGCCGAAGTAGCGGCCGAGATGGCCACTGCTGTTGCGACCCCCATCTCAAGCCCCCTTCTTCTTGGCCCACATGGCTTTAATGCGATCAGATTGGGCTTTGCGGTTCTCAAGGCTCCAGCCCGTTTTCTTCTCGCCCTTGTCAAAAGACTCGATTTTGTTGTTCAACAACCGAATGATTGTGGCCGCCTCTTCCATGGCCTTCTCTTGCACGTTGATTCGCGCCTTGAGCGAGATGATTTCCATCTTGATGTTTTCTTTTTGTGCATTAGAAATAAACATGATGTCTCCTTAGAACGGAATGTCGTCGACAAAGCCAGTTGTCATTGGCTCAGGCGGGGCTTCTGGGGGCGCTTCCTTGATGCCAAGGCGTTGCCACTCAGGCGAGGCTTCAATCTTCTTCTTGAGGTGTTCGCTGAACTTGGCAAACAAGTCCATGTCAGGATCCTCGAGATTAAAAATCTCGTTGGGGTTCACGCCTTGGGGTAGACCAGCTTGTTTGATCATGGATGGAACTGGACTCACGCCGCTCACGTTCACATACATCTTTCCGTCTTGGCCAGCACGTTCGATCACGTTCAACATGCACCACGCGCCAAGGACGTTTTTAAGGTCAAAGCGGCGCATTTCTTCATTAGAGAAGGGCTTACCCCGCCACGACTGCAAATCAAGCCTTAAATTGGCCTTATCGCTCCATGACAGCGTGTAGTTCTTAAAGATGGCAAACGGACGGCCGTCACGCATCTTGATCTCTTTTCCTGAGTCGTCTGTGCCGTGGATTTCCCAACCCAGCATGATCTTGTGCAGGAACTTGACTTGGCCCATGTACTCGGTTTTCTGAGTGCCAAGGTCAACGATGCGGTAGCACCGTGCGAGGTGCATGCCGGGAGGGGTGGACTCAAAAGAACCACCGCGGTCTTCAACAAAAAAGCTCATAATTTTCTCCATAGAAAAAGGTCAAGAAATAAAACGATGAACGCCGCTAAGTAAACGACGAACATCACACGTTCGTAGGGGGTGTAGTTACGCTTCATAGGTGATCGCCAGCATGTTTGCCAGTTGGTCGTCAATCTTGCGCATCTTGGCCTCGTAGTCTTTTTCGAGGTCAGACTTCTTCTTCAAGATGTTGGTCACCATGTCGGCGGCAATGTCGCTCTTCTTGCGGAAGTCAACATCAACGACAGACTCGCCGACCAAAAGATAGTCGGGGTTCCAGTCGCGTAAGTTGGTAAGGATCAGATCGCCGGGCTTGGCGTCTTCGAGGTTGTCGATGCCTACTGAAGCGTAGGTGGACAAGAAAATGTAAACTGGCAACTTCATGATTCACTCCTAAATGCAGAACTCTCTGCGCTAAACCGTTCGAATTGAACGTGATGAAATTCTAACATCAAATTAAAGCAAGTTGTAAACACTTCTTGCAAATTATTTTTTCTTGATGTTGTTTTCTTGTAACGTGAAGTTTGTGTAGAATCGGGCTTTGGGAGTTTGTTATGACATTAAAAGAATACTTTGACAGCGATGTCCGGGGGGCGAAGTCAGAGATGGCTGAGTACCTTGGGATCACAACAACGTGGCTGGCGCTCTTGATTGCGATGCGCCGTCAAGCCTCACCAGCGTTAGCACGAAAAATTGAAGCCGCTACAAGCGGACTGGTAACAAAAGAAGAATTGCGCCCCGACCTCTGGGGTTAAATAGTGGCCCGCTTTTGGGTGTTTTAGGAGATCAAAATGGAAAGATTGAAACTTAGTGAAATTCGTATTGACGGTGGAACACAGATGCGTGCCTCCATCAATATGGACTTGGTGAAGGAATACGCTGAAGCGTTCCGTGGGGGCGCACAGTTTGTTCCATGCGTTGTGTTCTTTGATGGCGTAAATTACTGGCTGGCTGACGGGTTCCACCGCTACCATGCAACCGAGGCCGCCAAGATCATGACGCTTGACTGCGAAGTAAGATTTGGCTCTGTCCGAGAAGCAATTTTGTATGCGCTCAAGGCCAATCAAAATCATGGATTGCGTCGCACCAACGAAGACAAGCGCATATGCGTTCAGACTATGTTGAATGACGCTGAATGGTGTTTGTTGAGCAACATCAAAATTGCGATAGCTTGCGAAGTCTCTGACACGTTTGTGGCCGCCATCCGCAATCCTGAAGTCAAGGCCAAGCAAGCCAAGAATATGCAAAAGCATATCGAAAAGAAGGCCAAGGCCCCAGTTAAACTGGACTCAACTGAAACTGACGATCCAGTTAAACTGGACGATTTCGGCCCCTCAGACGAAGAGATTCGTGCTTCTGAACGTGCGCACAATGAATTCTTGGAGTTCATGCAAGAAGCCTTCGAGGCTGATGACGTGTTGGAAGAGACCGCTAAACTTCTGAAGCAATCCCTGCTTGAGATTCACCACCTCAAGATCACAAACAATGGTTTGGTTAACACCAACACCGAACTGACCAAGATGGTCAAATCCCTCCAACGACAACTCGACAAAGTTAAAAAATGACCAACGTCCTAGCACCAAGTGGGTGTGATGATGGAACTACATTCCCTGAACCACGCCCGTTCCAATCTGCCGCCCATCAAGCCCTTCGCCAAGGGTTCCGTGATGGCCACAAGAACCAGTTGATCATGGCCCCCACCGGGGCTGGAAAGACTTACCTCGGCTTGCGTATCTGCAACGAGGCCATGCAAAAAGGCAAACGTGCTGTGTTTTTGTGTGACCGCACCACGCTGATCAACCAGACATCAGCCGCTGCCGACAACTATGGGCTGACCGAACACGGCGTGATTCAAGCGGATCATTGGAGGCGCCAGCCTCACCAGTTGCTCCAGATCGCCTCAGCACAGACCATCGCCAAGCGTGAGTACTGGCCACAGTTGGATGTGCTGGTGGTTGACGAGGCTCACACTCAGTTGAAGGTCTGGACTGAGTACGCCATGTCAACTGGGGCGGCTGTGATCGGTCTGTCTGCAACGCCGTTCTCGCCGGGTCTGGGAAAGATATTCTCAAACCTGATTAACGCCACCACAATGAACGAACTGACAAAGTCAGGGGTGTTGGTGCCCATGCGTGTTTTCTCTTGCACAAAGCCCGATATGACCGGCGCTAAGACCGCTGGCGGTGAGTGGACTGACGTTGCGGCTGCCGAGCGTGGCATGGAGATCGTCGGGGATGTGGTTTCGGAGTGGATTCGCTATTCTGAGCGCCGCAAGACGATTGTGTTTGGTGCGACGATTGCTCACTGCAAACAACTGGCCTCTGAGTTCACCCGCCACGGCATCATGGCCGCGGTGTTTACTTCGGAGACAACTGCCGCCGAACGTGAACTACTGTTGAAAGAGTACAGGAAGCCCAACAGCATGCTGAAGGTCTTGATCAGTGTCGAGGCCTTGGCAAAAGGTTTTGACGTGCCTGACGTCGGTTGTGTATGTGATGCAAGGCCTTTGCGTAAGTCGTTGTCGACGGCCATTCAGATGTGGGGTCGTGGACTTCGTTCATCGCCTGAGACTGGTAAGACCGACTGCATCTTGCTGGACTTCTCGGGCAACATCATCCGGTTTGCCGAGGACTACACCGAGATCTTTTTCAATGGTCTGGCCCAGTTGGATTCTGGTGAGAAGCTGGACAAGAAGATCCGTAAGGATGATGACTACGAACTGAAGGGTTGCCCGCGGTGTGGGTACAAGCCGTTTACGAAGCGCTGCATGGCGTGTGGTTTTGAGAAGAAGCCGCAAGCATTGATCGAACAACGTCCGGGGGAGATGAAAGAGATCTTCATTGGCGAAGGCAAGAATCGAAAGAAACTTGCAGACGATGCGAGGCATCTTTGGCATCAGTTATGCAGTTATGCGCGGATGCACAGCGCTCCTGAGAAGCAGTCTGGTCGTGCTTGGCACTTGTATAAAGATATTACGGGGCAAGAAACGACGTGGCAGTTCAGTACGGCTCCGCAAGTTGAAATTACACCGGCCGTTAAAAACAAGATCACGCAGATGAACATGAAGTGGAAGAAGGGAAACCAGAAAAAAAGTGATGTAAACGTGTTCCTCGAAATGTTGAAAGAGCGAGGTGACAAATGAGTTTCATTGACTTTGCCCGTGCCCATGGGGTGGAGATCAACCCCGACCGGTTGTTTGCGTCCGAGCGCATTCGCCGGTGCGGGACGGTTGACAAACCCCGGTCGACCAACGGTGCTTACTTTTGGGATGGCCAGCGTGGTTGGGTTTTTAACTGGTCTGAAGGTGCTCGAGTTGAGTGGTATCAAGACCCCAACGCGAAGCCATGGACAGACGCCGATAAAGACGCTTGGAAGCGCCAAAGGCAGCACGAGGCACAGAGGCGTCAGTCTGAGCAACAAAAGGCCGTAGAACGCGCTATGGAGTTGCTTAAACACGCCGATCGCCGTTCCCATTCATACCTCGAGATGAAGGGCTTGCCGGACGAAATGGGACTTGTCCTAGAAGACCGGTTAATGGTTCCGATGCGCAACGTCATCACGAATGATTTGCAAGGCGTCCAGACGATCTGGTGGGATGACCATGAGCGCAAGTACCACAAGAAAATGATCTTTGGTATGCGGGCGAAAGATGCAGTTATGTGGATGGGGCCGCGGAACCAAGGGGCATGGCTTGTAGAGGGCTATGCAACGGGTTTGTCGCTCTTGAAAGCTTTAAGATCGATTGGCCACCAAGATGCGGTTGTTGTTTGTTTTTCTGCGAACAACATGAAGTCGGTTGCTGAGAAGCTGCAAGGCTCTGTCAAAATTTTTGCTGACAACGACGAGTCGGGCGTGGGTGAGGCAACTGCTAAGGAGACTGGCAAGCCTTACGTCATGGCCGATGAGAAGGGTTGGGATGCGAACGATTTGCATAAAAACAACGGGCTGTTTGCTGTAGTGGCCAAAATAATGGAGATATAATTTTTTTGTTGGTGGTGCATCGGGTTAGCGCCGGTGGAGTCAATTCATCTTCTATTCCCCTAGGTAACACTGCTTTATGTGAGCCACCAACACCAACACGCATTAGGATTGACGCTTATATGGGTTCATCCATGATTAGTCCTAAGTCGTGTTGGTAATGGGTTGGGGGCGAGTAAGCGAAAGCTGAAAGGGTCGCCGTGTGCAGATACACCCTGCGATGCACACACCAACAATATTTTCGGGTTGAAGCGTGATGTGGTGGCACGATTGCACATTGGGTGCAAAACTTCTTCTGTGGCTACTTGCTTGAACGGCAACTTCTAGAGTGCGTAATAAACAGCAGGGTGTGTTAGAAGTCTATCTGGTTCGACTCCAGACGACCCGACCAATTTAGGGGGAAAGCGGATGCTGGTTACTTGTTCTAGACAGGGCACATAAAGAGACACTAGACGCAGCGAGTACCCCACCTAAAAAAAGTTGTTGACAACAGTTTTATCTGTGTATAATCCAAACCATCAACGGATTGGTAACCCGTTGTAGTTCGTAGAAACGCAACCGCAAACCCATTGGTGAGCGGGCTTCGTCAAAGCTGGGATGTCCTGTCTACGCAGGCTCTTATGCGGCAACCAAGCCTAAAGCTCGTTCACCAATGGGTTTTTTGCTTTGTGGCCTTACCCGCTGAATCGGACGCGCACTGGCGGTAGCGATTCAGGGACACCCCCACTACGGGAAAGATGCTGAGACAGGGGTATGGGTGGCGAAGTTAGCGCCCTAGCATCGAACGGCTGACGGGTCAGATACTCCGACGAGCAGAATCTGTTAAGGCTTATCCCTCGCAGGAGGGCTGGGCCTGTCCACCTCGGAGCAGCAAAGTACCCAGTAAGTGAAGAATAAGAAAAAAATAAGGGATTAGTAAGTAAACAATAATCAATCAAAGACTCGTGGTGCGTCACGAATTTGCTGTAATCTGTTGTTACAATCTTTGAGCAACAACAGGAGTGGTTATGGACAAGCTGGATGAGGTTGGTTACTTTGCGTCTTCGGTTTACTTGGTTAAGAAGCCAGAGTACCTAGACATCGTCAAGGCGTCTGCCTACAAGAACTTTGTCGATGGCCCGCGCAACGCCATACACGACATTCAGATGGGCGCAAACATGTCCCTTGACCCCGAGGTACAGCCATTTGCGCAATACGTCTCCCAGACCGCTTGGAACGTCTTAAATTCGCAGGGCTACAACATGACGCCCTTGGTGACGTTCTTCACGGAGATGTGGATGCAACGGCACAACCAGAATTCTGGGATGGAGCAACACCTTCACTCGCAGACTCAAGTCACGGCGTTTTACTTTTTAACTGTGCCCGAAGGTGGATGCACGATGACGCTTCATGATCCCCGCCATGCGAAGGTGTATGCAAGCATCGGAGAAAGTGATCCATCGAAATACACGGCTGCGTCGAACTCGGTGGTGTTTACGTTCTCACCCGGCGACTTAGTGCTCACGAATTCTTGGCTGCCGCACAGCTTCTCTCGCAACCAGTCTGAACAACCAACCGAGTTCATTCACATGAATCTTGGCGTGATGCAAAACCCCAACCCACCACCACAAGCTGAGGTGATCTGATGGCACACATTCAAATCAGGTTCAACAAGTCTCGAGGTCAACCGGGCAGGGGTACTCCAGATCACGCTTGGCGTGTGTTCGTTGATAAAAAAGAATACCTGTGCAAAGAAGTGACCATCATGGTTGTCTGCCACTCAGAGCGTGATGGTGACGACTGGAACATCGCCTGTGAGGGCACGATAGACATCGACCGAGAAAAATCTTTAATCACGGTCATCCCTTACGCTTTAACTTGATGTTACAATCTCTATGCCCACCATAGGGTATTTAGGAGATTGAATGAGCGAATCAGAAGAGATGGATTATTTGGTGATGGGGCGGCGCAAGGCTGCCTTTGTTGCCGCTGGATGCCCGCCAGAAGAGGCCACAGAGTTGGCCTATCACATGATGGTGCGTGACCGTGAAAACCGCGGATCGACTAATCCATTGGATGACCGCCGTGTGTGCTTTGAATGCAAGGGCTTGAGTGGACGTGATTGCCTATTCGTGAAGGACAAGAAGGGCAAGCCGATTCCACCGCTGAGATTCCATCTACAGCGTTGCCCACAGTTTGAATTGAAGGGGAAGAAATGAATCAATACGTTGGCCAAACAAAGACGCCGCTGGCGAAAGAATGGCGTTTAGTTGCTAAGGGGGACAACCCCATGGAAGT
>Ga0208614_1000166_pt1 | contig 22693 bp, 43 predicted proteins | sample CryBogCBE23Jun09_FD_184554 | JGI IMG/M metagenome (GOLD analysis project Ga0208614, IMG submission 184554) | Freshwater microbial communities from Crystal Bog, Wisconsin, USA - CBE23Jun09 (SPAdes) | ecosystem: Environmental > Aquatic > Freshwater > Lake | place: Crystal Bog, Wisconsin, USA...
TTAGTTACAATCTCGTCGATCAATCCAAAATCAAGTGCTTCTTGGGCACTCATAAAGTTATCCCGTTCCATAGCATTGTAAAACTCTTCAAAAGTTTTACCCTTAGAATTATGGTTAACATAAATTTGAGTGAGATTTTGTTTCATCTTCAAAATCTCTTTTACTTGGATTTCCATATCTGTAGCCTGTCCGCCAGCACCACCCGATGGTTGGTGAATCATGTGTCTAGCGTTTGGTAGCATTTTACGCTTGCCAGGAGCACCAGCAGTAGCAAGCAAACTTCCCATACTACAGGCTTGGCCCATGACGATTGTGGATACATCAGGCTTAATGAATTGCATAGTATCGTAAATAGCCATGCCCGCTGTAACTACACCGCCCGGGCTATTGATAAAAAAGTTAATGTCTTCATTGCCCTGACTTTCTAAAAATAACAACTGTGCTACAATCAAACTAGCTGAATGTTCGTTTACATCTGTATCCAGCATAACAATACGGTCCTTTAACAAGCGACTGTAAATATCATAACTACGTTCTCCGCGAGCTTCTTGCTCGATTACCATCGGCACTAAATTAGGCATCTTATTCCTCTATTTTATCTAATGAATGAAAACTTTGAAAGGGCGCTTTATACACTGAGTAATTAATTGCTTCACTTAGTGTATTAAAAATCTTTGTTTGTAATGAGTTGAGTAACCAGTATTTTAATTTATACATTCTTTTTTACAAACGGTTCTAAATTTGGTGGAACCCAACCTACTGGCTTTAACACCTTGCCGTCCTCACGCTTACGCACGAGTCCAGTCTCTTTATCGATCTTAGCAAAGTTAGTTGACATAACTTCACGCCATGCACCTTCAGCATCAAACCCTGCACTATGTATAGCACCAATTGTAACAACTAGAATATCAACGAGTGCATCTAGTGTTTCAACTGTGTCATTATTATTGATAGCTTCTTTGAGTTCTTTAAACTCTTCTTCGATTAAATTGACATAAAGCGCAAACTGGTCTTTATTAAAAGTGTCAACTGTTTGGCCACAGGCCTTCATAAACTTTTCTTGATCTCTAAACGGATTCATTCTTCTTCCTCGATGCCTTCGTATTCGGCAAGTTGTTTTTGGAAAGTCTTTAACTGCTCAATCAAATTAGTAATGCCGCCATAGTTCATAGTGATAGCACTATAACCCATTTTGAACTCTAGCCTGTTGTCACTGTTCATTCCTAGCGTGTAATAAGTCACAGTAGGCTTCTTAGGTTCTGGAATATATCCACCGCCATCTCCACCACCATGTTCAGGCTCTTTAGGAAATGGAACTACGTTATTAGGTTTCTTAAAAAATAATTTATCAAACATATGATTCTCTCTCATATTAAGCCAGCGAGCTAGCGGATTACAAATTAACGGTAATGACATCAGAAATATCCATACCGTCTGTGTACACCAAGTATACTGTCTATAGGGACTGTTTACAACCAATACGACTGAACTAATATAAAATACACCGCACCAGAACAGCCAATGCCCTCCAGTGCGGTCAAACAATTTCATTTTACTTGCCTACGTTGATGAACGGTACAACACCTGACATAGTGCTAGGCAACTTGCCATCCCACTTTTCAATTGCCTGCAACTGAACATATTGTGCGCCACCATTTGACTGGATAGCCTGTGCTTGGATAGCAATAGCCTTAGCTTCACCATCTGCTTGTGCAATACGTTGTTCAGCTTCTACTTTGATACGAGCCAAGTCTTGTTCAGCCTTTTGCTTGTTCTGTGTAGCAATAACTTTCTGTTCAACAGCCGCTTGGTACTCTTGGCTGAATCCAAAGTTAACCAAACTGATTTCACTAATGTCCAAACCATACTTGCCTACTTTGTTTTGTAGTTCAGTATGGATAGCAGAGCTAACTTCATCACGCTTGGTTACCAATTCTTCACTATTATAGTGGGCAGTGGTAGCTTTGAATGATTCGTTAATAGCTGGCAACAGGATCTTGTTTTCCAAATCTAGTCCAAACTCCTTGTACATAGTAGCCGCTTTGGCACCATCAATGCGATAGTTAACCACAATGTCTGTATGTACAACCTGCAAGTCCTTAGTACCCGCTTGAGCACCTTTCAAGTCTGCTTTTACAACACGAACTTCAACTTCCTTGACCTGACTGATTGGGTTTACAAAATGCAAACCTTCACTTAAAGTTTCTGGATTAACAGTACCTAGCGTAACCTGTACACCGATATAACCTGCTGGAACGATTGTAAATGATTCAAACAATGTAAACAAGATTACAGGCAACAAAGACAATACCCAAAGACGTTTGAGCATACTTGGATGTGCTTTGATACTATCTGTATCTTCTTTATAACGCTTAGCCGACTCAATAGCGTTTTCATAATTAGTTTTATTGTTGTAATCAATCAAGGCAAGCCCTGCCAAGACTACAATACCGAGTAATACTCCGAGAACGATTGTGAACATATTTTTCCTTAATTAAGTTCTTTAAATGCTTGTTCTTGGCGACTAGCCGCAAACTCACGTTGTTTAGCTTCTTCTTTTGCACGGCGCAAAATGTTAGCGTCACCTGTAGGCAATGCTACCAAAACGTATACACGGAAACGAGTACCTTCTGCTACACGCTTGATTTCTTTAACTTCAACGCCTGTAAGGTCTACAGTTGAGCAACTAGTACGCATAGCCATTTCGGACATTTCTGTACTTGCACGTTCGCTATCTGTACGATAGATCTTTGTACGTTGACTTACAGTACCGCCTGCCGCCATACAAATCTTGCCATAAGCATCTGCTTTGGCTTTGATATCAGCCATGCTAAAGTCTGAACTTACAGCACTACCGGCTTCGTAAACAGCACTATTACTCAGTGGAGGTTGTGACATCCACTTTGGTGCTTGATCAATTGCACGTTCGACATAACGTTCTTGACGTTCGCGTTCGTTATCAGCACGTTTTTGATACGGATCAGTTGTACCACAAGCCGCAAGAATTGCAACTACAGGAACTAGCAATAACATCTTTTTCATTTTGAACCACCCATCTTTTCTTTTGTCCACTCTGCTGTGGATTGAATATCCTTACCTACACCTGCTACTGTTGAGCAAGCGGCAAGGGCCGAAATCAAAATAAGAGCAACTACCATTCTCATTTTGCTAACTCCTGACTTTGTGTTTTAACTGTGTCTACACCTTTGTCTAACATACGAGCAATACCGCTGAACCCAACAGTAGCCAGTATCAATCCAAAGATAGTGCCTGCTATAAATGCCTTCATAAGTGCCTCTCTGTGTGTTTAAAATTTAATTGTACATGAAACCGTGCCAAACGTCAACCTTCAGATTTACCAATCGTGTCCTTGTATCTACATTCGATATTGGCATGACTATTAAACTTGCCGGGTAAATTCAAAAGAAGATTCTTACGTCCGTTTTCTCTAGCATAATAACAGATACTGTTCATCTGTTCAAGACCGGTTTCGGTTTGATCCACATGATGCATTTGTCCATCTACAGCAATATCATAATGCGCTGTACATTCATTGTTTAAGCCAAATTCAAAACGTTCTTCTTCTAGATTGGTAATCTGCCCAACATCGTGTTCGGCAACCAAATGACTATCTACATCAATATTGCACCCGTCTTTATCGTAGACTTTTGGTGCTTCAACCGAAGTAGTTTGGGGCAAAGCAGTAGGAGGATACGGAGCAAGATTGATATCAGAATGTCCAGTTATCCAAAGAAAAAAGATTAGTAGAACTGCGTACCACATAATTTAATACTTTCTATCAGTTACGATAAAAGTATTATAACTGAATTAGCGGTACTTGTCATCCAATTCGACGCTCGAAAGTCCAGCAATAGTTTGGAACTTTTCCCAAGCCTTTTTAGCGGCAGGATTTTTGGCTAGCTCACTATTTGGTAATACTGCTTCTAACCAAATTTCTGGACGGCGACTAGGGTGCGCACCAAACTTACGTGGCTGGTGTAGTTTACCAGTTTCCCAAAGTTCAATGCTTACACTACGAAAACGGTCTTCGTCTTCATCGGCATAGTTAGCCCACTCTGGATTACTCCACGGACTGTAGCCATGATATCCGGTCCAAATTCCTGCCCACTGTTCATCATCGTGCGGATCAAAATCTGTACGAGCAATAACAATGAGAACATCGTCGATATCTACCACGCCATCGACGATGTCTCGAACACAACGGCTATAACTAAGTCCGATTTTCATTTTGTTGAATCTTCAAGTTCTTTAATACGACCTTCAAGTTGCTTGACAGCACTTTCTAGTTTTTCAATATGATCAGCTACCTGCTTCATAAACTCGGCAGTATTTTCGCCTGTTACTCTTAGCATATCTGGTACACTAACTACTTGTTCGTTTGTCATTTAAATCTCCAATAAAATGTTAGGGTTCCAGCCAGTGTCCTCACTGTAACCATCGTTTTCGTAACCACGTGGGTTGCATACAACACGAGTCTCGCCAATCTTGTAATCAAACGGATGATGAGTATGCCCATGTGTCCACAAGACAATCTGTGGGTGATCCAAAATGAACTCACTCAAGTCACTGTGATATCCACCGTTCATCAATGTGTCGCTGCCATACATTGGGTGGCAACTTTGAAAACTAGGACTATGATGTCCAACTACAACACACTTCTTGTCCTTGTTCTCACTGAGTACATGACGGAAGTATTGCAGAGTCTTATCATGTCTATGAGCAACGTCTAACGCACTCATAGGAGCATAGCTTCTGTAATCATTACGAATGATACGGAAGTCGTTCATCATACTTTCAATGGCATGCATGGTCAATGGGTCACGTTTGTTCATGTTAGTCCAAAGTGTTCCGCCCATAAACACTACATCATCGATGACCTTAGTGTCTTGTTCCAGCATATACACGTTGGGAAACTTAGCGCATTCGTCACGCATATAATCAATGCCAGCATAAAACTTGCCATTGTAGAATTCATGATTGCCCATGATATAAACTACATGGGGAAACTGAAAACTGCAACGCTTCAAAAAGTCACGGAACCGCTGAGCACGTTCTTGCCTACGACCCAAACCAGTACCATTAGCAATAGCCCGTTGATCAGCTGTATTGCTAGGCTCAGGATGATCGTGGAGATCCTGGGCGATCATAATATCGCCACCAAGGATCAGTACATCATAGTTCTGATCATTTTGAATGTTGACGTCACTGAACTCTAAATGGAGATCACTGACCAGTTTGATTCTCATTTTCGTTTTCCATGTTCTCCAAAGACTGTTCCCACATTCTTTGGTCAAAAGATTTATCTACTGGGAATTTTGGTAACCCGTTTTGCTCTGCCCATTGTTTGGCATCTTCTTTATTATACTCGCCTTTTTCAACTTTGTCAATAAATGATTTGAGCATTTTATTCATCCAATCATTGAAAGTCATGTTTTCGGCATGAGCACATTTGAAAGCAAACATCAACAAGTCATCTGGCAAGTCCAAAGGAATGCTTATGTCTGTGGAATAGTCTTCACCTGCCTTAATAGCAAGACACTTAGAAATAAAGTCGTCGTCGACTTCTAAATCAACATACTCAACATCGTCCCATGCTTCGTTTAAGCTGATTCCACGAGCTTCAGCTTCTTTACGATGCTTGGCCTGCTTATTCTCAGCAATCATACGATAAGCACGTTTGTTGGTATAGTCACATACTTCTACTTCATATACCTTTTGTGTCTTAGTACTGAATACAATATTAAAACTCCAGCCGCCTTTATCGTGAAGACCATTCCAACTAGACAGTTGGTAGGCATTAGGTCCATAGCATGACCAGGTATAATCACCACCTTCGGTGATTCGATAGTCTACCAACTCCATCCATTCTTTCATTGTAATCATTGTTCGAATCCTTCCTTAAGAATTTTCTGTTCTTCCAATTCATCTTCAGGCGTATCAAAATCCTGACCGCCATGTTCTATGCATACAGTTTTAATCCATCCGCCGGGTGTTTGTGTTCCAGGCTTACCACATTCTTCACAAGTAACTCCTGACATAGACTCTGCCATGGACACTAGTCCTCGAATGTAGTCATCTCCGCCTTGGTAGTAAAAACGTAATGTACCAAACTTTTCCTTAACCTGATCTAAAGTTACCTGCGGAATAGGTTCGGGAATAGCTACAGGGTACTGATCAATAAGTTGTTGTCTACGCTTTTCTTTGTACTCTTGATTAATCATATCCTTGTACTCTTCATCAAACAATGTAGAGTCGCCGGCCTTGAGTTGTTCAGCTATTCGGTTAAATTTGATAGATACCTCTCGCTGACGTTCCTTCCAATCAAGGTGATGTTGGATATTACCCATAAGTTGATTAAGGATTTGAAACCAGCCATCGCCACATTCAAAACCCCAACACATACAAGTCTCTTGCATTGGCTTGTTGCGGTTAACCATCATCTTTGGGTATACCTTACATAAGTATTCGTCTAGTTCTTTTTTCATTTTATATCATCCGATGTTTCTGGAAAGTGACTAATAATCAAATCCAGTGCTTCAATAGTACGCATGTTAATTACTACATCCTCTGGGTGTAACCAATAGCCATCTGGGTTATTATCTGTCTTTGGATTCTTCTTCCAATTCTTTAATTCTTTTTTAAGATACGCACGATAGTCTTTCAAGTTAAGACTAGTAATGCGATCAGCAGTTTCACCATCAATCCATTGGTAAGGTTTGTGTTTTGCCTTGCTCATTAGTATACCTCTTTGGTTATAGTATATTCCTCTTTAGGCCATTTGGCCTTAAACTCATCTGTCTTTACATATTCATTGTATGCCTTGGCATCAAAGAATACTTTGGTAAATTCTGTTGCATAACTACCGCGCTTGGTAATTGTTAAGTAAACCGATTTAGCTGTACCTGCCATTACTGTGCCGCTTTCACAAAGTTAAGTCTAGTTTCATCATTTCCATGTTTCCAATGTTTACTATGATCCTTGACCTTAGCTTTAACAATGACACATGGACCGCGTTTTAATTCTGTTTGGCTCATCCAAGAAACCATTTTGTTGTTTATTATAGCACAAATATTCCAGCCTGTAAAGTTCTTAGACTTAATTACTTCTAATATTTCGCAATCTAAATCTGCCAAACGATCACCAACTGCCGCCAGCCAACCTGCTTCAACAGTTCGTGCGGCCTTCTTAACTTGGTTGTGTACAGCATCCTTGGCCTGCACACTGGGCAAACAGGCAATCCAACCAAATTCATTTTCTTTAACTGTGTCACTGCCTAGCAGGCTATTGACTTTGGTTAGGAATTCGTTTTCACCTTCGATAGCTATAAACACTAGACGCTTGTAATACTTGCGAATTTCTTCTGCACGAGCAACATCTTCGGGTTCAACTTTAAGTACCTTGGTGTCAGGTATGACCATTTTGTTATCTAATGTATAAAGCATTAGGGTTTTGTTGGCCTGTTTGGTATACATGTATACTCCATCGTCGGCATACACACCTTCGGGAACTTTAAGATATTCTCCGTTGATTCGCTGTGCCGCACAGGCTAGTTCTAATACCTGCTGTGTGGGAAACTCTTTTGGTTGCATATCGCTCTCTGTATGAGTTAATATACAAGTATTTTACATGAATATGAGTTCTTTGTCAAGTCGATCTAAATGCTGATAGACTTTTTTGGCAATGCGTTTGGTTATTTCGTTTAAGCCAAAATGCTGAATATATGCACGAAGCATTGGGCTAGATAAATTGGATCCTGTGCGCATCTTGCTCATTATGCTAATCCTGCTCAAATTTCTACGAGCACGGTCCTTATCCATAGTTCTTAATAGTTCGATAGCTATGCTTACACTATAAGCATCCATTTCATCATAACTGGCTAGGTATCCGTCATAAGGACTAAAACTGGCTGTATAGTAATCGATAAAACTTCTGCGACTGCTTTGATATTGATGACGGTATTCGTGTACAACTGCATCATATATTTCTATGAGAAAACTAGTTATTTGATGTTGCCCAAATTCTTCTGTGCCCGTCAAGTTGTGATGCACAACAATTTCTATAGGAGTTTCTCCATGCAAGTCGCTTTCGCTGTCATAGTAGGCCATAACATACCACTTGTCTGGATCCCAGTCTTTTTCACGTTTGGTTTTAATTACTAGATCAAAATCATTTTTTTTGAATGTGCGTCTAGTTAATGATATTAATTTTTTGAAGTTTGTTAGATCAGGACTCTTTTCTCGAACACTTTTACAAACTTGGTTTACGCGATCGAGAATGATGTTCATGTTATAACCTATATGTTATTCTGCCTTTGCTTAGATCATAGACGCTGACTTCTAGTTTAACGCTATCACCTAAGATGATCCTGATTTTGTTTTGCTTTAGTTTACCGCCCATATAGCAAAGCAAGGGCTTGTCCATATCTCCTACCTTGACTCTAAACATATTGCCAGGTAGCACTTCTTCAATTGTGCCTGTAAATTCTAATACGTCGTCTTTATTGCTCATCTTTTACTTTTGTTATGCTCCAAGAGCCATCTCCGTTATCTGTCCACTCAAGTGTGTCTCCTTCTTTCCAGCCTTGTAGGTCTAGCAATTCTTGTGGTAATGGCAGTACTACGTCTCCGCTACCGTCATCTGCTTCTTCAACTGTTATAGTCCAATGTGTCATAATAATATTTAACCTTACACTTTGTCATCGTCCCAAGGAACCGGAAACCATCCCAAACGGTTAAAGTCCTTTTCAACTTCTTCAGTGATAACACCTTCGGACACATACTTAGTACGTTCAAAATACTCGGCATCTTCTTTGCCGTCGATACTCAAACCGCCTCTAATACCGGAACAGTACCAGTCCATGTAGTCACCGCCCTTGCCTTGCCAATCGGCAACTTTGCCGCCGGCACTTCGCCAGCTACAATGCCACAAGTCTTTTTTGTCATCTTGTCTTAATGCTGGCACTAGTTCCCTAGGGCACCAACGCATATTACAAAATGCCGCATAGACATTTTGAGCATAGTCGTCACGAGTGCGGATCTTGTTTAGGATCTCATCATCGCGCCAAATTTCTTCTTCTAAATTTCTCAATGCCAAGATCCTTGAAAACAGTGACGAGTTTCATGTCCTAGTGTATGCATATTAGTAGCCTTGCCTGTAACTATAGTACAGACGTTTTCACCTTTATCATTCTTATCCCAAAAGCTACAGGCCTCAACAGCATATCCAAAACCACCAAACTTACGTTTACGGCTTTCACTTTCGCAACGAGCTTGTACATTATCTACACTGATCCAAGTAATAGTAGTTTGACTAACCTTGTTATCTGATGTAGGAAAATTATGTTCGGGATTTTCGTCATACGCAAATACGTTAGTACTTGCTAACATTACTGCTATTAAGATTGCCTTTTTCATACTAGCCTTTCTGGTTGCCTAAATTGGTGTGGACGGGAAGATTCGAACTTCCAAAGTCACTCAATGAGCTAGACCCGTTCCCTCCGTTCAGCTGGGGGACAGCTTACTAGGAGGAGGTTTACCAAGTTACACTCACGTCCACGTATGTATTATATATTAGATTTGGACGCAAGTCAACCTTATTTGGATTAAGGATATGTGGCTAATGTTTCGTATGTAACAGTTTCGGTAATTGTAAAACCGTTGTGATGTACTTTTCTATCTTTGGTAGTTGCTGTGATTCTAGCATCGGCTAGGAATTCATCTTTTGATGCTTCGTCTTTATAGATAATGATATTATGAACAGTGAGCGAACCAGTAGCATCTTCGGTTCTATGTATATCTAGTATTTTACCAGTAGAGATGTAATTTGTTTGTATATACTCTCTCACCGAAGCATCCGTTACAAAAAATGGATGTGAAAGATTTGATCTGGTCATTGTAATAGTTTGTTTAATTGGCATACGAATCTCCGATAGACAAATTATTTATCAAGAAAAATTACTCATAAATAATTTTATGGTACCTTATTTAATTAACAACCAACCCTATCTTAATTTAGAATCCGAGGTTGACTTAGCAGGATTAGAAGCTATAGAATTGGATATAGCACTAGGTTTGACTAAATCTAGACATCTTATAGTTGATACGGGTTCTAGCTATGAAGCTAGCTATAAAAATGAATGGCAAACTGGAAAGAAAAATCTAATGGATGCTACTTGGGAGGAAGTTTTAAAAGATCCTAATAATCCATTTTACAGCTACTATGAAAAATTAAATTTCAATTTATCTGATTGCAAATTTTTTACCAAATATGCAGGGGAATATCTACAGCTAGGGCAGATGCTGAACCTAAGATGGTGGACTACTCCTAAAGGTTTTAATCACAAAGGTAGGGCTAATATGTGCAAGGACACAGAAGCTTACCAATATTTTCCATCATTAAAGGAATGGATCAATAATCAAAAGATTTTTACGGAGATAGGCAGGGTAGTGTTTTTTCTAAACGGCCCAGGTGAAGAACCTATAATCCATTGGGATAGATATTTCGGTACTAGAGAACATTACATTTTAATTAACCTGCATCCTGGCACTAGAAAAAATACTTTTATTATAGATAATAATGGTAATAAACTTTTTGTAGAACCTAAAGTTTATTATTTTGATACAAGAAATTATCACGGCACAACCGGTTTAGGATTCCCATCTTGGACTTTAAGGATAGACGGACAATTTAATCCTGCGTGGGCTAGCAAAATGCAATTAAGTGATTAGAACATTGTCAAAAAGATGTATAGAATCTTTTTCAATTAATTCATTTAATTCTCGGGTAGGAATTCCAGTTATACGTATTTGGCGGCGTCTACTTGTGACCAATGGAACTCCGTGGAAAAAGTAATCATTAAACATGTAAACTTTATCGTTTACTTTATACGGAATACCTGTATCGGAGTCTAATGAATAAAAGATAGGCGAGCCGCCGTCGGTAAGATTTAAGGTAATACTTATAAAACCTGAATTCCATAATTTGTTAGAATTCAAACTACCACCCTTTTCTTTTAAAAAGTTTAGGTTATCTCTGTGTATACTTGCAAAAGTATTAGGTGCTAAACTAACACAACGTATTCCTATTAATTTAGAAAACGGCAATGATTTAATCCAATCGGTTATTTTTAAATTTTCATATTCGGGTTTAAAAAAATATTCTCCTGAATTTAATAATGTATTACGTAGTGCAACAGATCCTAATTTGCTTGCTTCTTTATAATTTGTGTTATCGGTTTGTAATTCTAACATACTAGTAGCCATCCACGAAGCTACTCCTCGTTCGATAATAGTAGAAGAATCGATAGCCTTTACATTGCATGTATCGTATACATCAGTTGGAACCATATTCCATTTTTCATTAATAGGTTTAGTAAGTTCCCAACTCCGAATGCCGTTGGCAATTGCACGACTTCTAGGCAAAATATATTCGTCATATTCTTTTACAAATAAATCTTGATCGAAATCTATGTTAAGTTTAGCATAGATAATATTTTCTAATTTCATAATGGACTTAAATTATTTATAGCCTGCTCATAAGTTATTTGCCATTCACCTATGAAGTATGGAAAAGTTGCCAGTATACGTTCACGCATTGGTATGTTAATTTTGGCAAGTTTTTCAAATCCTGTGTATTTGTCTCTTATTTCAAATTCAGGATAATGTTTTTTGTAAAATGAGTGTTTAAATTTATCGTTGCTCCAGTAGTCTGTTTTGTCATTGATCAAATCCAAAGTCATTTCATCTTTAAGACAACTTAATATTTGTTCAGGACTAAATTGATGAAAACCAGGAATGCCAGGTATTTGATTAAAAATCCAATATTTGTTCCAACTACAGATACGTTCTTTTTCTTGAAAGCACCATTTGCCTAAATATTTTACTACTACAGGTTCACCTTGACCTAGTATAGTAAAATTTGGTATTTGTTTTGCTAACCATAAACTTGTAGCACGTTCGCAGGTAGTTTGATAAGATTTTACAGTATTTTCAAACTCAGAAGATAATAAGTATTCTTCCACATCTAGATCATAAAAATCTATATCTATATTATGATACTGACAAAATTTTATAGCATAATCTATATCGTGTTTGTTCTTGCCGTCTTTAAAACGCATAACTGCGGCACGAAATGGAATACCGGCATCTAATAATGCCCATGCAGTTATTTCGCTATCTGCTCCTCCACTAAGCATTACACTAATATCATCAGTGGCAATATCTGCAATATACTTGGCGGCATATATATTTGCATCTCTAAAATCCATCACAGCATCAGCACGACCATAATCGCAAGTAAATGTCTCAGTAGGACTTGTTCGATTTTTAAACCAGCCAGATTCTTTATAGCCAAATTTAAAATGATTGTTTTTAGTAAATTCAAACATGATGCCTTTCTAGTGATAAGTACTAGGATATTTATAAGGTATTTGTTAGATGAAAAAATTCTATATAGCCGATGTGCCGCTATCTACTACTGTTACTAGTTGGTTGAAATCAAATACGGATTGGGTTGATCTAATGAAATCTGTAAAACCTAGACAGGATCTTCCTCCTGTTTTAGCTTTTAAGATAAACGATTTTGATCCTAACACTCTAGCTAATAGTATTTTGGATGCAACTAAGATATATGGTGACCACGGTTGGAAGTCTGCTGAAGGGGAAGCACCGGGCTATACAGGATTTAGTTTAGTTTATAACCCTAATCAACAAGATGGGTTAGACCCACATTCTAGCACGTTAGGTACTCCTAAAAATACTGTAGACGAATTCTTTTGGAATAAAACTGCCAATCACAAAATATTAAAAGACAGTTACTTTGATGGTTATGGATTTAATGTGCCAACTCCTGCAAGCGAGCATACAGACTTTGGAGTGTTTATGCAACGATGCAAACGCACCCGTGTACGTAGTAGGCTCAGTATACTTAACGGCGAGTACTTTTATGAGTCTCGCAAAGATAAACGTGGTTGGCATAAGGACGAACCTATCTTTGAAAATTTAAGAATTAATATTCCTATTACAACTAACGATCATTATAAATTTGAATTAGAAAATTATGAACCTGCACACTTAGATGTAGGGTGGGCCTACAGTTGGGATACGTTTGTGCCGCATAGAGTCTTTAATGAAAAATCAGATCCAAGCCGTCGCATACATATTGTTTTAGGTTTTAGCCCTTGGTGGGACTATTTGCCAGAAGAACAGGCATGGGTACAGAATGAATTCTACGGAGTTAAACATCCATTTGATATGTTAATAGATGGAGATGTATTTGCAGGCATTAGTTTCGATCCTATTAAAAAGGTCTATTGATGTTATTCAAAGATTTTAAAAATTTCTATCAGCCTTATTTTTATGATCAAACATTAGATGTGATCCCAGTTACATCTGCAACTATGGAGCAAGCAAATAGTTGTGAGTTTATCTCAGAGTTTGATCATAGCCAAGTTTCAGATCTTCCACTTAAGGAACTAGTTGAAAAACATATTATTGAATTGCCTAAAGGATTTACATTTATTAGTGCAGGACATGATGCGGATCCAACAGACAAATATCTTCGCCCTATAATATCTAAATTACGACCAGATATAAAATACATTAAACCTGACAGAGAGATTGATTTGGATTTTGTTGAAAAATCTGCAAGTAAGTATTTTTCAAATCATCCTTTTTTAACTCACACATTGGCAACAGTAGAAAGATTGATAAAAGAAGATATACCTTGCGGACGATTTGGACCATTCATCAGGGGAAGTAAAATTTTAGATAAATGGCTTATTCAGGAAATATATGATACTATTCCTATGTATATGATTGGTAATCAATACGCAGATATGGTAGTGCCTAATTTTGTGTTACCGTTCTCAAGGGCATTTATTAAAAACATAAATTTACCAGAATGCAGATATAAAACTAATCAGATAGGCCCTGTAGTGCTTATGATGGCATTGCTAGATGATGTCAGCATCGCTACTCAGCCATTAACTGATGGAGACGATTGGAATTGGTATCCACAACTGGTTAATAGGAATTGGCAACGTCCAACATACTATCAACTAGAGGATTTTATATGTTAATGCGTAGAGCTACATTGCAAGAATGTTTGCCTTTAATTAAAACGGCATGGCCAGATTCTTATCACATTCTTCCAATTGATAATTCTTTTGGGTTAGTTAAGTGGAAAGCATCTGATCTGACAAATGCAGATCCTAAATTCTATGTTATAGAAATAGAACAAAAAATAGTAGCTTGCTTGCATGTATTTTATGCAAGTTCAGATGTGCTGTGTATTAGAACTATCTCTGGCACAGCATCTTTAGAACAATGGCAAGCATTGTTTAACATTGCTCTAAGCAATAGTTTAAATGTAAAAAAAGTTTATATAGTATTTAAAGAGTCTATAAATACCCTTGTCAAAGACTTAGGGTTTAACGATATACAAGGTCCTTTTTGGACTTATGATTGGAAGGTATTCCTGGCATGGAAAACGGTTTAGTAGATATAAAGATACAAGACGATCAAGACGCATTAAAAAATCCAATAGAGATTTGGTACGGAGATCAATTGGGAGGATCTCGTGCGATGCCATTGTTCTTAAAAACCTATGCAGAAATTATGGAAAAAGGTTTTGCAGGCCCATATACCGCATGGGGAGAAAGCAATAAGTTTAATGTAGTTTATTGTACCGATTCTAATCAAAATATTTTAGGTGGGATAGCTTTTGAATATAGACCTTTACTCAAAGAAGGTTGGATTGTGTTAAGTTTTGTAGCGCCTGAACAACGAGGCAAACGAATCAATACACTGATGCTTAATTATTTTGAAAAGATGATAAAGGATCGCGGCGGCAATAAAATTTGCAGTCACATACATATTGACAATATATCGCGTTTGAAATCAGCAGAAAGGTCGGGAATGAAACCACAATACTACCGTATGCTCAAATGGATAGATTAATTATTGCCATTTTCTAGCATATATTGTATTAAACATAAATCTAGAATTAACTACTTGCACATCCCTAAATCCTATATCTGCTAATGTATCTAAATACCAATTTAACGGTTTAGTGACTAGAACTCCTACGATTGCTTGTTTTTTCTTAGCAATATCATCTTGCGATATACCGTTATTAAATTTAAATTTGTGATATAATTGTTCAGTTGTATCGTCGTGATTCATTTTGTCCGTTAAAATTAATATCCCCCCAGGAGCAAGATTATTGTAAATATTTTGTAGATAATCCTTGCGTTCATGTATAAAATGTAAAGTCCAATTGGCTAGTACTACATCCCATGTTTGTTTTGGAAATACATTACTTAAAATAATTTGATTTTTATTACTGCTTCTTTCATACATGTGCTGGCTATTTTCTACACCAAATATATTAGTGTAGCCTAACTTTAGAAATTTATCTACTGTGTATCCTAAAGCACTGCCCACATCTATCAATTTAATGGACTTGTCATTTTTATAAATTTCTGTAACATAGTCCACGCACAGATTTAATACTCTATGATAATCCGGAATATGAGTCTCGGCTTCTTTTTGAAATCTATTAGCCACTTGTTCGTCAAACACCCATGGAGTCGACTTGATATACGATTCGGGTTTTACTATCATAGGCATTAAAGATTCTTTATCTTGAGATAATACTGCATCAGTAATAGTTTTAATAGGACTGATTGCGTTTTTAAAAAACCTCATCATGTATCTTGAGGGAAGAATCACTTTAGATCCTGGACGTTTAATTGCAGTAATATACGTATCGTGAGTATTAGGATCTTCTAATGGCCTAGGATATAATAGTCCTTCAGTACATCCAAATCCAAAAACATTTAAAAATTTACTTATAGCCGCAGGACTAGCTCTAACACCAATACCGTTATATGCCAAATTTAATTCTGTAGAATTTATATGAACATTGTTTATAACATCTATTACAGGACTATCTTTGTGCAACATATGGTGAGGATAGCTACCATCTAACACAATAACATGATTGCAAATTCTCGACACTTTTTTAAGCAAACTATAGGTGTCCATAAAAGCATATATGACTCCTAACAAGATTACAACATCGTATGTTTTATTCTGTGTATCTAAGAAAGTTTCTATATTGCTATTAACTATATCAAAATTTGTCCAATAATTTCCTAATAGTCTCTGACTAATGTCACACATTTCTTTTTGTATTTCCACTCCGGTATAATGTTTAGCACCAAAAGACAAACACCAGTGTCCGGTCGCTCCTATACAACTACCGAGATCTAAAACTGTAGCATCTTTTAAAAGATTAGAAGGTAATAGTACTTCATGTCTTCTATCTAGAGTTTCGGCTGTAATAGGTACATGTTCTCTGTGTCTTCGAGAATCTTCGTTTATAAATTCTGGATAATTGATAAAAAAATTGCTCATGAAATACTTATATAAATATTTCCTCTATGATAAATTTTACACATAAAAATCATTTAAGATATGCTATCGATAATCGACCATTTGGTTATAGAGAAAATTCTTTAGAAAAATATACAGTTAGTCTTGGAACAATTGATCCGGAGCGTTATTCTAAAAGCAATTATATAGACGAACTACACAGAACAGCCAATCTTATTAGACAAGATTTAGGCAATGATTTGGTAGTGTTTCTATCCGGCGGAACTGACAGTGAAATTGTAGTTAGGAATTTTATAGCCACTGGCTTTAAACCTCGCTGTGTTACTATTAGATTTAAAAATGATTATAATGCATCTGATGTAGCAGAAGCACAAACACTTGCCGATGAGCTAGGAGTTGAACTAGACTTTATAGACTTCGATGTTACTGATTTTTATTACTCAGGAGAAGCAACCGAGTTTGGTAAATCTATACAATGCACACAAGTAACTTACTTGATGGTTTATAAAAGCATATTGGATTTAGGCTTGCCCGCAGTAATGGGCGGCGAAGTATTGCTTACTAGAAAAGTTGAACTTGATAAGTTCTATTGGTATTATACATTCCGCGAAAACGAAGATGCCAGTGCTATGCGTTTTACAAACAAATACAATATACCTTTAGTTAATGAATGGTTTAGCTATACACCCGAGTTGTTGTTGCATTATTTAGAAGATAGTGATATACAAAAATTAGTAACAACTAGACACAATTATAAGTTAACCAGTGTAAGTAGTAAGAACGCAATACTTGGAAGATTGTATCCAGGCATCAGACAAAGAAAAAAGACACACGGTTTTGAAAACCTGTTGGCTTTTAATTACGAAGCTTACAATGCTATCGGTGCAGAACAGATCAAACGTTTAGAATCAAGTCTAGATGGTGTAGAGATTTCTACAGCTATTCAACAGTTAAAGGGATTGCAATGAAACTTGTAGTAGGAGATCCTCCTAGACATATAGAAATATTTTTACCTCCCCATAAAACAAAACTTGGAGTGTTTGTAAGTGGGGGCATGGACAGCGCAATATTATATTATTTGTTATTGAAAAAAAAGTTTGATACAAATTCTAATCATGAAATAACTCCGTTGTCCATGCACAGGAAAGAAGGATCTAGATATTTTGCAAATCTAGTAACAGCTTATGTACAACAACAGTTTGGATTGCCTGTTACTAGTCCTATCATTGTTGGGGATAATACATTACCAGAAGAACAACAGGTTAAGTCTGGTGTAGATGAAGCATATCGGTTAGGATATGAAAGAGTTTATGTGGGGTTAATTGAACAGTTGCCACAGCACATGATCAATTGGCAACCTATACCCTATCAAGAAGGACAGCGATTCAGAACTCCATTAAAAACTCTAGACAAGAGTTATATAGTTGAACTAATAAAACAATTTAATCAGGAAGCCTTATTTCATATTACTCATAGTTGTAGTGTACTAGAACTAGGTAGATGCAATGAATGTAATGGATGCAATGAAAGAAGCTGGGGGTTTGCTCAGTTAGGAATTAAAGACCCGGGTACATTATGAAAATCGAAAAGTTAAACGAAACTCATGCGGACGCTATTCGGCATTTATTTTATATGCCAAAGTTTATGGGTGTTGATCCTTCTCAAAATTATTTTGTAGGCAAAGAAGAAGATTTTGTAGACTACTATCACAAAATGTTTTGCCAAACGTATTTGTCTGAGTTACAAAACTATCACGCATTTGGCGCAGTAGACGACGATGGTCAAGTACAAGCTCTGATAGCATTTTATGAATCAAATGAAGATCCTAGTTGGTACTGGAGTCATGTGCGTAGCAAAGATTCTAAACAAATTAAATTAATTTTAGATGCAGTAGTGGCTTACAATGAATCAAACAATCGTTATAAATTCTACAGCATGTTTCCTTTAAAGTATGATGCACTATACAGAAGACTGGCATTCAGTAAACAGACCAGCGAACGCTATGGAGCCTTTAACGAGTTTTATATTAAGGCCAGAGAAAAATGTGTATACAATCTTCCTTGGCAAATATTATATAATCGTACACTAGTTCCTGTAGATACTGTAGTCCGTTGTACATATCTCAAGCCTGAATACAGAACACTCACGTCAGGCGGAAATTTGTAATGTACTCTCCAGTAAAGTTATGTCCGTTTGAAAACAATTATTTAAAGCTAGGAACTAATATAGACCTAGCTAACAAACTACAGGATTTTTTTAAAGATCCTGCAAATGATTATCTTTGGAAAATTTCTACAACAAGACAACGTGTTACACAAGCTCTTAGACATACAGAGTGTGTAATGCTAAGACAACTAAAAGTAAACACTCGTCCTAAAAACACTTTGGAATTTAATCAAATTATGGAAACAGTAGATACTGATGCTAGTTCTATTTCATTATTTAAAGATACAGTCAAATGGATGGAAAGTTGTTTCAATGATGCTAATGTAGAATGGGGTCGTATTTTCTTTAGTAATCATCATGCTAGTACACAAATAGATCTACACACAGATGAAGGCGCATACTTCAGCTATTATGATAGGTTTCATTTTGTTGTGCAATCAGAAGGTGATAATATATTTCATATAAGAGATGAAGATGTGCGTCTAGAGCGCGGATCATTCTACTGGGTAAATAACCATGTGCCACATTGGCTAGCAAATAACTCTACCGTGGACAGAATTAATCTAATTGCAGATGCAAGACTAACATGATAGAAGAATTTTTTAATCAGCCGGGCGAGTATTGGCGAGATTTATTATACAAGAAAAAATTGCTAGTATTTAAAAACATGCAATTTTCTAAATTAGACTACGTAAAGTTTTGTAGTGTATTTGGACGATTATGGGAAGCACAAGATTATCGTAGCAGTAGAGAACGTGTAGAAGCAGTAATCGACGGAAACAATTTTCATGTTATTAGTCCTATGAGTAATTTAATTGCTCCCCGCATAGGACAACAAGAAATGCCTTGGCATGCAGATATCCCAAATCATAAAAATAATCCCTTTCCTATACGAACTATATGGATGGTTAAAAATCCCAATCCAGAATCAGGCTTAACATCTTGGTTAAACATAGAAGATGGTTTTGATATGTTGCCTGAAGATCTAAAACTACAGGCCGAAAGAATAAAAATTGTACAGCAGAGTTGGTGGATACCAGGCACTAGTATACAAGAATATGACTTTATTAAAACACATCCTGTTACTGGTAGGAAGTCTCTCAGGTTAAACTATTTTTGTGAGCCAGATAAAAATGTAAACGATGCATGGATTAAAAATGTAATAGTCGACGGACAACTATTAGATCCCCGTGAAACACTATTGCCCTATTATAATTTTTTATTGAGCAAACCAGAATTGTTATACACTCATAAATGGGAAACATACGACATTATAGTCTATGACAATTGGTCGTTTGTCCATAGTCGAACTCCACTAATATTTGACAGCGCATTAGAACGATTAATGTATCGCACTAACATAGATCACGTAGTCAAAAAAATAGACCCCTAAGGGCCTATTTCAAACATACCAAATTTCTGTAAAGCCTTCGTCTTCTGTTGGCATTTCAAATCCATCAATCATTTGCTCTATGACATCAGCAGGAATCTCTTTGCCCGGACGACTGGCTAATCTACGCTCTAGTTCTGCCTTTTCAGGTGTAGCAAACACTACAGCAATATGCTCATAGTCGGGCAACATATTAAACTTGCGAGTACGACTAGCAATAGTAGTACTAGTTTGATCCCAAATGATGTCGTGCCCTAGCTTACGAGCATTAACAACTTGTTCTACCATCAAATCTACAGCCTTAGGCATATATTCTGTAAATACTTCAGAATAAGTCTTGCCCACTGATCTAGCATAGTCTTCTACAAACACATCTGTTGAAACTATAGTCAAGCCCAACGCCCACTTTTGATTTTTAATCCAAGTACTCTTTCCAGATCCTGGAACTCCAATTAGTTGATAACACTTAGCCATTTTTCAACCTTTCAATTTCATCTGCGGCTTCTTCTAGCAAGTCTGCTATACGATCGCGGGCGCCTTCCTCAACACTTTTACGTCCAGGAATTTGCCTGCGAATCTCTGCTCGTTTGCGTAGACGAAACAATAGACTTTGTTCACTGACTGGTAAATGACTTTCGTCTATCATAACGCCTCCACTTTACTTACTGGCACAGTCCATAAGTCGCCCTTAACGTCTTTGAAAAGTAATTCTTGCTCTCCCCAAAGTCTTGTAGTTGACTCCCCTACTAAAGTAAGAAAGTCACCGGGCTTCAATTGAAAGTGCATCTGTTTTACCATATGCGTATTCATAACGCCTCCATATAAATTAACCTTTGATTGTTACTTCGTAAGTAATTGCACTGGTTCCTGAGTCTGTGCTTCTGCCGTAACCAAGAAACTTTCTGCCAATTTCTTTCATAGTAGCTCGTCCTTCTTTTAGAAGTTTACGAGCATGTTTCATTTCTTTCGATCCAGCTTTAACTTTTACAGTTCCACTGGCGTTACTCCAAACTACATAATCAAAATTAACTTTAAACATATCAATCACCTTTCTGGTGGTGTCCTTTAATTTCATTGTCCTTGATTAATCGGATAGCACGTTCCATTGAAATAACGATTTCCCCAGTTGAGTCCATCCCTACATCCAATGCACGAAATTTTTCCAACCCGCTCGGGCCACCATGCAAGTGTCCGTGAAAGTGCAAAGCTCCTCTGTGCATTTGGTCCCACTCGGAGATTGGATAGTGAAACATGACAATCTTGTGACCATCATAATTCACATCCAAGTACTTGTGTACTTCCTTAAATGCACCACGGAAAGTTACATCATTCAATGTCTTCTTATCATGGTTGCCTTCAATCAAAATCTTTGTTCCGTTCAAACGCTTGATCATACGTCCGGCATCACTGCCTGACATAAATGCTACATCTCCCAAAATGTAAACAGTATCTTCTGGAGCAACCTTGTCGTTCCATTCTTCTACCATAGCATTGTTCATGTAGCTGACATCATCGTTGAAACGGGCTCGTGTCTGTGGGCAGAACTTCATAATGTTCTTGTGCCCAAAATGCAAATCACTAGTTACCCATGTTCTCATTTTATTCTCCTACGAATTCCTTAACGGCTTCAAAACGAGTTGAAGCAGGAACCCACTTAAATTGTTCACGCTTACGGTTAGCCTTTTCCCAATCGAAGTTAACCATAAACCATTCCTTTTCTGTGCTGAAAGAAACATCGCGAGCGAACTTGACGATGTGAACCCAGCGTCCGTTGAATTTAGCAACAACCATCATATTCGCTCCTTTCTATGTAATGTATCAATTATACAATCAGAGTACGATTACGTCAATTCTAGTTGTTGCTAAAATACAACGATTACCAGTCGTTCGTAAACCGGCGCCAATCGTCGTTTAACGGGCTTTCGTTAGGGTCGTATGTCCAACCCAAGGCCTTCATCATCCGGTGCTTAACGAGCAGATTAGGGCTTCTAAACCGCTCTGTATCATTAAAGCCCATCATAACGCCCACTTCGCACACTGCTCCAGAACGGCAAATACCCGCGAAACAATGTACAATTACATCCATGCGCTCTTCGAGTGCGTGTTGTAAAAGAGCCACAAGTTGATTGGCTTGTTCTTGACTACACTTCATTTCTTCTTCAAGAACATGGTCGTTTTCCTCCACGTCCAAAAATTCAAAACGATGTACTTCTTTGAACTGATGTTTTGGTGTAGGGAACCAGCTAGCAGGATCCGCAATTTGGATCAGCATACTGTTCTCACCTACTGCGACATGGAACCCTTTTGGAATATCATCTGCCGCACAATTTTGAATCCACGGCATAATGCCTCCTTAATGAATAGATTCTTTTGCGTCTACTTCACATTCGACTACCCAGTTATTAAATTGGGTAAACTTGTTTACTTCGACACCTAGCCCAACTGCTTCGTTTACAAAGTGCTGTAATAGCGCATTGTACAATTCATCGGGCATAGTGTCTTTATCAAATTTAATTTTCATCGTGATATACTCAATTCTGCGTCAGGATTATCCCAACAGGCGTTACGGTATCTGTAGACAAAGTCGCAAAGACCTTCGTAGCTACCCCATCCATTTTCAGGATTAAACTTCTTAAACTTCTCTGGATCACTTAACAAAATGTTCCAGCCATCGTCCAACAAGTCTGCAATGTCCCTAGCAAACTTAAAATTAAGTTCT
>Ga0208614_1000177_pt1 | contig 21398 bp, 21 predicted proteins | sample CryBogCBE23Jun09_FD_184554 | JGI IMG/M metagenome (GOLD analysis project Ga0208614, IMG submission 184554) | Freshwater microbial communities from Crystal Bog, Wisconsin, USA - CBE23Jun09 (SPAdes) | ecosystem: Environmental > Aquatic > Freshwater > Lake | place: Crystal Bog, Wisconsin, USA...
TTTTCTTCAAATCTGTTAATGTTTTTGCTTGTGTATAATAGTTATCTGATTTTTTATCTTTTTGATATTGTTCTTTTCTTTCATTTAAAAAGTAGTTATATACAAATCTTGAACATCCAAAATGTTTGTTTAACAAAACAATTTGGTCTTCATTTGGTTTGATCTTATATTTATATGTCTTATTAACTAACTTCATATAATCTATATATTAAACTTTTAAACTCCATTTTTACAAAATCGTAAATTATTTTGTAAATATTTCCATTCATTTTGAGAAACATTCACAAAATAATTTACTTACTATGTCTAAAAATTCAAATTATTGTTCAACAAATCGTTCAAAACATTACTTAAAATGTCATTTAATCTTTGTATGTAAATACAGAAAGAAATTACTTGTTGGTCAATTAAAAGATGATATGAAAAGTCTATTATTAAATATTACTCAAAATTCAGATTTTGAAATAGAAGTCTTTGAAAGTGATTTAGATCATATACATTTCTTAATCAGGTATCTACCTAAGTTATCCATCACTTCTATTGTCCGTAAGTTAAAACAAGAAAGCACCTACCATATATGGCGTTCAGTTCATAGGAATTATCTTTATACTCAATTTTGGAAAGAAAAAACTTTTTGGTCCGATGGTTATTTTGTTTGTTCAATTGGTGAAGCCAATCCTAATACCATTAAACAATATATTTTAACACAAGGTTAAATTGTTTTAAGTTCAAATTCATCACAGAAGCTAAAGACTTCTGTGTTTTCTTTGAAGGTCAATATAAAAAAATCCCAAACATTTTGTTTGGGATTTTTTATGATAATAATTCAATCTTACCTTTACTAAATTCTTTAAAAGAACAAGTTTGATTTGTTTCATGGTCTATGACAATATCATCTTTGAGTCTATAGGTTCTTTTTTTAATCGATCTATCACCTGTACCGATTTGATTTTTTCTATTCTCAACTTCTGAATTTATAAATCCTGTTTTATAAAATTCATTAACTCGTCTTTTTAATTCTTTATAAGCTTCATCACGATTACTTAACTGACTTCTACCATCACGAACTACTTTTATACCAGTTGGAATATGTGTCATAATTACACAAGAGTCAGTTGTATTTTTGTGTTGACCACCATTGCCACTTCCTCTTGTAGTTTCTACTTTAATTTGATTTTTTGGTATTTCAATTTCAGAGTAGTTATTATAATCCATGATAGCTACGCTAATGATGGATGTTTGTGTTCTGCCTCTTTTTTCAGTAGGTGGAATACGAATCCAGCGATGTGACCCACTCTCATTTTGAAAGTGTTTTTTAACTCCTTTACCTGTGAGTCAAATTGAAGCAAGACCACTTCTTGTTTCCATTAACTCAGCATAGAAATTCATATTTCTAGCAGATTTTAAATAAACTGATAATAAATCTTCGACTAATAATTTTGAATCTTGTCCTCCTTCAGAGGCTCTTATTTCTAATATAATTTTTTCTTGTTTCATTGTTTTTAATTTTATTTTTTAACGATAAATTTAGGCAATGAAACGCTAATACTCATGTAGTCATTTACAGCATCTTTTATTAAAAAGAGAAAGTGTTTTATTAAAAAAATTCATAACTTATATATTAAAATAATTTATCTACCTTATCTTGACGGAACAAATCAGTGACATCAATTTTGGTAAAGATACTATAATTTGAATTCATATCCAAATTCTCAGTTGTTGATATTAATAATCTTGAGTCTTGAGTATTTTTTAGTGAAGGAATTGTAAGATCAATTATTTTGTTTGAATTTGAATTAATATCTAAAGAAATAAAGTCAAATCCTCTACCAATGGCATTTGTAGGATTGTGAGTTAATAAAACCTTGTTCATATTATCAAAAACTAATTCATTTAAAACTTTAGAAATATTTCTATTAGATATACCAGGTTTTAAGTAATAAGGCAAATCTTGATATAATTTTAAAAATTTATCAGAATAGGTTCTGGTAAAAACCACAATTGATTTATGTTGATTATAAATTGAATAATGTAGTGCACAAAAAGAGATTAGTGTAGTGAATCCTCTATTGGCTGGTGATTTTATTAAAACAAATCTATTTTCCTTATAGCAATTAATAATTTCTTCTTCATGTGATCTAATAGGTGATCCATTTTTAAGTATTTTGAATAACTCAATGGGTTCTTCTTTAAACAATTGATAATTCTTTTGCTCTTCATCTGTCATTTTAAAAGGAACATTGGAAGCTCTTAGAAATTGATTGATAGGAGCAGATCCATTAAGAGGAATATAGAACGGAAAATTAAGCTTATTATTATCATTACTAAGGATAGAATTGATAGAAATTTCTCTTAATATTTCTTTAAGATTTCTATCAGATAACTGACTGGATAAGTCTTTTATACTTTCTGTGGTCCACATCATTTATTTAAGTATAGATTTTAGCTTAGAGTCTCTTCTTTGTTCTTTTGTTTCCCATTTACCACATTTCCAACAATAGAAATTTCCCTCGAAGTCATACTTTTTATCATCTTCTTCGGTGCTCCATCTATGTCCAAATAACTTACAACCTATTCTTTTATTAAAAGGTGTGATAATGCTATCTTTAATTATCATTTTTCTGCTCCACTTATTATTGAAAATTGATTTTAAAATATATCCAACTCTTTTCCAATCCTTTCTTTTGATGTCTCTCCAAATATTAAATGATTCTCTACTTGTTGCCATATATCATTATTCTTAAAAAATGAATAAAAGTTTTTAATATATAAGTTATTAAAATTTATAAAATAATATGATTAAAAACTGGAAACAATTTAATGAATCATTTCAAGATGATGATTCTACTGATTTAGACAAAGTATTAAACTACATAGCTAAAAATATTCCATCATCTGATATTCCACAATTAAAAATGGATCTTTTACCATTACAAGAATCAGTTGTAAATGAAGGACTTTTCAAAAATATTAAAGATAGATTAATAAAATGGTTTGATGAGAAAATCATGAATTATCTTGTTAATAAGAAAAAACATTTCTATGTTGATTTAATCGGTAAATTAGATCTTTTTGATTTAACATCTTTAGATGATATTGAAAATAACTTCAGAGGATTTAAATTAGACTCTATTTATTTAGCAGGTGGTATGGATAAAGCTAAAGACGTTGGCGCTGGTTGGAGAGCAAGAGTTGAATATGAATTTGAAGTTGTTAACCCAGGTACTAAATCTGAATTTGAAGAAATAAACATTCCTTATTATGGAAAAGATATCAAAGTAACTCCAGCTTATGTAGTTGATGGCGAACATATCAATGATTTTATTAAAGGTGGTAATAGGTATATCTTAGAAAACTATGATACACCAGCAATTTTAAATCCAGTTAGAAAAGAAGTTGATAGAACTAAAAATCCTGATTTTGCTGAGGAGATGAGAAAATTCAAAAGCGGTGAGATGGAAGATACTACTAATCCAAGAGAGTTTGATAAGATTGATAGAATATTCTCAGGTACAATTGAACCAGAAGATGAGTTGATTGTAAATAAAGTTGATGCTGTTTTTGTTGGATTCAATGAGGCAACAAGTGGTGGAACTTTCGGTGAATTACAACAAACATCATTCTTAAAGAAACCAATGTTTGCTTGGTATATTGACGGATGGAAAATAAGTGGTCACTCACCTTGGAACCTACCACACGTTTCTAAAATTATGAGAACAAATGAAGATATGAAAACATTTGTGAAGACAATGATAAATTATAACAAATAATATGAAATACATAAAACTATTTGAAGACTTTGATGAGTTAAAAGAAACTGAATATGGTAAATTTTTCGGAACAAACATAACTGATATAGATAGTATCACATTTATATGGAGTAATGCTCCAATTCTAGAGATATGAACTACACATTAGCTAAAGACTAATGTGTTTCAGGTTTCATAGACTCATCTAACGATAACGCCTCCACCTGTTTTTGTTTAATGTCCGACTCAATCCCTGAACCAGACAATATTTTTAAACCTTGTTTTAATATGTTTTTACTTGCGTTAAAATCTCTATCATGTTTTCCACCACATGAAGTGCAAGTCCATTCTCTAATATTTAATGTCAAATCTTGATTTATCCAACCACAATTAGAACACATTCTAGATGATGGGAAAAATCTATCAATTTTAACAAACTGTTTATCATTCCATTCACACTTATATTCTAACATAGAATAGAAAGTCAGAAAATGATAACTACTCTGTATATCTTGTTGGTGAAGATGTTGTTAGATTCTTTTATATTTTAGAAAATTTAGAATCAATAAAATAATTAAATGCAAAAAAAAGGAGCAAAAAATTACTTAATTTAACTTCTGGTGTAAGTTCTAATTATTAAGAAGTTTATCAAGATTAATAATTCTCTTATCATCTTTATTAGCTTTTCTAACAAGTGTTCTATCTTTTCTAATGTATTCTTTTCTCAGGCATTTTTCACATACTCTAACTTCTGTTATGCCTACGATTTGTTCTTTTTCCAGAGTAATCCATTTGTGAAATCCTATTTTACACAAAAATTTCATATAAAATATATGAGAAAATAATTTCTTGTTTAAAATTACAAAAAATAATTTTAATATATAAAGAAAATATTTTTTAATTATGTATAATTGGAACCAATTTAGAAATTTACCTAAGTATAAGGATCTACCTGTAAATGAACAGGCTAGACTATTTTTCATATATGAAGCATCAGAATCATCTGTTGCATCATCTTCATCAGCTGGTGCTGGTGGAGGTGGAAGTGCAAGAAGTACTTATCAACAAACTGTACTTATTTGGTTTCAATTAGAAGGTGAAGAAAATTGGAAATACACCATAATGGATGTTGACTCTGGAAAAGCTAAAGGTCCGTTTGATACTGGAGCTCCTGTGAGTGCCTCAGAATATGAGAATTTCATAGTTCAGAACAAAGGATATACTTTAATTTTTCATAACTCAGGAACATATACTATATTATTTATTGCCTCATCTGGACAAATAGTTGGTTCTATTGAATGTAGTGGATATGATAGTTATGGCTTATATGGAAAAGGAACTTTAATCTTGGCCGCTCCTGAAGTTTATTATTTTGATGGTAATAATTTTGTTACTTATCATTTTCCGGATTCTGTTGGTGCTGGACTTATGAATAATTGGGATGATGTCATGATTGACGGCACTTGTGTTATAAATGTTTATTACCCTGACCATACATCTTTTAGATTAATAAATCTAACTACAAATGTAGAGCTATATACCAATTCAGACTCATCTAAAAATATATATTTTTTTCATTATGACTTTGGTAATTTTACAGTTTTCTTGTTACAAGATAATACCAATCAATACTTAGAATTTAAAATATTTAGTAACAAAGGAGTACTTTTACAAAATATAGACTTATCACAATTTGATGTTTATAATACAACTGGGATTTTCTATTCATATAATCAATCCCAATTATTATTATGGACAAATAGTAATGCTGATGATTATATTATGTATAATTATAATGGTGACACTAATAATTTAGTTGTTCATAATGTTCCTAGAGGAGAATACTTTAACCATAGTGTTGAGTATAATAGTGTCGCTGTTGATGATGATTACTCATTTACACCTGGATCTGTAGTTACCTACTTCTATGGTGAAGGGTATAATTATTATAATCCACTTGGTAATTCAACAAGATCATTCGCAAAAGCAGTTTATATGTTTGATGGAGATACTTCTTATACAGAGTATAGTATTGTTAATGCTCCTATAGTAGATGTTTACTCTGTTTCTGGAATGCCTGCTGTCGCTGGGACATTTAGTTCATTAAGAGCCACTTGTGCAAGTGGTGGAACTGCTTCAAGATTCACTGTAAGATCAGATGGTTCTAATTATACAGTTAGTGTAACAAATGGAGGGCATGATTACATAATGAATGAAGGATTGACTATTAGTGGTGCTTTATTAGGTGGAACTGCTTCATTAAATGATGTAACATTTGGTGTATATACCAAAGAAGTTAACTTCGCATTTTGGCCACAAACTTCTGATAAATCTATTATAACAGATGTTGATATGGGTGACGGTAATATATCACAACTTGTATTTTTACCAAACGGTACTCAAAGTATTGTAACCTTACAATCTAAAACAAATTTAGATTACTATCATACTGAAAGTTTTGGTGATAAAAAGTTTTATGCCTTTTATATAGATGATCTTGGTGGATATACAATATATAAGGTTACTAATTATGATGGTACTTTATTAGCAACTGGTCCTACTATGAGTGGATATGTTACAAACTATAGATATCAAAAAGATACCTTGTATATCAGAAATTGGAATGATGATACTTGTTATTATTATAACAATACAAGTAATGGTATAGTACAATTGGATACATTCTATAGTCAAAGAGATTATGTATATTCTACTTTTCCAAATGGGTTAGATGATGGAACAATGGTTTTATTTAACCCGGTATATTATAGTGGCCCAAGTTTTAGAATATTAAGACCAAATTCAATTACAGATGATATAACATTATTTGCTAGTAATAATTGGGGTTATGGATTGGGTACTCAAAATTTTGAATATGGTTATACGGATGAAAGTGGTAAAGTAACAATTGAACTATACGATTTCACTGGTACTTTAGTAAACAGAGTACAAACAGAATACGCAAACGTTGATCAATCTAGATATGCTGATAAAAGATTTTTCTTTATACTAACAGATGGTAGTTTACCAACAGCAGCTTATTTGGTAACACCAACAAAAACAGCAATATCAGATAATATTGGAAGTTACTACTATACTTTTAATGATTATAAATGGTGGAATGATTAAAAAATAAAAATAATAAATTAATATGGAATATAATGTAAAATCAAGCTATTACTACAATTTAGATGGTAAAGTTGCTATTCAAGATAAATATGTAATTACCATTACCTCAAGTACACAGATGACCGCAGATCAATTAAAAACTGCTTTAAAATCTGAATTATTACCAAGTCCAAGATTGGCAATAACAGAAGACAAATTAACATCTGACGACAAAGAAATTTCAGGAGCAACTTTAGTTGATCATAAATTAGACTTATCTTATAAAGTTGTTCAAGTTGGGCCTGGAACAATAGATGATCCTAAGAAACCAAAATAAATAAAAAACCTCACTAATTAGTGAGGTTTTTTATTTTATCTATTCATTTTATAAATATACATTAAAGATACAACTTTTTTTTATATATACAATAAAGAAATTTGTTTATAAATGGCCCAGCTTGGAACTTTTAGCTATACTTCAAGATTATTAAACTACGTTGAACCATATTATATTGATGGTGTAGCCAAGACTGCTTTTTATACCGAAGTAAATACTAATATATTTCAAGATGATAAAGTTTTTATCACCAATGGTTACTATGACTCTGAAACACTTTATATATCAAGAGGTAAATATGTTAAGAACGCTGATGGATATACTGTATTATATGCTAATAACTGTCAAGTTGTTGTAGATGTAAACTGGAATGGGGCAACACAATCTTATGATGATGATAATTTTGATAATTATCTTAAAGTTTACCATATTACTTCACAAAGAGAATTTGATTACATAAACAAATTATATGTCAATACCTACCAAACAAGATATTCTAAATTTGAATTGAATTATACAAACAATATAATTTATGCTGATTCTGCTTATCTTGGTAATTATGGCGCAAATATTGGTAGAAATAATGGTTTAACAAGTCCTGAACAATTTTGGGCAAGATTAGGACTAACTTGGATAAATGTAACTAACGAATTCAATTTAAATTCTTTTACTTTTAGTAATGATTATTATGCTGCTGGACTAACATGTAATGGTAGAATGTATGTAATGGGTGAAGATTTTACCTATGGTAATAAAACCTACAAACAAAGAAATGTTTACAAATACGGTACAAGTCTAAATTCATGGGAAATTGATATTCAATATAAACAACCGATTATCAGTAAGCTTTATTTCAAAGAAGGTATCTTCAGAGGAATTCACAACGACGGTGTATTTGGTTCATATGTTGGGAAAGAGCAAGATTGGTATGGAACACAATCTACTTGGAACTCAGGTTTCTTTGTTAATTCTAACTGGCATTTTGGATTAATGAATTCAAAGTCGGTTAATACCAATGCTTCTTATTATTGCACTTTAAAAGATGGTAAACCTTTACAAACAACAGATTTTTCTAACAATAGGGGATTTGGATACAATTATATTTTAGACTCAAATGTCTATACAGGTGAGTTAGTAAATGGTAATTTTATTAATTGTAATATAGGTCCAACAAGTGTTGGGTTCACTGCTATTGATGGATATTTTGGAGTTAATAATAATTATCAATTACTATCTTTAGGTGGTTTATTTGAATATTGTAATGTAAATAATTCAGAACTGAGCAACTCTACTACATTAGATAGCATTGTTGTAAATTCCTATCTAAAGAATTCATCTACGTTGAATTCACAAATTTTAGAAAGTTATTCAAATGGAGGTGAATTTAGTATTAGTAACGATATAAATGTTATCTCATCTGATTTAATGGGGTATGTACCTAGTTATATCGGTTCATCAACTACAAATATTAATGATTTAAGAGGTATTTTAAAACTCTATATATCAGATGATGATTATAATAGATTAGACATCTTTGATAATTTTTATATCACACAAATAAATAAAAATTATATTTTATCATCACTAACTACAGATCAAAAAATATTATTGCCATTTGAGACTAGATATGTATTAGATACATTCTTTGATTTCAAAGTTAATGGAGTAAATCAAGACTGTCTTGTATCATTAAAAGGAAAAATTGAAAATAGATATAAGGTAGAGGTTACTTTTGATGGTGTCTCAAATTACTATAACACTTTTAGTTCAAATAAAAATACATATTCATCAATTGATATAGATTTAGGACAATACTTAGCTTATTTTAAAAACTTATCTAATATTTATACCTATTTACATCAAAATATAATAACAACAGATAACGTTCAAACTTTATTTTTAAATACATCTATTACAAATTCTGATTTTAAAGATGGTGTTATGGAACAAATAACTTGGACGAGTGGATCAAATGTCAATTATCCAAGTAATATTATTAAGATTAATAATGGGCAATTAAGTATTTCAAAATATTCTAACAATGAAATCGAAGTTGTTTTAAATGAAACAACACCTTTTATAAACGATAACCATTTATCTGTTGGGTCTTATGTTTGGCTTGATTCTATCTATCAAATAGATAGCATCACAAATGTAGTTACTAATATATCATCAATACAACCATCGATTCCTCTATCACAAGGTGTTTACACAATCACACACCTATATCAAGATACTAATGGAATAAACCCAATGGTGGTTAGATTATATAACCCAACATTAATAGGTCCTTTATCAGTAGTTGGAACTTATTTTATTAAAAATAGTACACCTAATTATGCGTCTATTAATAAATTATTGATAGATTCTTCTACAATCAAATCAGGTTTATTCGAAAGAACACTATTTACCGACACTACATTTAATAATGATTCGTTTAATAACCTTGATACAAATATTAGTCTTTCAAATGTCAATTTATTAAGATTAGTAAATTTAATCTTTGATAATAATAATAATACTGTAAATAGTGGAGTAATTCATAAATCACATTTAATGAGTGTTATTTGGAACTCAGGAATATTAAATAATTCTATATGGAATGGACCGAGTTTTAGTAATGGTGTATTTAATAATGGATATTGGGTTAATGGTATCTTTAATGGTGGATATTTTCAAAACTCAAAAGGTATAGGATTAACTTCAGTTGATTATTCTTATGAGAATCATTATAACTCTTGGTTAAATGGTATTTTCAATAATGGATATTTTTATAATTCTGCTTGGTTAAGTGGTATATTTAATAATGGAAAGCTTTATAATTCAGATTGGTATGCAGGTACATGGAATTATGGTGTGTTAGGTGATAAAAATATTCCAACAACTAATACAACATTGGGTTCTTACATGAGTATATCAGGAGTTACTGGAGGAACACAAAGTATTTGGAACGATGGTATCGTGGATAATGCACAAGTTGGTGGTGATGGTATAGTTTATTGGTATGGTGGCAATTTCAATAATGGTATTTTCACAAGTAACGGCACAACACCATCAGTTAATGAATCTATTTGGTATGGTGGTAATTTTAATGGTGGAAACTTTACCAACTTAGCAAGATGGAAAAATGGTACTTTCAATAAGGGAAAATTTGCTTCTATCTATGGATGGACTATGAGTACATCAACTTATTCCACAGACTACTCTTGGGAAAATGGTATATTCAAAGGTGGTCAATTTGGTAACGCAGATTATACAAACAACTCAACTTGGTATTATGGTGAATTTGATGGTGGTATTTTCCAAGCGAAAGTTTGGAATGATGGTGTTTTCCAAAATGGTAATTTTAATGGAGGTGCTACTTATTCTGCTTCAGCTGATGAATCTTCATTCACAGAATCATTTACACAGTCTTATTATGGATTGTGGAGAAATGGTTGGTTGGTAGATGTTAAACACAAAGCTATCTTAGACCAGCTATTACCTACTAACAATTTAAGAAACAGTCAAAAATTACCAGATAACTTAGCTGTTTTACAAAATATTCTATGGTTAAATGGTACTTTTGATCACTCATCAGGAACATTAAAAAATTCCGCATGGTTAAATGGAACATTTAGTAATGGTCAATTTACGGGAGGTGTTTTCAATCCTTATGTTAATAGAAGTTGGTGGAATAATAGTTATAAACCACAACCAGCTTTTAATTTCAATTTAGACCAATGTCTTTGGTTAAATGGTAAATTTGATGGACTATTCTACATTTCAGATTGGCACGACGGTACTTTCCTATCTGGTACTATGTCGGGGGCTAGATTTATGAATGGTATTTGGAATTATGGATATGCCAGAAATATTTATTTTGAGAGTGGTACTTGGAATAATGGCATTTGGGATGGAGATCCATTTGACTATAATAATTTGCTTCCTAATAATGATATGGTTTATAGTAAGGATAGAGATATTATATTAAGAAACTCTAATATTCTTAACAATGGATTAGTACACATATCAAACGCATTTTCAGGTAGTATATCAACTGAACAATTATTACAACCAAATCCTTTAAATTTTGCTGGGTGGACTTATAGCAGTAGTGTTCCTCCTTTGACACCAAATTGGCAACCATATGTTTATGGTTCTGGATTTGAAATACCTACTATTTCAAGTAACTCACCAAGTATGAATGTAACTGATCCATATATCTATCCATATAACTTCCTCATTCAAGTAGGTCCTTATGTAAATGCTGGTGATAGATATGTAGTTGTTGTTAACGGAGTATCCGTACAGTATATTGCACTTCCAGGAGATACACCTTCATCGGTAGCTGGTAATTTATACATTAATTCTATAAATACATATTATTATTCATATGGTTGGTTGACAACAACTTGTTGTTATGGATATGGTGATAATTTTTCTTTACAGTTTCCAAATGCTTATTACTACTTATACACAAATGTTTTTCCAGCATCAACAGGCAACTCTTATAATACGTCTGAAATATTATATGCTATCTCAACTGGATTAACCACATCAATATTTACACAAGGAAATACTTATAATATTAGTCTAACTGTTGGTGGATCATTAGGTAGAACTGACTTTCTTGTTTACATAGGGGATCAAGTTTATACCCAAACTACTTATGATGGTGATACATTTAACTATTCATATAGTCCAGCAGTGACACCTAATTCACAAAAGCTTGGAGTGCAAAGAATTATGTATCCAAATCCTGATAATTCTAGTTTTGTAATTTTCTCTGCATCTGTTAAAGAAGTTAATTCAACTTATAATGACACCTATAACAATAAGCTATTCCAGTTTTCAGGCTATACAGTTCCATTCCAATATGGACCAACTGGAGCAAGTGTAAGTTTACCAAGTTTATTAAATCAAACTGGTGTTTCTAATAATGGCGTTTTAAGTTTAAAATTTGGTAACGGTGTTTTCAAGTCAGGAATATGGAAAGGAGGCTTCTGGAACAACGGTTGGAGATCAACATGGGATGGATCTGACGATATAGTTTATTTTTCTGATGTGTCACAAGTTTTACAAATATCTTCTAATTTATGGCATGTTAGATTAGATTTAGCACCTATAGGTGATTTAAGTCAATTAAATGTTGGTGATAATGTGGGTATAGGTAACTTGGTTTACATTGATATTAATGAAAATAGAAAATTAATTAAAAACTACTATAGAATAGTTAATATCACTCCAATAAATATTACTGTAGAGGTATCTACTAATTTACCAATCAGAAGAATAGTTAAAGATTCTGACAATCACTTTATTTATGTAACAAAGAATATTTGGGTTAGTGGAGCTTTCTTAAGTGGTTATTTTAGAGGTGTTTGGAACTATGGATTATTTAAAGGATTCCCATACATCACTGAAATGCAAGATTCTGTTTGGATTGATGGTGTATTCGATGGTGGAAGGTTCACAAGCACTCAATCTTACTATTCTCAAGGTGGTGTGAATAACTATTACAATACTGGTTTAATTCAAAATTTCACATTCAGAGATAATAATATTGCTGGTAAGAATCAATTTCTATATAACTCTTGGATTGATGTTAATTACTTTACATCATCTATGACAAATATTGCCAAAGGTAATTATAAATATGATTCTACTAAAGGTGTTATCATAGCTGATGGTAATTTAAAAGGATTCCCGACAGTTGATATATTATCAAGTGATTCTATATTCAGAAATTCATATGATTTAGATTCACAATATTATAAATTAGGATGGTCTTATAAAGTTTATGTAGATTATTTAGGTAATGCCTCATATTTTACTTATCCATTGAGTACGAAGTCTGTACCAGGTATAGATACATTCTTATTAAACGGATGGACATTCAGTAATAACTCTTCTTCCTATCATTCAAATACTGGTAATAACGATGATGGTGAACTTGTTATGGAGTATTATACACAGACATTTACAAACATCGGTATCAAAGCTGTTCAGACTGCCGCTATTTTATATTTCCAGGATAGCCTTAATATAGGAAATTCATTCTTATCAAATCATTATAAAGGTGATTTTTCAGATACTCCTGCTTCATCAGTGCAATATAATAATCAAACATATGGATTTACATATAGTCCAATTGGTGGATCACCTGTTTATATAACAACATCTAGATTCTCTAATCTAAGTTTTACGGCTAGTCAATGGCATTTTAATAACAACTCAATTGTATCTGCTAATATAGGATATTATAATCCATCATATTTACAATATCCTAGTCAAACACCTGCTTTTAATGGAAGTTATGATGGTGATACAGATAACACACATAAGAGAGTTTATATGATGGATTGGTTTAGATTAGATTCTACTGATACAACATATGGTGGATATGTCAATTATGGCACATTCTCTAACTTATATAATAGTTACACTACTCATACTGATTTTGGAACAATGACATTCTCAGCATATGCGGCACCACATACATCAACATATATTATCAATGCTTTTGTTCCGTTCTCATTCTGGGGAGATGAAGGTGATAGTTCAAGAGGAGGATGGTCAGCATTTAAGCTTGTTGGTGTTGTTGAAAGTTGTCCATCTGGATTACCTGCTTCTGTAGATTCAAATTGGCAGTTACAATTAACAACTAAATTAAAATATTATGGTAATAGCGCAGAAACATCAGCTGGTAATACAATTGGTCTTGATTATAACTCTTGTGCAATTGCATGGGATGGTGGTATGGGACAAAATTTTGTTGGTGGGTTATATATAAATGGACAAACCATTAATCTAAACGCTGGAGACTTAGTTAGATTTAGATTGTATTTTGTTAACACTAGAAAACTATTTGCAACAAGTGGAACGAGATCCCCAGGATTCTTTTATTTCAAAATAGGAACTGATTCCATTATGTCTTATACACAAAATAACCATGGTTATTTTGAAATAAATGATGTCGCAAGTTATGTAAATGCAAATACAAATATACTTGATAATACATTTACATCACAAATACCTAGATTAAGATACTCTGTGGTGGATTTTCAATTGGATTATGTATCGCCACCAGAACCTCATATTTATTTATTGAGTAATGATCCTCAATATTCACCAATGGGTGCGTCATCAGTGTCTATAAATCATGCTGATGCAGTTGGTAGAAGAACAGAATATTTCTATAATAGATCTTCATTACAATTATTCTTCAATTCTTCTCAACAATTTAGTGCTAACTTTAGTAGAATATCATTCTATGAAACAGATATGATACCATTCTTTAATTATTTCTTTGATAATAGTAAAATTAATAATTATGTTGTATCACCTTATTATGGAGCAAGCTCTTCAGGTATTTCATTTGATAATACAATTACTATAAATGGTGGAATATATTCTGTAATCGGAGCAACTGGATAATTATTTCTTGATGATCCAAAGATGACCGACTTTACCAGGTTCTTTTGAAAAGTTACCCATACAATCAACTTTTAACTCTTTTGAATCTTTTTCAAATTTCAAACCTGTTAATTTTTGTTTTCCTAAAATTCTTTTTTCTCCATTACAAGTTTGACAATCCTTACTACCTGATTTTCCTTGCCCGAAACAAAAAGTGCAATCTCTACCCCAAGGATCTTTTCCAGTCCCTTCACAAAAATCACAGCCATCTTCTGATTCAAAGGTTCTTACAACATTACCTTTAGAATCTTTAATTTCTATTTTTGATTTTAAGTCTTTTCCTGAACCTTTACAAGTTTTACAAATGACCCATCTTTCATACTCAACATTGCCATCAAATGTGTCATCAACTTTAATAACTATATTTAAAATTTCCTTCTTTTTAAAATCCTTCAGCTTTTCCTCATCCCAACCATTTGCTATATTACCAAACTCATATTCTAAAAATTCAAGTCTCTCATCATATTTATTACCAAACTTACTTTTAGTATCATATTCTTCTTTTTTAATTGAGTCCATCAACACATCATAGGCCTCTGTCATCTTAGAAAAAATATCTTTATCACCACCTTTGTCTGGGTGATGTGTGAAACTTAATTTATAATAATTTTTTTTAATTTCTTTTTCGGTTGCTTGATTCGTGATTCCTAAAATTTGATAATAGTTTTCGCTAAAGTTCATCAGATGATTTTGATAGATTTGTTATATATATATATATATATATATAAATAAATGAACTACACACATCAACTAAAGACTGATGTGTTTCAGGTTTCATAGACTCATCTAACGATAAAGCCTCCACCTGTTTTTGTTTAATGTCAGACTCATAGGATTACTTATATACTCAATTCTGGAAAGAAAAGACTTTTTGGTCAGATGGTTATTTTGTTTGTTCAATTGGAGAAACTAATCCGAATACCATTAAAAAATATATTTTAACACAAGGTTAAAGTGTTTAAGTTCAAATTCATCACAGAAGCTAAAGACTTCTGTTTTTTCTTTGGTAGTCAATATAAAAAGATGTAAGAGTGATATTAAGAGCAAATTCTAACCGTGATCAAAATAATCTATAAGAGCATTTATACACTTGTCTTTTAAAATATTAAATCTACCGGATTCATCTTCACTTATATTTAATTTCAGATTGTTTATAGTAAATATTATATCATACCATGTAGGCTTATTAACAAGTGATAGTAAACACTCTGAGAAAGATTTTAAATTAATAAAATTGCCATCTTTAATAAACTCATAACCAGAATTAAATTTATATCTTTCGTATAAATCTTTTCTCATTTTTCTTTCTTCTGGTCTTAAATCATTATAAAATCTAGATGTCCACATATCCATTACTAATGCATCAGCATTAAATAATTGATTAATTTTCATTTCTCTAATTGTTGAAGTTAGATCTTTATTTTTTAAATGAAATAAAATATTGTGTTTATCAATATGACTTTTATTAAATCCCATTTTCGAGTAGTTTTTCTAAGTCAGCATCGCGTATATTATCAGTACCTATAACCAATTCTTCAGTGGTATAAGTATTACCATCAGAAAGTTTAAAATTAGAATTAGGAACTCTATTAATATCTATATATTTTCCTTCGGTCAGGTATTTTTTTGCTAATTCAGCATATTTTTCACCGAAGGTAACTTTTATATTAAATGTAGCATAATGGTATTTTATAGTATGAATTTCACCTGTAGATTTAACAAGCGCTAAATCACCAATAACATTATCATAAAGTATGTGAATATATTGATCCATATTTATCCTGTATATAAATAGCTTTTAAAATTTCTGCCCTTCTCTTTTCAGATTTTTTAGTGAAATATTTTCTATCTCTCAATTCCTTAACGATTTTTGTTGATTCAAATTTCTTTTTGAATTTCTTGAGACATTTTTCTAAGTTGTCATTACCTTTAACTTCTACGATTATCATAACTAAAACTATTTTTTATTATATATCTAAATCTTTGAATTTCTTTTCTCTTATCAAACTTTACTTGTAACGGTCTTGATTTAATGATGACATTTCATAAAATAATTTTTTAATGTCAGTGATTGTGTTTACATTTCTTGTGTTTGCATTTATAAGATGCCCAAATTGCTGGTAAAATACAACAAAAAATATGAAACTTAAACCCATAGATAATCATGAAACCAAGCCACCCCCATTTTAAATTATGAATATCATAATTAAAATAATGTGAAATTGATTTTTCAATTAGTTCCATTACGATAAATGATATCATAAAAACTAAAAGAAAAATTGAAATTGATTTTTTAGACTTCATAATTTATATATAAGTTTATATTTAAAATATCTAAAAGTTTATCCATGACAAAAATAATAAATTTTCAGCAATTCATCAAGGAAAGTTATACAAATAAATATCAATATATACATTTATGAAATACTTAATGAAAATAGATGAGCTATTAAAAAGTACTTATATTAGTGCGTCACTAAATAAAGTTTTTACAGAAAGTTTTTCTGTGTAAATCACTTAATCCATTTTCCATTATCAATTCAATGTGTCTTTTAGTTAAATATCCTTTATGTCTTTCTAATTCCCATTTATCATATTCCTTAGCTAACTCAACAATCAACCTATCTCTATAAACTTTCGCAAGTATTGAGGCAGCTGCAATTGAAGTGTAATTAGCATCACCTTTGACTAAACAAGTATATTCAATCGGATACCATTTCAGAAATCTATTACCATCTATAATGATATGTTCTGGTTTATATTTAAGTGATTCAATAGCCAAACTCATTGCCAAAAATCTAGCTTCAAGTATGTTTATATCATCAATTTTAGAAGCTGAAACTTCTTTAATCGAGTAAGTAATCGCATTTTCTATAATTATTGGATAAAGTATCTCTCTGTTTTTTTCACTTACCTTTTTAGAATCATTCAATAACGGATGAGACCACTCTTTTGGCATAATTACTGCTGCTGCGACAACTGGACCAAATGCTGGACCACAACCAGCCTCATCCACACCTGCCTCTAACTCCACATTTGAAAATCTACTAAACATATTTATTTTTATTTTTATTTTTAAGCATTATTCATCATTATCAACATCAGATTGTCTATCATCTTCATCTGCCTCAAAGTCATCAACATCTTCAAAATCGTCACCCATGACAATATTCATCTTTTGTAACAAAATATTGAGTTATTTTTGAATAACAACTTCCTCAATTGTTGAAAATATATCTTTGTTAATTCGTATAACTCTGTCAAACATTTCTTCATTCATCATAGCATGATGAACAACAAATATATTTATGTTATAACTATCAGCAAAGTCCTTTAATAAATGTAGTATATTTTCAATACCTTCCATATCTATTGAGGAGAAAATTTCATCTAAAAACAATACATTTATGTGTCTTTTAGTGCGTATCAACATTAAGTATGCCACAAGTATCGCTACATTTATGCGGCGGTTCTCCCCTGTTGATAGACTATCCTGTTCTACTAAATTACCCAGATGTTTAATCTCGGCAGTGAATGTTTCATCTAGCTGAACTTGAAAAGGAAGACCCATCTTTTTAATATTCTCACTGATGAAGTGATTAATAGGCTTAATAATACCAGCGATAATAGTTTTCTTTACACCATCTTCACTGAAGATTTTAGATAACTCTTTATAGTATAATTCTTTGTCTTTACAAGTCGCAGAATATTCCTGGCTAGTAGATTTTCTTTCTTCTAATTCGACAATTGTATTTTCAAATTCTTGAACACCCTCATTAGATTTCCCCGATTCTCTATCTTTTTGAGTTTGTAATTTATCTATTTGGACTTTATAGTTTCTCAAAAGATAAGTGATATCATTAAAAGCAGAATTAGTTTCTTCTGATAATTTTTGTAATTTGCTTTGTCTTTCTTTAACTAATTTAATATTAGATTCAATTTCTAATTTTATTTTCTCAAGACTATTTTTCTTTTCAACTAAAGTATCTTTTAAATTATGAAAATGATCATTGTTAAAATCAGTTTTACAAACAGGACATTTACCAGAATCATATAAGTTAATATCTTTATCAACAGATTTAATATCATTTTGAATATTGATATATTGTTCTCTTTCTTTATCTAAATCATCTTTTATTTCTCTTTCCTTGACTTTTATTTTATCAACTTTTTCTTTTAACTTTTGGTAATCATCTTTTTTAGATTCCATTTCTTTTTTGATATCATCAATTTGACTTTGTATATCTAACTTTTCTTTTTCAATAGCTTTAGCAATAGACCTTTTAATTGAATCTATTGATTCATTTAATGTAGATATTTCAGAATCATATCTTGTAAGTTGTATTTTGTTAGCCTTATTTAAATCTTTTAAGATAGTATTCAGAATATTAATGACTTCTAAATTAAATAGTTTATCTAATAATAATTGCTTTTCTTCATTAGATAAAGAAATGAAATTCTTGAAATCATTGATACTCATGCTGATAAAACTCTTAAAGGTTTCTATATCAACTCCGATGTAATTTTCGATTTTATCATCTAGATTAGATTTGCCTGCTCTATCGTTTTCTAATCCGTTTTCAATTAGTTTTAAGACACCAGGATTGATACCTCTCTGCACTTCAATTTCAGTTCCGTTAGAGATAAATTTGATTGAGTTTAATAATTCATTATTAATTCTATTAGGTAAGGTAGAAAGCTTGTGCCATTTTTTAGATTTGCCTGATTTTACTTTACCGTATAGGCAAAATTCAAAACTTTCTAGTAGTGACGAGTTGTGACTTACTATTCCGTTTGAGTAGTATTCTTCGCCATCAACCTCTATGTCCCATAAATCTTCTCTGTCATCATCATTTTCTATTATACTTATTTTTTCATATCCGCTTTTTGTCAATATATAATCATTTAATTTTAAATCTTTTAGAAAAATCCATTTATCATTTTTAATGACCCTATGTGAAGGTGATCCGCATAATTCAAAATTACTTGTTTTTATTTTTATTTTTTCAGAATTGGGTGACGTAACTCCAATTGCTTTTACTTTTCTAAATCCATTTTTTGTATTGACATTAACATCATATCTATTTAAAATGTCAAATCTATCCTGCAATTTGTTTAATTGGTCTATTGTTAGTTTTAATTTCATTTTCTATTAATTTTTTTATCTCATTTATATCAGACGAGAATATGTGTTTTAGGTTATTTTTCTCACAAAAAAGTTTTTTATCTTCATAATTTGCTAGATATTTTTTGGATAGTCTTTGTACAGATATCATACCTAAATATTCTACATAAATATCATAGTCTTTTAAATAAAAGTCATATCTTTTTTTCGAATTTGGGTAATTTTTTTCATATTCATATTCTACTTTTCTATCTACTAAAAATTTGGCTATAGAGAACTCACCATCGCTTCTACATAGATGTCCATTGAAGTATCTCATATTTCCAAAACTACCTTTGATGATTAGAGGACGTGTTATTAAATAGTTAAACATCTCATCAAATGTTGTATTATAAACATTAGAAATTAAAGCACTCTTTATTTTTAGAGATATTTCGGTTACTGAAAACTTATCAATGAGATTGTCTATTAGATCTTGATATGAATTATATAATACTAGCGACCTAAACTCATCCTTATCTTTGAAAGTATTTTTTTCAATAAACTTATTTACCCACATGTTACCATATTTTTCTTTGAAGAAGTTTATTGAACTGTTGTCACCTTTGTATCCAGACTTTTCTAAAAGATATTTATACATATCTTCAAAAGAAGCATTATAGAAAGTCGCAACTAACTTATTGCTCAATTTTAAATAGATATCATGTATCTTATAATTTTCAAGTAATAAATTGTCTATTAAATCCTGATATGATGTATATAATAAAATAGACTTAATTAAATCTTTATTTTTAAATGAGGTTTTTTCAATAAACTTATCTACCCACATATCACCGTATTTTTCCTTAAACTTTATTACAGATTTAGCATCTTTTCCTTTTATTCCATCATAACTAGATTTTGATAGCGATTCCATCCATTTATTCTGTCTATTTTTCCATATTTCTTCACCAAGTTTTGATCCATATTTGTACACACAGGTTTCAAGAGAAAAGGTTTTTTGTCTTTCTGATAATTTTATTTTAGCATCTTCGATAGAGTGTCCGTTTTCTATCCAATATTCAACACAATTGCTCATTTTTTTCTTTAAATTATTCTTCCAATTTTCGTCGGTGCCCTGCCACTTTTTACAAAAAAGGATATTACTTTCTTTTTGAAATCTTAAAGACTTTGAAATAGATTCCTCTTCACTAAACCCTCTACACATCCAATATTCCTTATTCATTTTCCTTTGAGATCTAATTTTAATTTTGGACTCCTCTTCGGTAAATCCCTTATTTATCCAAAAATTGATATTCATTGGTGACTTTTTTGGATCCAATTTCACTTTTATTCTTTTGTTGGTGGATTCCTCTTTTGACCATCCTCTGCTTATCCAATAATTTAGAGATGATTTACCAATTTTAGGCATTCCTATTTTGGATTTCATCAATCCTCTAAATACATAGTATCCACACTTAAAATCATCTTCAGTGAATAGTGAAGTTATATCAATAGCTCTATCTGGACTAAAATCTGATAGATATTCCTTTAACTGCATTTTATTTTTTAGTATTGTCTCTTGTGTAACTAACATACTCTTCATATAAAGTCTTATTGTTTTCCTTTATATGTAAAATAT
>Ga0208614_1000178_pt1 | contig 21314 bp, 3 predicted proteins | sample CryBogCBE23Jun09_FD_184554 | JGI IMG/M metagenome (GOLD analysis project Ga0208614, IMG submission 184554) | Freshwater microbial communities from Crystal Bog, Wisconsin, USA - CBE23Jun09 (SPAdes) | ecosystem: Environmental > Aquatic > Freshwater > Lake | place: Crystal Bog, Wisconsin, USA...
CTTGGTTACCTTGGAATCCTTGAGGACCCGTAATACCCTGTATACCTTGATAACCTTGGTTGCCCTGATTACCCTGATACCCTTGATAACCCTGATTGCCTTGGTTACCTTGGTTACCTTGGTAACCTTGGTTACCCTGGTTACCTTGGAACCCTTGTGATCCTGTTATTCCTGCTAAGCCTTGGAATCCTTGATAACCTTGAATACCTTGAAATCCTTGATACCCTTGGTTACCTTGGTTGCCCTGAAAACCTTGATATCCTTGGTTACCTTGGAACCCTTGTGATCCTGTTGTTCCTGCTAAACCTTGATAACCCTGGTTGCCTTGGTTACCCTGATTACCTTGGAAACCTTGATAACCCTGGTTACCTTGGTTGCCTTGGTTACCTTGGTTACCTTGGTTACCTTGGAAACCTTGAGGACCTGTTATACCTTGAATACCTTGGTATCCTTGGTTGCCTTGATTGCCTTGGAAACCTTGAGGACCTGTTATACCTTGTATACCTTGATTACCTTGGTTACCTTGGTTGCCTTGGAATCCCTGATAACCTTGGTTGCCTTGGAACCCTTGTGATCCTGTTATTCCTCTATCGCCTTGGAAACCTTGATATCCTTGTGAACCAGTGATACCTTGTAAGCCCTGGAAGCCTTGATACCCTTGGCTACCCTGGTTACCTTGGAACCCTTGTGATCCTGTTGTCCCTGCTAAGCCTTGGAATCCTTGATACCCTTGGTTACCTTGGAACCCTTGTGATCCTGTTATTCCTGCTAAGCCTTGGAATCCTTGATAACCTTGAATACCTTGGAATCCTTGATAACCTTGGTTACCTTGGTTGCCTTGGAACCCTTGTGATCCTGTTATTCCTGCTAAACCTTGATAACCCTGGTTGCCTTGGTTGCCCTGGAAGCCTTGATACCCTTGGTTGCCCTGGAAGCCTTGATACCCTTGGCTACCCTGGTTACCTTGGAACCCTTGGAATCCTTGATACCCTTGGTTACCTTGGTTGCCTTGATATCCTTGGTTACCTTGGTTACCTTGGAACCCTTGTGATCCTGTTATTCCTGCTAAGCCTTGGAATCCTTGATAACCTTGATATCCTTGCCAACCTTGATAACCTTGGTTACCTTGGTTACCTTGGAACCCTTGTGATCCTGTTGTTCCTGCTAAACCTTGATAACCCTGGTTGCCTTGGTTGCCCTGGAAGCCTTGATACCCTTGGTTGCCCTGGAAGCCTTGATACCCTTGGCTACCCTGGTTACCTTGGAACCCTTGGAATCCTTGATACCCTTGGTTACCTTGGTTGCCTTGATATCCTTGGTTACCTTGGTTACCTTGGAACCCTTGTGATCCTGTTATTCCTGCTAAGCCTTGGAATCCTTGATAACCTTGATAACCCTGATTTCCTTGATATCCTTGGAAGCCCTGGAAACCTTGAAATCCTTGGTTACCTTGGTTGCCTTGCAATCCTTGCAATCCTTGAGGACCAGTTATACCTTGTATACCTTGCAAACCCTGAAGTCCTTGATATCCTTGGTTACCTTGGAATCCTTGATACCCTTGGTTACCCTGGTTACCTTGGAAGCCTTGATAACCTTGATACCCTTGATACCCTTGATACCCTTGAGGACCAGTAATACCTTGAATGCCTTGGAATCCTTGGTTACCTTGATAACCTTGATAACCTTGATAACCTTGGTTACCTTGGAAGCCTTGCAAGCCTTGCAAGCCTTGCAAGCCTTGCAAGCCTTGTAATCCTTGATATCCTTGGTTACCTTGGAATCCTTGGTATCCTTGATAACCTTGGTTGCCTTGGTTACCTTGCAAACCTTGGAACCCTTGAGGTCCAGTTATACCCTGAATACCCTGGTAGCCTTGAAGTCCTTGATATCCTTGATATCCTTGGTTACCCTGGAATCCTTGATACCCTTGGTTACCTTGTAGACCTTGGAATCCTTGATACCCTTGGTTACCTTGGAAGCCTTGATAACCCTGATAGCCTTGGTTACCTTGGAATCCTTGAGGACCCGTAATACCCTGTATACCTTGATAACCTTGGTTGCCCTGATTACCCTGATACCCTTGATAACCCTGATTGCCTTGGTTACCTTGGAATCCTTGATACCCTTGGTTACCTTGGTTGCCTTGGAACCCTTGTGAACCTGTTGTTCCTCTATCACCTTGAAAGCCTTGATAGCCTTGGTTACCTTGCAAGCCTTGAGGACCCGTAATACCCTGTATACCTTGATTACCCTGATAGCCTTGGTTACCTTGTAATCCTTGTAAACCTTGATATCCCTGGTTGCCTTGGTATCCTTGGTTACCCTGATATCCTTGGTTACCTTGGTATCCTTGTGATCCTTGTAGACCTTGTAAACCTTGTAAACCTTGAAGACCCTGATAGCCTTGGTTACCTTGGAATCCTTGTGGACCAGTTATACCTTGTATACCTTGATATCCTTGATAACCTTGGTTGCCTTGATAACCTTGATAACCCTGATTTCCTTGATATCCTTGGAAGCCCTGGAAACCTTGAAATCCTTGGTTACCTTGGTTGCCTTGCAATCCTTGCAATCCTTGAGGACCAGTTATACCTTGTATACCTTGCAAACCTTGAAGTCCTTGATATCCTTGGTTACCTTGGAATCCTTGATACCCTTGATTACCCTGGTTACCTTGGAAGCCTTGATAACCTTGATACCCTTGATACCCTTGAGGACCAGTAATACCTTGAATGCCTTGGAATCCTTGGTTACCTTGATAACCTTGATAACCCTGATTACCTTGGTTACCTTGGAACCCTTGAGGACCTGTTATACCTTGTATACCTTGAAATCCTTGTAGCCCTTGGTTACCCTGATATCCTTGGTTACCCTGGAATCCTTGGTATCCTTGATAACCTTGGTTGCCCTGGTTGCCTTGATAACCCTGATTTCCTTGGTATCCTTGGAAACCTTGAGGACCAGTTATACCTTGATATCCTTGGAAACCTTGATTACCTTGATATCCTTGGTTACCCTGGTATCCTTGGTTGCCTTGGTTGCCTTGGTTGCCTTGGTATCCCTGATTGCCTTGGTTGCCTTGGTTGCCTTGGTTGCCTTGGTTGCCTTGGTTGCCTTGGAAACCTTGTGGACCAGTTATACCTTGTATACCTTGATATCCTTGGTTACCCTGATATCCTTGGTTACCTTGGAAACCTTGTGGACCAGTTATACCTTGTATACCTTGATAACCCTGATTACCCTGATTACCCTGATTACCTTGGAATCCTTGATAACCCTGGTTTCCTTGATTGCCTTGGTTACCTTGGTTGCCTTGGAACCCTTGTGATCCTGTTGTTCCTGCTAAACCTTGATAACCCTGGTTGCCTTGGTTACCCTGGAAGCCTTGATACCCTTGGTTGCCCTGGAAGCCTTGATACCCTTGGCTACCCTGGAATCCCTGAGATCCCTGAGATCCTGTTGTCCCTGCTAAGCCTTGGAATCCTTGGTTGCCCTGGTTACCTTGGTTACCTTGGAACCCTTGTGATCCTGTTGTCCCTGCTAAGCCTTGGAATCCTTGATACCCTTGGTTACCTTGGTTGCCCTGAAAACCTTGATATCCTTGGTTACCTTGGAACCCTTGATATCCTTGGTTACCTTGGAACCCTTGTGATCCTGTTGTTCCTGCTAAACCTTGATAACCCTGATTGCCTTGGTTACCCTGATTACCTTGGAAACCTTGATAACCCTGGTTTCCTTGATTGCCTTGGTTACCCTGATATCCTTGGAAGCCCTGAGGACCAGTTATACCTTGTATACCTTGATATCCTTGGTTACCTTGGTTGCCTTGGAAACCTTGTGGACCTGTAATACCCTGAATACCTTGATTGCCCTGGAAGCCTTGATATCCCTGATTGCCTTGGAATCCTTGGTTACCTTGGAATCCTTGTGAACCAGTTGTTCCTCTATCACCTTGGAATCCTTGGTTACCCTGCCAACCTTGGTATCCTTGATAACCCTGATTACCTTGAAATCCTTGAGGACCAGTTATACCTTGTATACCTTGATATCCTTGATAACCTTGGTTGCCTTGGAAGCCTTGGAAACCTTGATAACCTTGAGGACCGGTAATACCTTGTATACCTTGATAACCTTGATTACCTTGGTTACCTTGGAAACCTTGTAATCCCTGAAGACCCTGATATCCTTGTAGTCCTTGGTTGCCTTGGAATCCTTGAGGACCAGTAATACCCTGTATACCTTGATATCCTTGATATCCCTGGTTGCCTTGATAACCTTGGTTACCTTGATATCCTTGGAACCCTTGTGGACCAGTTATGCCTTGAATACCTTGGTATCCTTGGTTGCCCTGATATCCTTGATATCCCTGATTTCCTTGGTATCCTTGGTTACCCTGATTGCCTTGGAAGCCTTGAGGACCTGTTATACCTTGAATACCTTGGTAGCCTTGGTTACCCTGATTGCCTTGGAAGCCTTGAGGACCTGTTATACCTTGAATACCTTGGTAGCCTTGGTTACCCTGATTGCCTTGGAAGCCTTGAGGACCTGTTATACCTTGAATACCTTGATAGCCCTGATTGCCTTGGAAACCCTGAGATCCAGTTATACCTTGAATACCTTGATACCCTTGGTTACCTTGTAGACCTTGGAATCCTTGGTTACCCTGATTGCCTTGATAACCCTGATAACCTTGGAGTCCTTGATAACCCTGATTACCCTGGTAACCTTGGAATCCCTGAGGACCTGTAATACCCTGGATACCTTGATATCCTTGGTTACCTTGTAGACCTTGCAATCCCTGTAATCCTTGTAGTCCTTGGAAACCTTGCGAACCGGTCGTTCCTCTATCTCCTTGGAATCCTTGATAGCCTTGGTTGCCCTGATTACCTTGATATCCTTGGTTACCTTGGAAACCTTGAGGACCAGTAATACCCTGAATACCCTGGTAGCCTTGATAACCCTGATTACCTTGGTATCCTTGATAACCCTGGTTGCCTTGATTACCTTGGAATCCTTGAAACCCTTGAGGACCAGTAATACCCTGTATACCTTGGTATCCTTGGTTACCCTGGAATCCTTGATATCCTTGAGGACCCGTAATACCCTGTATACCTTGGTATCCTTGGTTGCCTTGATATCCTTGGTTACCTTGATTACCTTGGTAGCCTTGGTTACCCTGATTTCCTTGGAACCCTTGAGGACCTGTTATACCTTGTATACCTTGAATACCTTGGTAGCCTTGGTTACCCTGGAAACCTTGGAATCCTTGGTAGCCTTGATAACCTTGGTTGCCCTGGTTGCCTTGAAATCCTTGAGGGCCTGTAATACCCTGAATACCCTGGAATCCTTGGTTACCTTGATTTCCTTGGAATCCTTGAGGACCGGTAATACCTTGTATACCTTGATAACCTTGATTACCTTGTAAGCCTTGTAAGCCTTGTAAACCTTGAAACCCTTGATATCCCTGGTTGCCCTGATTACCTTGTAATCCTTGATAACCTTGATACCCTTGGTTACCTTGATTTCCTTGGAAGCCTTGGAAACCTTGAAATCCTTGGTTACCTTGCAATCCTTGTAATCCTTGAGGACCAGTTATACCTTGTATACCTTGGAAACCTTGATAACCTTGGTTGCCCTGATTACCTTGGAAGCCTTGATACCCTTGGTTGCCCTGATTACCTTGGAAGCCTTGATAACCTTGATTACCTTGATACCCTTGGAAGCCCTGAGGACCAGTAATACCCTGAATGCCTTGGAATCCTTGGTTACCTTGATAACCTTGATTACCTTGTAAGCCTTGTAAGCCTTGTAAGCCTTGGAATCCTTGATATCCTTGGTTACCTTGGAAACCTTGATACCCTTGGTTGCCCTGATTACCCTGGAATCCTTGTGATCCTGTCGTTCCTCTATCACCCTGAAAGCCTTGATATCCCTGATTACCTTGGAATCCTTGGTTACCTTGATAACCTTGATAACCCTGGTTACCTTGCAAACCTTGGAACCCTTGAGGTCCAGTTATACCCTGAATACCCTGGTAGCCTTGATAACCTTGGTTACCTTGGAATCCTTGGTTACCTTGGAATCCTTGAGGACCAGTTATACCCTGAATACCCTGGAATCCTTGATATCCTTGGTTGCCTTGCCATCCTTGATAACCTTGGTTACCTTGGAATCCTTGAGGACCAGTTATACCCTGAATACCCTGGTAGCCTTGATAACCTTGGTTACCTTGGAATCCTTGGTTACCTTGATAACCTTGATAACCCTGGTTACCTTGCAAACCTTGGAAACCTTGAGGACCAGTAATACCCTGAATACCCTGGTAGCCTTGATAACCTTGGTTACCTTGGAATCCTTGGTTACCTTGATAACCTTGATAACCCTGATTACCTTGGTTACCTTGGAAACCTTGAGGACCAGTAATACCCTGAATACCTTGAAATCCCTGTAACCCTTGGTTACCTTGATACCCTTGGTTGCCTTGTAATCCTTGCAAACCTTGATATCCTTGGTTACCTTGTAAGCCTTGGAAACCTTGATAACCTTGGTTACCTTGGAATCCTTGGTTACCTTGGAATCCTTGAGGTCCAGTTATACCCTGAATACCCTGGAATCCTTGATATCCTTGGTTGCCTTGCCATCCTTGATAACCCTGATTTCCTTGGTTACCTTGGAATCCTTGAGGACCTGTTATACCTTGTATACCTTGGTATCCTTGGTTGCCTTGGAAGCCCTGAAGACCCTGATTGCCTTGGTATCCTTGGCTACCTTGAAATCCTTGTGAACCAGTTGTACCCTGTATGCCTTGATATCCTTGGTTACCTTGGAAGCCTTGGTTACCTTGTAATCCTTGATAACCTTGGTTACCCTGATAGCCTTGGTTACCTTGGAATCCTTGAGGACCAGTTATACCTTGTATACCTTGATAGCCTTGGTTGCCTTGGTTGCCTTGGTTGCCTTGGTTACCTTGTAAGCCTTGGAAACCTTGATAACCTTGGTTACCTTGGAATCCTTGGTTACCTTGGAATCCTTGAGGACCAGTTATACCCTGAATACCCTGGAATCCTTGATATCCTTGGTTGCCTTGCCATCCTTGATAACCCTGATTTCCTTGGTTACCTTGGAATCCTTGAGGACCTGTTATACCTTGTATACCTTGGTATCCTTGGTTGCCTTGGTTACCCTGGAATCCTTGATATCCTTGGTATCCTTGATAACCTTGGTTGCCCTGGTTGCCTTGAAACCCTTGATAACCTTGATAACCCTGATTTCCTTGGTATCCTTGGTTACCTTGGTATCCTTGGAAACCTTGAGGACCGGTAATACCTTGTAATCCTTGATAACCTTGGTTACCCTGATAGCCTTGGTTACCTTGGAATCCTTGAGGACCAGTTATACCTTGTATACCTTGATAGCCTTGGAACCCTTGAGGACCAGTTATACCTTGTATACCTTGATATCCTTGGTTACCCTGGAATCCTTGATAACCCTGATTGCCCTGATAACCTTGGAATCCTTGATTACCTTGTAAGCCTTGAAGACCCTGATAACCTTGGTTACCTTGGTTGCCTTGGAACCCTTGTGATCCAGTTGTTCCTCTATCACCTTGGAATCCTTGATATCCTTGATATCCCTGATTTCCTTGGTTTCCTTGGTTACCTTGGAATCCTTGAGGACCAGTGATACCTTGAATACCTTGGAAACCTTGATAACCCTGGTTACCTTGGAACCCTTGAGGACCTGTTATACCCTGTATACCTTGGTATCCTTGATTACCTTGTAAGCCTTGATATCCCTGATTTCCTTGGTTGCCTTGTGATCCTTGATATCCTTGGAACCCTTGAGGACCAGTTATACCCTGAATACCTTGGAATCCTTGATACCCCTGATTTCCTTGATAACCTTGTAGACCTTGATATCCCTGATATCCCTGATTTCCTTGATAACCTTGGAAGCCTTGAGGACCTGTTATACCTTGTATACCTTGGAAGCCTTGATATCCTTGATAACCTTGGTTACCTTGGAACCCTTGAGGACCTGTTATGCCTTGAATACCCTGCCATCCTTGATAACCCTGATTGCCTTGGTTGCCTTGATATCCTTGATATCCTTGATAACCTTGATAACCTTGCCATCCTTGATATCCCTGGAACCCTTGAGGTCCAGTTATACCTCTATCACCTTGGAATCCCTGATTACCTTGTAAGCCTTGAAGACCCTGATATCCTTGGTCACCTTGATATCCTTGGTTACCTTGGAAGCCTTGGTATCCTTGGTTACCCTGATAGCCTTGGTTACCTTGGAATCCTTGAGGACCAGTAATACCCTGGATACCTTGATATCCTTGGTTACCTTGGAAGCCTTGGTATCCTTGGTTACCCTGATAGCCTTGGTTACCTTGGAACCCTTGAGGACCGGTAATACCCTGTATACCTTGATATCCCTGGTTACCTTGGAATCCTTGATAACCTTGGTTACCCTGATAGCCTTGTAAGCCTTGATATCCTTGATTACCTTGGTATCCTTGGAACCCTTGAGGACCGGTAATACCCTGTATACCTTGATATCCCTGGTTACCTTGGAATCCTTGATAACCTTGGTTACCCTGATAGCCTTGTAAGCCTTGTAAGCCTTGATATCCTTGATTACCTTGGTATCCTTGGAACCCTTGAGGACCGGTAATACCCTGTATACCTTGATATCCTTGATTACCCTGATAGCCTTGGTTACCTTGGTATCCTTGGTTACCCTGATAGCCTTGGTTACCTTGGTATCCTTGCGATCCTTGTAAACCTTGTAAACCTTGCAAACCTTGTAAACCTTGATAACCCTGGTTGCCTTGCCATCCTTGGTTGCCTTGGAATCCTTGAGGTCCAGTTGTTCCTCTATCACCTTGGAACCCTTGATTACCCTGATAACCTTGATAACCTTGATATCCTTGGTTACCTTGGAATCCTTGAGGACCGGTAATACCTTGTATACCTTGGAATCCTTGATAACCTTGATAACCTTGGAATCCCTGATTGCCTTGGAGTCCTTGGTATCCTTGGTAACCTTGGTTACCTTGTAATCCTTGCAATCCTTGTGGACCTTGTAAACCTTGGTATCCTTGTAAGCCTTGGAATCCTTGGTAACCTTGGTTACCCTGATTACCTTGGTTACCCTGAATACCCTGGAATCCTTGATTGCCTTGGAATCCTTGCCATCCTTGATTACCCTGATAGCCTTGGTTACCCTGATTACCTTGGAAACCTTGGGGACCTGTTATACCTTGTATACCTTGAAATCCTTGTAACCCTTGTAACCCTTGGCTACCCTGATATCCTTGGAATCCTTGACCAGTAATGCCCTGTATTCCTTGTAGACCTTGTAAACCTTGGAATCCTTGGTTACCCTGATTACCTTGGAACCCTTGGTTACCTTGGTTACCCTGCCATCCTTGGTATCCTTGATTACCCTGGTTGCCTTGAAAACCTTGATATCCTTGGAATCCTTGTGATCCAGTTGTTCCTCTATCACCTTGGTATCCTTGGAATCCTTGATTACCCTGATTACCTTGCCATCCTTGGTTACCCTGTAGACCTTGTAAACCTTGGAACCCTTGAAATCCTTGTGGACCTGCACTAAATGATGTTGCACCAACGTTACCATTATTATCAGTATATAACATTTTATTACCACTACCACTTAATCCCCAGATTTGTAATGACTTTTCATAAACTGATCCAGAACCAGTAATATAGAAATTGGTTCTACCAGCACCATCTTGGGTATTAAATACTTGATCGGTATCAGCGGCTGATCCTCTTTGTATAGTAAGACCTAATAGTAATGAATTAGTTAATATCTCAGGACTAGATGAGTTATTATAAGCTTGTTGTAAACTTGTTATAGATATACCACCAGCTGCTCCTATTGTATCACCAAATCTTGAAGCTAATAAAAATTTAGCTTGTGTTGGATCCGACAAGTCAGTAGATCCTTGAACGACTGAAAGTATACCAATTAATATGGCATTATTTGTGAAGTTAGAAAATTCTGTAAATGTCTCATATTGAGCAGAGGAAATCGCAACATTTAATGCTGTTGTGTGTTGATTAGAAACACCAGTATAGACATTTTGACCATATTGTATTCTAAATAAACCATTTTGTAGTAAAAATATTCTTTGGTTACTTGCATATCCACTTGGGACCGCAGTTTTAACTCCACCAACATCATAGGTATTTGGGTCTACGGTTGTTATGTTAGATTGTGTTCCTCCCAATTGAGTTCTGTATTGGAATGTACAAGGACTTCCTGCAGCAACACTTAAACTATCTGGACTAAGTGTACTGTTAACGAAACCTATACCCAATCCCCATAGAGTTCCTGCACTAGTATTAAAATTTAAATTAGCACCATTAGGAGATGGATAAACATTGTCATTAATTAACTTGATAGGACTAAACATATCACGTAATTGTGAATTTGGTGATATGTCAAAATCAGGTTCATTAAATGCATTTGCTATCGTAGTCTTATCAGCATGTCCCAACTTACCTAAGTATATACTTTGTCTTCTCTGTTGAGGAGTTGGAAACGTAGTCTGATATAATAATGTTGCATTTTTTTGCAATAAGATAAATGTTTCAGTATCGGTATTAATATATGGAGTTGATAAACCAGTTGCCCCAGTAAATGTTACTAAGGTACCCGTTGGCCTTGTACTAGTAGTTGGACCATAGTTATCTATCACCCATCCTTTTGCTGCACCAACACTAAATGTTGTTGGTCCTACTAATGAGATTCCAGAAAACTCAAAAACACCGTTAGCGATAGCGTTACCCTCTAAGATATTTCTTTGTCTGTCGGTGATAGATAAACTTAGATTCTCATTATTAATATCAATGTATAATTTACCATCTGTTGTTCCGTTAGCCACTATATAACCAACTAACATCGCTCTTGAAGAATACGAAAGACCATAATAATCAGTTGTATATTGACCATAGGTAGAATCAGATAAATAAAGTTGAGTTCCTGGGGAGGCACTCCCTCCAGCAATTAAGGTAGATGTATTTATATTAGAAAGAACACCTTGTGTAATGAATTCACCAAGTGGACCATTTCCAACATCTTCATATACAATACCATCTACACCGGCCTGCGCATCATTACTTGCTATAGAAAGAGCAACCGTTGGGTAACTACCACTAGCACCATTTATATGTACAGCTTGTCCTTTTGACATAGTAACCCCAGTCAAGTTATAAGCTCTGATAAAGCTCATTCTTCCTATGTCAATAGGAGTTTGTATAGAATCTGAATAATAAGATAAAGCTGCACTAGCACTATTATAAAATAGCCTTCCTTCTTTAACACTAATGTTGCTACTATTTGTTAAACCAGTAATGAAGTCTATATGTGATACATCGCTGATGGATGATAAAATCCAGTTTGAACCATTACTTTGTAATGATAAACTTTCATTTTTGAGAATTACTTTTGAATTGTAACCATCAATAGTTTCTGATCCATAAGGGGTAACTGTAATGGTACCACTACCCGTATTTTTGATAAATAAGATTCTACCTTCAGCTAACGGATCGTTAGTTGTGCTAGCAGATGGTAAATTTACAGAAAAAGTTCCACTACATTCTATAAAATAATCATTACCCGATACTGTATAAGGTCCAGATGTTACTAAAGTATGTGAAAGTATAACATCGCCGTTGACGATGAGACCTTTCCTCGCTACAAATTCATTAGCCATTTATTATTTAATTTTCTTTTTTCTCTAACTAAAAGAAATATTAAATCTATATATAAAATTTCTAATTGCTGAATTATCAATAAAAAGGAAAAATTATATCACTCTCGCACCTACTCTAACACTCCAACTTGATGTTCCGGTAACTACTGATTGTAATATCACATTTGAACTAATGTAAGCCACATTAAACTCAATTTTATTTGTGTTAGGACGTGTATAATTTGTTGAAGTATCTGTGAATTGAACATCACCATTTACCGGATTCCAAACTGACATAACCGTACCCGATCTATAGTTAGCAGGTGACTGATCAGACCAAACAACATAATCATAATAACAAGCTCTAAAAGCAGTGTTTGTTGCTAATGATAATAAGCTAGTCGTACCAGCTGTCACAGGAGTTCCTGGCATCACTGTTTGTATAAAAACAATACCTTGTGTTGTTACTTGAAAAACTGAAGAAGTACCGGTTATCGGACCACTTATTATTTGTAATATATCACTTCCAGAAGGACCAGTTGAACCGATTGTTAATGTACCTCCATCATATGTAAGGTTAACATTTGCGACAGCTTGATTGACATTAGTTCCGGTAGCAGTTAAAATTCTATAAGAATTTGGATTTATAATTGTATTAAATCCTGGTCCTTGATAACCTTGGAATCCTTGGTTACCTTGATTACCCTGTAAGCCTTGTAAGCCTTGCAATCCTTGATAACCCTGATTACCTTGGAACCCTTGATATCCTTGGTTACCCTGATAACCTTGATATCCTTGGTTACCCTGTAAGCCCTGTAAACCTTGAAGTCCTTGTAAACCTTGATACCCTTGGTTACCTTGGAATCCTTGATATCCTTGATTACCCTGAAAGCCTTGATAACCCTGATTTCCTTGGAACCCTTGATATCCTTGGTTACCCTGTAGTCCTTGTAAACCTTGATTACCTTGGAATCCTTGATAACCCTGGAACCCTTGATATCCAGTTGTTCCCTTATCACCTTGGAACCCTTGATACCCTTGATTACCCTGATAACCTTGATATCCTTGGAATCCTTGGTTACCTTGGAACCCTTGAGGACCGGTAATACCTTGTATACCTTGGTTACCTTGGAATCCCTGATTGCCTTGGAATCCTTGGTATCCTTGATAACCTTGATAACCTTGGTTGCCTTGGAATCCTTGCAATCCTTGTAGACCTTGTAAACCTTGATAGCCTTGTAAACCTTGGAAACCTTGATATCCTTGTAAGCCTTGGGATCCTTGATAACCTTGGTTACCCTGATAACCTTGGAATCCTTGGTTACCCTGGAATCCCTGGTTTCCTTGAGGACCAGTTATACCTTGTATACCTTGCAATCCTTGATATCCTTGGTTACCCTGATTACCTTGGAAACCTTGATAACCCTGGTTACCTTGGTTGCCTTGGTTACCTTGGTTACCTTGGAAACCTTGAGGACCTGTTATACCCTGAATACCTTGATACCCTTGGTTGCCCTGATAGCCTTGATTTCCTTGGTTTCCTTGGAATCCTTGACTACCCTGGAAGCCTTGATTGCCTTGGAAACCTTGAGGACCAGTTGTACCTTGAATACCTTGCCATCCTTGGTTACCTTGGAATCCTTGATATCCTTGTAGTCCTTGAAGGCCCTGATATCCTTGCAATCCTTGGTTACCTTGGAATCCTTGATAACCTTGGTTACCTTGGAACCCTTGAGGACCAGTTATACCTTGGTATCCTTGGTTACCCTGTAAACCTTGGAATCCTTGGTATCCTTGATTGCCCTGGAATCCTTGGTTACCTTGATTACCCTGGAATCCTTGATTACCCTGATTACCCTGCCATCCTTGATATCCTTGGAAACCTTGAGGTCCGGTTGTACCTCTATCACCTTGGAATCCTTGATTTCCCTGCCATCCTTGGTTACCCTGTAGACCTTGCAGACCTTGTAAGCCTTGAAGTCCTTGGAAACCTTGATATCCTTGATTACCCTGATTTCCTTGGAATCCCTGAGGACCTGTGATTCCCTGAATACCTTGGAATCCTTGGTTACCCTGATAACCTTGATATCCTTGGAATCCTTGGTTACCTTGGAATCCTTGTGGACCAGTTATACCTTGTATACCTTGGAAACCTTGGAAACCTTGGTTACCTTGATATCCTTGTAGACCTTGTAAACCTTGATAACCCTGGTTGCCCTGGTAGCCTTGATATCCTTGGTTGCCCTGTGGACCAGTAATACCTTGTATACCTTGATATCCTTGGTTACCTTGATATCCTTGTAGACCTTGTAAACCTTGATAACCCTGGTTGCCCTGGTAGCCTTGATAACCCTGGTTGCCCTGGTAGCCTTGTAATCCCTGAAAACCCTGAAAACCCTGAAAACCCTGATACCCTTGATTACCCTGATAGCCTTGGTAACCTTGGTTACCTTGCAATCCCTGAAGACCCTGATATCCTTGTAGTCCTTGGTTGCCTTGGAATCCTTGAGGACCAGTAATACCCTGTATACCTTGATATCCCTGGTTACCTTGTAAACCTTGGTATCCTTGGTTACCTTGATACCCTTGGTTACCTTGATATCCCTGATTACCTTGGAAGCCTTGATATCCTTGATTACCTTGCAAACCTTGATATCCCTGATTGCCTTGATACCCTTGATTACCCTGTAATCCTTGTAGACCTTGTAATCCTTGATAACCTTGGAATCCTTGAGGACCGGTTATACCTTGAATACCCTGCCATCCTTGATTTCCCTGAATACCTTGATACCCTTGGTTACCTTGTAGACCTTGGAATCCTTGGTTACCCTGGAGGCCTTGATTACCCTGATAACCTTGGAGTCCTTGATAACCTTGATAACCTTGGAATCCTTGGTTACCCTGGAGGCCTTGATTACCCTGATAACCTTGGAGTCCTTGATAACCTTGATAACCTTGATTACCTTGTAGTCCTTGAAGACCCTGATATCCTTGCAATCCTTGATTACCTTGGTAGCCTTGATAGCCTTGGTTACCTTGGAAACCTTGAGGTCCAGTTATACCTTGAATGCCTTGCCATCCTTGGTTGCCTTGGTATCCTTGATTACCCTGTAAACCTTGGAGTCCTTGGAGTCCTTGTAAACCTTGATACCCCTGATTACCTTGGAATCCTTGAGGACCGGTTATACCTTGAATACCTTGAAATCCTTGATTACCTTGATTCCCCTGGAATCCTTGATTACCTTGCCATCCCTGGTTACCCTGGAATCCTTGGTTACCTTGGAACCCTTGATTACCTTGGTATCCTTGGTTACCCTGCCATCCTTGGTTACCTTGGAACCCTTGATTGCCTTGGAATCCTTGGTTACCCTGGAATCCTTGAGGACCTGTTAAACCTTGGAATCCCTGATTACCTTGGAACCCTTGATTACCTTGGAACCCTTGGTTACCTTGGTAACCTTGATAACCTTGATTACCCTGCCATCCTTGGTTACCTTGGAACCCTTGGTTACCTTGGAATCCTTGAGGACCTGTTAAACCTTGGAACCCTTGATTACCTTGGAACCCTTGATTACCTTGCCAACCTTGGTTACCTTGGAATCCTTGGTTGCCTTGGAATCCTTGGTTACCTTGATATCCCTGGTTGCCTTGGTATCCTTGGTTGCCCTGCCATCCCTGGTTACCCTGGAATCCTTGATTGCCTTGGAATCCTTGAGGACCTGTTAAACCTTGGAACCCTTGATTACCTTGATTACCTTGGAATCCTTGGTTGCCTTGGAATCCTTGGTTGCCTTGGAACCCTTGATTACCTTGATAACCCTGATTACCTTGGAATCCCTGATTTCCTTGGAAACCTTGATTGCCTTGAAATCCTTGAGGGCCTGTTAAACCTTGATAGCCTTGATTACCCTGGAATCCTTGGTTACCCTGGTATCCTTGGTTACCCTGGAATCCTTGGTTACCCTGGAATCCTTGATTACCTTGGAATCCTTGATTACCTTGGAATCCTTGGTTGCCCTGCCATCCCTGATTTCCTTGGAAACCTTGATTGCCTTGAAATCCTTGAGGACCTGTTATACCTTGATATCCCTGGTTTCCTTGATAACCTTGGCTACCCTGGAATCCTTGGTTACCTTGGAATCCTTGAGGACCTGTTATACCTTGTATACCTTGGTAACCTTGGTTACCTTGGAATCCTTGATTGCCTTGGAAGCCCTGATTACCCTGGAATCCCTGATTACCCTGGAATCCCTGGTTACCCTGGAATCCTTGGTTACCCTGATATCCTTGATTGCCCTGTAATCCCTGATTACCTTGATAACCTTGGTTGCCCTGCCATCCTTGGTTGCCCTGGAATCCTTGATTACCTTGATATCCTTGATTACCTTGAAACCCTTGTGGGCCTGTTAAACCTTGATAGCCTTGGTTGCCCTGGAATCCTTGATTACCTTGATATCCCTGATTTCCTTGGAACCCTTGGTTACCCTGATATCCTTGGTTGCCCTGGAATCCTTGATTACCTTGCCACCCTTGATTACCCTGGATCCCTTGATTACCTTGATAACCTTGGTTACCTTGATATCCCTGATTACCTTGGAAACCTTGGTTGCCCTGGAATCCCTGCGGACCTGTTAATCCTTGGAACCCTTGGTTACCCTGCCAACCTTGGAATCCCTGGAATCCTTGATTACCTTGGAACCCTTGGTTACCTTGATATCCCTGGTTTCCTTGGAACCCTTGGTTACCTTGGAAACCTTGAGGGCCGGTTATACCTTGAATACCTTGAAATCCTTGATTACCTTGGTAGCCTTGGTTACCCTGCCATCCTTGGTTGCCTTGTAAACCTTGAAGTCCTTGGAATCCTTGATTACCTTGCCATCCTTGGTAGCCTTGGTAGCCTTGGAATCCTTGATTACCTTGCCAACCTTGGTTGCCTTGTAAACCTTGAAGTCCTTGGAATCCTTGATTACCTTGGAAACCTTGATTACCTTGAAATCCTTGGTTACCTTGGAAACCTTGATTACCTTGAAATCCTTGGTTACCTTGGAAACCTTGAGGACCAGTAACACCCTGAATACCTTGTAATCCTTGATACCCTTGATATCCTTGATTACCCTGCCAACCTTGGAATCCTTGCCAACCTTGGAATCCTTGGTTACCCTGCCAACCTTGGAATCCTTGGTTACCCTGCCAACCTTGGAATCCTTGGCTACCCTGCCAACCTTGGAATCCTTGGATACCCTGCCAACCTTGGAATCCTTGATTACCTTGGAAACCTTGAAATCCTTGATCACCAAAACCTTGCCATCCTTGGAAACCTTGATTACCTTGCCAACCTTGGAATCCTTGGTTTCCTTGGAATCCTTGGTTACCTTGCCAACCTTGAAATCCTTGGTTACCTTGCCAACCTTGAAATCCTTGATTACCTTGCCAACCTTGGAAACCTTGGCTACCTTGCCATCCTTGGAATCCTTGATTACCTTGCCATCCTTGGAATCCTTGATTACCTTGCCATCCTTGGAATCCTTGGTTACCCTGTAGACCTTGGAAGCCTTGATTACCTTGCCATCCTTGGAACCCTTGGTTACCCTGTAGACCTTGCCATCCTTGGAATCCTTGATTACCTTGCCAGCCTTGAAAGCCTTGGTTACCCTGCCATCCTTGGAAGCCTTGGAAGCCTTGGTTACCCTGCCATCCTTGGAAGCCTTGGTTACCCTGTAGACCTTGTAATCCTTGGAAACCTTGGTTACCCTGCCATCCTTGGAATCCTTGGTTACCCTGCCAGCCTTGGAAGCCTTGGTTACCCTGCCATCCTTGGAAGCCTTGATTTCCCTGCCAGCCTTGGAATCCTTGATTGCCTTGCCATCCTTGGAATCCTTGATTTCCCTGCCATCCTTGGAATCCTTGGTCACCAAATCCTTGCCATCCTTGGAATCCTTGGTTACCTTGCCATCCTTGGAAGCCTTGGTTACCCTGCCATCCTTGGAAGCCTTGGTTGCCCTGCCATCCTTGGAATCCTTGGAAGCCTTGGTTACCCTGCCATCCTTGGAAGCCTTGATCACCAAATCCTTGCCATCCCTGGAATCCTTGATTACCCTGCCAGCCTTGAAATCCTTGATTACCTTGCCATCCCTGGAATCCCTGATTACCTTGTAAACCCTGATTACCTTGCCATCCCTGGAAGCCTTGATTGCCTTGCCATCCCTGGAAGCCTTGATTACCTTGCCAACCTTGGAAACCTTGGTTACCTTGCCATCCCTGGAATCCTTGATCACCAAATCCTTGCCATCCTTGAAATCCCTGATTACCTTGTAATCCTTGGAAACCTTGTAAGCCTTGAAATCCTTGGTCACCAAATCCTTGCCATCCTTGAAATCCCTGATTACCTTGTAAGCCTTGGAAACCTTGTAAGCCTTGGAAACCTTGGTCACCAAATCCCTGCCAACCTTGGAATCCTTGCCATCCCTGGAATCCCTGATTACCCTGCCATCCTTGGAAACCTTGGTCACCAAATCCCTGCCAACCTTGGAAACCTTGGTTACCTTGCCATCCTTGGAAACCTTGGTTACCTTGGAAACCTTGATCACCAAATCCTTGCCAACCTTGAAATCCTTGTAATCCTTGAAATCCTTGAAATCCTTGGTCACCAAATCCTTGCCATCCTTGACTACCTTGAAGTCCTTGTAAGCCTTGTCTACCTTGGAACCCTTGATCACCAAAACCCTGCCATCCTTGTACACCTTGATAACCCTGAACCCCTCTTGGACCTGTACCACCTGTCACACCATTAACTACTTGGCTAACTGCGCTTGGATGGTTGTTTAACATCAATCCAGTAGTCGAGTCAATTTTGATATATGATGGTAATATATAACCATTTGAAGGAGTAGCACTAACTAAATTATTGATAGCACTTGGATCAAAATATAACAAATCACCAGTATTGCCTGGTAATGTTGGTAAATTAAATACAATTCTACCAAAAGGTCTTACAGAAATCCTACCTGGATCACTTTCAATATAGGTTACTGTACCAAATGCTTTGGTAAAGAAATTTGGTTCGTTTGATGGGGTAATTTTTTGGAATTTACCACTTGAATCTAAATAAACATAATCTCCTAAATTAAATCCTGTATAAGAAGTATCATCAGGATTAACTTGATAATAATCTGTTAAATAGTTTCTATATCTAAATCTTGAGATTAGATCTGTAACCCAATAGGTTGGAAATGGTAATAACCCTGACTGTACTGTTAATGGATTATAAACAGGTAATCCATCTTCACCAATCTCTAAAATTAAACCGTATTCTTCTTCTTCAGGTAGGTTATTTCCTATTTGTGTATAATCGGAGATAAGGTTAAATAATTCCTTATCTTCCATTATCAATGACATTTCTGTCGAAGAAGTAACTGAAGTTATTGACTTGATTCTGTAAATCTTACCAGTTGTTATACCAAACCAGTCACCAACTTTAATATCATAAGCATCAAATTCATAAGGTGTATTACTTGTATTATCAGAATGTCTCTGAACATCTATTTTTAAACCAACAGAAAAAGATTCAGGATATCCGTAGTAAATACTTGAAGTAACACCATAAGCTGAATTAACTTTGGTAGACCCAAATTTAATTTTTGCTGCTATTAGTTTTGGTGGATGAATCAATGCCATATTTAGATTTATTTATCTCTTTATATATTAAATTATTTAGACCTATTTATTAAACAAAAAGGGGATTACTCGAAAGAATAACCCCCCTTTGATAAAAAAAATTTAATATATTTTAAGGAGCTGCTTGGAATGTTATGACAACTTGAGATAAACCTGATTGAGCACATCCAGTTGACATATAACTTACCCCATATACTGAGAATTGAGTAAAAGCACTATCTTGAACTAATGTACAATATTGAGTACCTGCAGGACTTTTACCATAAACAGCAATAGAATAAACATTCACAGAATTATATCCGTGTGTGGTCATATTTAATAATCTTGTATTCAATGGGTGATGAACCGTAAATAAATAGTTGTTAGTTATTCCACCGATTGGGTCGTTTGACCAACCTGATATCCAACTAGTTCCATTATGTAATATTTTACCATCTGAAGTAGATGCTCCTAACACAGCGTCAGGGTAACCACCACTCATTTGAAGTGATATAGCATAACTAATTACATTACCTGTTCCAGTAGGACCAACTTGACCTACGAGACCTTGATATCCCTGGTAACCTTGTGGACCAAGACTACCTGTGATTCCAGGACCTTGATATCCCTGATAACCTTGGTGACCAAGAGATCCAGTGATACCTTGTGGACCAAGACTGCCAGTAAATCCAGGACCAGGTATACCTTGAAATCCTTGATAACCTAATCCAGGGACTCCTTGAAATCCTACAGGGCCTTGAATACCAGTAGGACCTTTAGGACCAACTATACCTGAACCTAATTGAGTCACTACAACTCTTGCTGAAGTCATTACACCAGCTGAAGAAGAATCACTATAAATTCCATTTCCACCACCAGTTAAGTAAAACTCTATATAATCACCAGCATTTAAGTCGAAGATATAAGAAGGGCCTTTAATTGTATAAACTCCTTGACCTGATTTAGTATTTGGAACCTGAGTTCCATTTATAGCAACATAGGTATCAGTTCCTTGAGTATTAGGCTCATACCTTCCTTCGTAGTTAAAGTTTGCTGTAATCTGATATTGACCACCACTTGATACAGTAATTTGTGAACCACTAACAATCGTAACACCACTACTTAAAATTGTAGTATTAAAAGTAATTGCTTGATCTATAGATATGTTTGCTTGTACTTGATTTGTTGTGTCTATGAACTCACCATAAGAAACGGTAATTCCAACTCCTCCACCGCCACCACCATTGTAAGCTAAATCCCATAGAGTAAACAATGAGTTTCTTACTGCCGTAGCACCTATTGCTTGTCTATTATTATCAGGAACAGAAGCTAACATAGCATCTAATGTAGGAAAAGTTACTGAGTATGTTGCTGTACCTGGTATTCCGTATGTGGCCATTTATTAAATAATTATTTATTTATTCTATATATTTAATTTTAAAATCCTTAATCAGATTTTTTATATATAAATTATCAAATATCTTAAATCATTCAATGAGTGACCAGTATTTAAAGTGATTAAAGATAAACTTAACTAATTTTACATCATATATATTCAAAATATATCTATGTAAATGCTCATCAGTGAAATATCAATTAAAGGTTATAAATCATTCGGTAATAATCCACAAAAATTAAAATTAAATACACAAAAAGGAGAATTAGTCTTACTTGTTGGAAGTAACGGAAATGGAAAATCCGTTGTAAAAAGCACAGAAATAGAGGTTGATGTCCCTTTTGAATTTATGAATTTAAAAGATTTTATTAGTTTTTTGGATATAATGGGTGAGGAAAGTGTGTATATTTTACATATAAAGGAAAACAATAAGACTTTATATGAAGAGTATGTTAGTTACACAAGAGACAATACTAAAAAATAAAATGCAGTTAAAGGAATATCTATCAGATTTTAGTCCAGATAGAGCTA
>Ga0208614_1000179_pt1 | contig 21274 bp, 20 predicted proteins | sample CryBogCBE23Jun09_FD_184554 | JGI IMG/M metagenome (GOLD analysis project Ga0208614, IMG submission 184554) | Freshwater microbial communities from Crystal Bog, Wisconsin, USA - CBE23Jun09 (SPAdes) | ecosystem: Environmental > Aquatic > Freshwater > Lake | place: Crystal Bog, Wisconsin, USA...
CAACAACTAGTGTTCAAGACATGAACCTTGGATCCAATGGCGAGCCTGCCATTAAAGGACTAAGAGAGAAGATGTCATCTAAACAAAAAATGGCAAAAGGCATGTATAAAGAAGATATGGATGATCAAGTAAAAATTACTTTAGATGAGTATACTGGTTCTCCAATCGAATACGAAATAGGACAATGGGCAATGAAGGCGTATCCTGCCATTGCTAAAGCTCTAACAAGTGGCAATACAAGTGGTGATGCAGGTCAAGCAATAGCTGATCTAGGTGGTACTATTGTTACTTTAGCAACTGTAGGTACTGTAATGACTGGTATTGGATTAGGAATAGCTAAGGATTCTATTAAAGCAGCAGCTAAAAAATTAGTTAGTGCCGTTAAGGGTAAGGGTGGAATAAAAGAAGATGAGGCTATGGGAGTTGATCCTGAATTACAAAAAATTGTTGGTGAATTACCACAAGATGTTAAAGCTAAAATAGCTCAACATTAATTAAAAAGTTCTGCTTCCTATATTTATTAAAAAAGAACAAAAATGCCAGTATTAGATCCAAATGAAATTATGTTTACCGCTTTTGAACCTACAGTTCAGAACCGATTCATAATGTATATAGATGGTATCCCTTCATTTATGATTAAGAGTGCAACTGCACCAAATATCAACTTAAATGAAGTTAAGATTGACCACATCAACGTTTACCGTAAGATTAAAGGTAAGGCAGAGTGGCAAGATATGACCTTAAACCTTTACAACCCAATCTCTCCTTCAGGCCAACAGGCTGTAATGGAGTGGATTCGTTTATCACATGAATCTGTAACAGGACGTGATGGTTATTCTGACTTTTATAAGAAGGATTTAAACTTATCAATCTTAGGTCCAGTAGGTGATATCGTAAGTGAGTGGATTATTAAAGGTGCATTCGTTAAAACATCTAATTTCGGTTCTTATGACTGGTCTAACCAAGACGCAATCACAATTGAACTAGGAATAGGAATGGATTATTGTATTTTAAACTACTGAGTACTCAATTACTACTTTTTAAGAACTCCTTACTATTTATTAGAAAGGAGTTTTTTTATGTTAAAAAGTTATTTTCAAATTATTAGGAAGGCTTTATCTGAAAATAGAGTAAAAGGTGGTGTTTATTATGAAGCACATCACATAGTACCCAAAAGTTTTAATAAAAAGTCTAGTACAGTTTTACTTACACCTCAAGAACACTACGAGTGTCATAGGATACTAACTGAAGAGCTAGGAAAGCATCCCATCTACGGACAGAAAATGTTATGGGCTTTCCATAGATTAGCTTATGATAAACAAAGAAAACTAACAGCCGATGAGTATGCCGAAGCTAGAACTCTACTAATGCCTTTATGGACTCGCAAAAAGACAGAAAAGCATAGAGAGAGTATATCAGAAGCTCAAAAAGGTAACACAAACAATAAATCCAGAGTATTTAAGGGGATGAAATCTAGTATTACAATGGAGGGCCGTAAAAAATTAGCAGATTTAGCGGTAGAAAGACAGACCGGTAAAATTGGATTAAATGCAAACGCGAGTAAAGGCATAGTCGTATGTGAATATGAGGACGGTAATAAAATAGAAGCCGGGAGTGCTTTACAACTATCTAAAATCATAAACATTTCACAGTCAACCATCAGTTTTAGACTTAAGGACAACCCAGGCATAATGAAGAAAGGCTACAAAATATACTATAAGGGGTAATCCATACTATTTATTAGCGTATAAATTAAAACAAAAACTATGGCTTTAACACTATCAGGTGGTATATCATCATCTTTTGTATCGGGTGGAATTACTTATCAGGTACAGACTTTCACAGGATCAGGAAATCTTTATGTAGCAGGAACCGGAACTTTAACTGCACAAGTTCTTTTAGTTGGCGGTGGTGGAGGTGGATCAGAAGGCTGTGGTGGTACGGGAAATAATGCATTTGGTGGTAATGGAGGTGGTGCAGGTGGTGTATTTTACACTAGTTCCTATACTTTTTTAGCTACAGACCCTACATGGAGTGTAACAGTAGGTAAAGGTGGAAGTGGTGGTACTTATAACTCACCAGCAACACCTGGTGGAACCACTATTATAGCAGCTTCAGCTAGTTTAGCAAGAGCTGTAGTAAGTTCTTCCTACGCAGATCATGCATTTTTTCAATTGACAGGTTCTATATTAGGAACTTTTCATATAACATCTAGCTTAACTCAAGTAGATGCAGCTCCTAACTATTATGTTGTAACAGGATCAACTGCTGCACTTACAACTGCTGCAGTACGAAATAAAATAAATAGTCTATCAAGCAGTTTCGATATTACAGCAGCTTCTGTTGGAACAACACTAACCTTAGTAGCTTTTTCTGGCAGTGCAGGAAACAATTACAAATATGTAAGCGGATCAATCACACAATCTTTTGCAAGTGGTGGAGATGCTGAAATGTTAACAGGTTCTTATGGTGGAGTAGGTGGTCGTCCAAATGGCGGAAATGGTGGATCAGGTGGAGGTGGAGTTGTGAGTGGCTCAAAATTATTTGTAGACCTAGGTTTTCCAGGTGGTTTGCAAGTAGGAAGAGGAGAAGCTGGTGCAGGTGGCGGTGGTGCTGCTAATTCAGGAAGTAGTAATTTTGATATATTCTATAATCCTTTCACAATACATCAAGGTGGAAACGGTGGAAATGGTGTAGCACTTACAATTCAAAACGGTACTCCTGTTTATTATGCAGGTGGTGGTGCAGGTGGTGGATGGGTAAATGTAGGACCTGGTGCTGGTGGATTAGGTGGATTAGGTGGAGGTGGAAATGGTGGTTCAGGTGTTAAAGGAGCAGGCGCAAAGGGTGCTGCTAACACAGGAGCTGGTGGTGGTGGGGGTGCTTTATCTGACCAAGCGAGTAACTGGGGTGATGGTGGAGATGGTGGATCAGGTATAGTAGTTATTATACACGTATAGTCCTTTATTATTAATATCTTAAAAAGCTACCTTAAAAAAGTAGCTTTTTTTGTTGCCTGATATGTAGAATGGTCGTATCTTTAGGTTCTAAATAATATAATATGGCAGCTTTTCTATTTTACACGTTAGTTCTGATTTCATTAGGACTTTTTGTACGACTATTTTGGATCGAATTAGTTATAATAGGAGCAATTTTAATGTTTGTGTTAGGAATTGTTGTATGTTCTACTATCACAGCTATTTGCTTTCAGTTTTTTAGTCTAATGACCTCTCAACTAAACGATCACGGGTCTTTTGCTACCTACTTTATGTATTCAGCAGTATTTTACACAGTTATGATGGTAGTATACGGATGTATTGTGTATGACTTATTCAATATCGGAGTTGAATTTATTCAAAATGTTTTTAGAAAATAACCCATAAAAATCCATATTGTATATATTTATTAATATACAACAAAATTAAGATTATGTCAGAAAAGTTCACACTTCCTACCGAAACTATTGAGTTACCTTCACAAGGTAAAATTTATGATTTAAGCAATCCCCTTTCTTCTGGTACTATAGAAATGAAGTACATGACAGCTAGAGAAGAGGATATTTTAACAAACGTAAACTTACTAAGACAGGGTTTAGCTATTGAAAAAATGCTTCAATCTCTTATTAAAACACCCATAAAATACGATGAGTTGATATTGGGAGATAGAAATGCATTATTAATTGCTGCTCGTATATTAGCTTATGGTTCTGCTTATAGTTTTGAATATACGGACACTGAAGACGAAACAAAGGAAATCATTAATATTGATTTACAGGATCTAAAAAATAAAATTGTAGATTATACAATCTTTAATAATAAAAACGAGTTTACTTTTGAATTACCTAACTCTAAAAACACTGTAGCTTTCAAATTGCTTACTGTAGGTGATGAAAAAGCAATAGATGCTGAGTTAAAAGGCTTGAAAAAAGCTAATTTAGCAGCTGGTGAAGTAACAACTCGCTTGAAAAAGCAAATAGTTGCTGTAAATGGTGACTACGAACCAAAAACAGTAAGAGATTTTGTTGACAACTATTTAATTTCAAAGGATTCCAACCCTCTACGATCCTACATAGGTTCTATATCTCCAGACATTGATTTAACAGTTAATTTTACTTTGCGAAGTGGTAAAGAAATTGATCAAAACTTACCTCTAACAGCAGAATTTTTTTTTCCCGGGAGTTGAGTATAGAGCAGTTTACAAGAGAGAAGTTTTTGAATTAACTTATCACGGAGGTGGCGGCTTTTCGTGGTCTGAGGTTATGGATATGCCTATATCTGAAAGAAGACTTAACATTAAGTTTATTAATGAGCACTTAGAGAAGCTACAAGAAGTAAGAGAACAGCAACAAACAGTTACTGCTGATAAACCCCTAATCTCTAAGCCAAACATACAAACCCCAGAGCAAGCAAAAGCAACTTATACGTCAAAAGTAAAAAAACGATAGATAGCTATTTATTTAGACAAGAGTTAATTTACTATGGCAAAAAGACCAAGAACTAGATCCAGAAAACAAACTACACAAGCACCGGTACCAAATCCCACCCCAATTCCCATAACTGCAGGGGTTTCTATAGATGCAAGTGATGTTGGATACTTAGATAAACAGGCCACATCTTTAAAAAGTATCCTTAACACTACTATAAACATTAATAAAGCTAAGAGTGAGGCGGCTACTTTTACGAAACAAATTGCTCAATTGGAAGGTAAACAGTTGGAAAATGCACAAAGAACTGGAAAACTTTTAAATGAAATCGCCAATTATGAAAAAAATATAGCAACTGCTAAAAAACTCGGAGCTGACCCTAAGCAGATTAGAAACATGCAAGCATTCTATCTCAGTCAAAGAAAGGAGTTAAATAACTTGCAAAAAACTGAAGGTGGTATTTACAAAACACGAGAATTTCAAGCAAAGAAGCAGGCAACAAACCTAGAAACAGAAAAAAAATTAATTCAAGACGTCAACAAAGAGAGAGGAATTGGTAATAGATTATTAGATGTATTCAGAACAAAAGAACAAACACAGAGACGAATTGACATAGCTCGTGCTAAGGTTAACGGAGGTATTAATACCCCAGGAGAGGAAGGAAGTGGAAAAAAGAAAAGTTTAACAGATACTTTAAAAGAAACTAAATCAGGAAAGGTAGCTATTGCAGGAGCAGTAGCAGGATATGAAACATTAAAAGCAGTTGCAAAATCAACTGGTGAGGTAACAAAAACAGCCTTAGCAGTTCCCTTTGCCTCTGCAGCTAATCTACTTACTGGTCAGGATTATGGCATGGGTGGTGGTTCAGTTAATGCATCAGGTGCAACTAGTATGCTAGGTGGCTTAGAAAAAATAGCAAGCTCGATTCCATTTATAGGCGGATTACTAGGTGGGTTAGTGGGTGCATTTAAAGGAATGCTTGATGCAGTATTAGGTGTTGAAGAGGCTAACTTCAGAGTTGCTCGATCAATGAATATTTCTGTAGGTGCCGCAGAAAAAATGAGAAAGCAGTTTGATGGAGTAGCAAATGCTAGTGATAATATTGTTGTTAATTCAACTAGGATGTTGCAATCTCAAATTGAATTGGGTAATCAGCTTGGAGTTAATAAGCAACTTAGTAATGATATTTTAGTTAATGACACTAAGTTAAGAGATATTTTAGGATTGGAAGCTGGATCACGTCAAGCAATTGCTGATGCTTCGATTGTAACTGGTAGAAGTGCAACTAAACTAACTCAGGGTGTTATAGGAACTGTAGGTGCTTTCAATAAAATGGTTGGAACTAGTTTTGAGTTTAATGCTATCATAAAAGAAGCATCTCAACAATCAGGTGTAATGGGATTAACTTTTGCTAAATACCCTGAAAAGATTACAAAAGCTATACTAGCAACAAAAACACTTGGATTTGAACTTAAACAACTAGATTCAACAGCTGATAGCTTTTTAGATTTTGAAGGTAGTATATCAAAGGAAATGGAAGCTCAGGTACTAACCGGTAAAGACCTAAATCTTACAAGAGCTAGAGAAGCTGCTTTAAATAATGATAATGCAACCTTAGCACAAGAAATTACTAAGAATGTAGGCGATGCAAACTCCTATTTAAAACTAAATAGAATTCAACAGGAAGCAATTGCTAATTCTGTTGGTATGACAAGAGATAGTTTAGCTGATGTATTGAAAAAACAAGAGCTGTATTCAAAATTAGGTGCAACAGATGTAAAAACATTTAACGAAAAAATAACACTATTAGAAAAGCAAGGCAAAACACAGCAACAAATTAGTGATTTAATTGGAAAGGATAATTATAATACATACACTCAAGTAAGTACTGCAGAAAAACTATCTGAAATAATGCAGAAAATTCAAAAAGTATTCGTTGACTTTGTAAAAAACTCAGGATTATTTGATTTTTTAACTGATCCAAAGAAGATAGATAACTTTATTAAAGGTCTAGCAGATAAATTAGCAAGTACAATTAGCTTTATTGGTGAAGTTATTGCAACAATGTTAGAAGGTGTAAGTCACTTACCTTTCACAGATACAGATAAGTGGCAGGGTTTAGCAAGTAAGGTGAGATCAGGAGCAGGTAGCCTTGCAGGAGGTATAAGTGCTACAGGTAATTCGCTAGGAGGTGCCATATCTAACTCAGTAAGTGGTACTAAAGAGGCAGGTGCACAAAAAGAAGCAGCACAGCAACAAGCAATGAAACAAACATCGGCTGGTCAACCTTTAAGTTCCAATGTACCAGATTATCTACATGCTAATCTTTACATGGATGGTCATCAAATTACTACAGCAATAGTGCCATTATTACCACAAAACCGTCAGGCAACATCTGGTGCTGGGGGTGGTTAAAGTAAAACATTAAAATCATGTCGCAGATATTAGATCAAATAACGAAATCTCAGCTAAGTAAACAGGGTCAAACCAATTCTACTGGTATTTTTGAAGGTACTCCTTCAAATGTTGCAGTTGTAACAAACTCATCTCATCCAGTAGTAAGTTCAGTATTAAAGCCTCTTGTCAATCCAATTGATACGGTTTACCAAACTGTTCCGCCTCAACAAACGTATTTAGATTATCTACAAGCAAGCAATAAGTAAAGATGCCACTAATCAATTTTAAAACGAATTTAACCAGCTTAAAATACGGTTTAGACGAACCTGGAGGAGGGTATAGTGGACAACCATTTTTACAACTACCTATTCCAGACGCAAGCACACCTCAGGACATACAAAACTTCTATACTCTTAATAGAACTAGCTTAGATTTTCCTATTAGAGGTGGATCAATTACTTCTTTGGTGAATGGTAGCTATACAAGTAATTCTGCTATCTTTGATGCAGAAAGAATAAGTGCTTTTTTAAAGAGTGCTCCACGTGGTAATGCTTTTATCGAAAAACAAGTTGGATTACAACTAACTAACCCAAGATTACAAGTACAAAACACTGTAAACTTAGGTAATTTATCCTTTAGTAACTTAGCAAACGTAGTATTACCGGTTACAAACGCTTATGATCCTTTAAATACTTTAGCACAGGTTGCTGTGATGGGAACTGGAGCGCATTTTAATAGACAAGGAGTATTACCTACTCTTTTTGAGGATATTCAAAGCACTTATCAATATATTGTAGGAGCACCTCAAAACAATACGGAAGTAACAAATAGACTTACAATACTAAAAGCTATAAAATTATTTCCCAATTCAAATTTTCAAGTAAGTGCTAATAATATAAATAATATAGGCATTGATCCAGACCTGGTAGATAGATTAGGTATTTCAACAATACAAAACCAATTATTTAACTACCAAGGTGGTCCTGGTTCAGTGTATGGAATTGGTAGTACTATAATTAGGAGAGCAACTAATCCGGATGGCAGTACTACAAGTACAGATGCAGCTTCTATTCCACCTGCTGAAATTAACGGATTTTATGTTGGTGGCGTTACTCAAGCCTATTCAACGACAGCTTTTACCTATTTGCAACTAGCTCAACAAAATACACGTACTCAATCCGGCACAACTGTTAATTTACCGGGCTTTCAGAGTTTTAACGGTGGATCCTTTACAACTCCATCTGTAGCTTTATCTCCTATGAACGCTAACATCCAAGATTTTAGAGCTCAAACAAATAATGGAAATCCGATAATACCAAGTAGTGATTACACAGTTTACAACATAGCTAAAAATTATAATGGTCAAGGAGGTTTAGGTATTGGTAATCCTGGTTCTCCTTCAACCAATAAAAATTATCGAGTTTCAAAAGGTAATGCTATTGATAGAGTAAACAACCTTAACCCTTTTTATTACAATGCTGTTGGTACAGGTAACGATCCTTGGACAGTTGGTGGAAACGATACAAAAGATATTATTAAATTTGCATTTGAATGCATAGACAACGACGATCCTAACTTTTCAGTAGCTTTGCTTTTCAGAGCTTTTTTTGATGGTCAAATAAGCGATTCAAATACTGCAGAATTTAATTCTTTTAAATATTTAGGTAGAGGTGAAACTTTTAGAACTTATCAAGGTTTTGATAGAACGATTGCTTTTAGTTTTAAAATATTTGCTCAAACAAGGCAAGAAATGGTACCTTTATACCAAAAATTAAATAATTTAATATCACAAGTTTATCCTGATTATTCTCCAACTTATAATTTAATGCGTGGAAACGTTGTTAGATTAACAATTGGTGACTATATTTACAGGATGCCTGGTTTTTTAGAGAGTGTAAACGTATCTATCGATAATGGAAATACTCCTTGGGATATTGTATTAGGAGGCAAAACAGAAAATGATATTGCACAATTACCTATGATGGTAACTGTACAATGTAGCTTTAAACCAATTATGGACATACTACCAAGAAAGGTTTCAAAGAATGCAACGACAGTAGCTAATGTTGAACTCATTGCTAATAGAGGATCTAACACAAACGGTGTAATATCCGACGCTATACTTGATAAGTCACAAGGACAATCTACACTAGCTTCAACACCAGCAAGTCAAATTCCTAACTTGATACCAGCTAATACAAATCTAACATCGCAACAGATTGCAGACAGGAGTGCAGCAGCTGCAAACGCACAGAACTCTTACAATAAACAAGCTCAGTTAATTCCCAATGAAACACCTGAAGCTGTCGTCTTACAACCAATCAACTTAGGTACCATATAAATGTAATATTAGTAATGCAGTCAAGATATCAAAATATAGCAACAACAAAGTTAAATGCAACAGGTAGTTTGTACTACGAGACAAATGTTTATCCTGAAATTCAACCTACTAATAATGATTACTATCTTATTACAACGGTTGATGATAGATTAGACTTAATAGCTTTAAATTTTTATCAAGATGCAAGCCTATGGTGGGTTATAGCATCGGCAAATGCTTTACCTGGTGATTCAATTTATCCACCAATCGGTATACAATTGAGAATACCTGTTAATATTTCTTCTGTATTAAACACATACAACCTAACAAATAATGGCTACTAAGTTATCGAATATTATTGGAGCTCCTTTTGCTAATTTCGTGCTGCAACAGCTTGCTGTTAGAGCATATAATAATAGTTCTACTGATAGAAGTAATCAACAAGTTTTATTTTTAGCTAACAAAAGTGCTTGGGCTCGTTTAACATCATCGGTGCAGATAACACCACCACCAGTAGCTAACCAGCCTACTAACTACGGAACAAAGCAAACAACTTCTACGGGCTTTAACAATAACTCACAAACTAAAGTTCCATATTTACCGTCAAATACAAATTCTCCAATATCATTAAATGAATTTTATAGACAGTTTAATTTAGATACTAACCTTTATAAGACAGGGGATGACTTAGCAAAAAATTGGGTTTTAGAAGCGGGTACATCAGTGCAAAATGGTAATGGTATAAATTTAAGACAAGGAATAGGTCCAAATGGAGCTTATGGACTAGGTGGTACTCAAGAATTAGGTTACAGACCTATGCCAGGTCTAACTTCAGTTACAATTGAAACTACAGGTAGATTAGGTTCTCTAAGACAAGCTACCATTAATTTTAAGGTTTGGAATATGGATCAATTAAATGTAATTGAAGCCTTATATTTCAGACTTGGATACTCGATGCTACTTGAATGGGGTCATACTCAGTATTTTAAAAATAGCAATAGCTCTAATGGCGTAGAAGCAGCGACTGGTTTATTTGTAAATAATGGAGTTTATGGTATTGGAGATCCTTTCGTAGCAGGTTTAAGAAAAGAGGATGTGCAGCAAAGAATTACTAGTAAGGTACAACAAACAAGTGGTAATTACGATGGAATGCTTGGAGTTGTTTCAAATTTTACTTGGTCTTTTAATCAAGATGGTGGCTACGATTGTATGGTGAGATTGGTAGGATTAGGTGCTGTCATGGATTCTATGAGAATTAACCAGGTGTATAATTTACCTGATGGTTTAATACAAGAGTATAAAAAAGTACAGCAAGGTCTTGCAAACGCAGCACAAGAAGCTGAGCTTGCAGCCTTAAAAAAAGAAGTAGAGGAGTTAGCTAAGAAAAATGCACCAACAACAACGGTAAAACTCGATCCACTTCCCACAGACGCTCTTGAATTACTTGCAAGAGCAAAAGATTTTGGAAGCTACGATAAAAACAAAGGAATAAATGATTTTGTGGCTGACTTTGGAGCCTATTATTACTCGAGTTTTAAACCGCCTAAAGGTAATTTTGATTACTACGATCCCTTTTCACAAACTAGTGGCAATCCAAGTACCGATGCAGCAGTTCAATCTTTATATGCAGGGCTTTGGCTAGCTAAGCATCCAGGTATTCCTTTTACTAAGGTTGTAGCTGGTAATAATGTTATTTTCGATACGGCTTTAGTAAATACAGCAATAGATGCTTACCCACCTAAAGTTGCCATTGGTGGGTATTCCACAGGTCCAAACGGACAGCCTTATACACTTAACTCCGTTAGTAGCCAAAACACTGCCTTAGGTAAGTATTTTGATTATCAAACAGAAACTTATCTTCTATTCAACGATCAAAATGTATATAATGCTCCTTTAGATAGTGTATTACCAAAACAACTTCTTAATGGTAGTATTACTATTAATATTAATGATCTACCGACAATTGGTAAAAACACAAAAGATATTTATATTACCCTAGCTTGGAGAGTAGACACAAGCTCTACGAATCAATACTTTATACCAACAAGACGACTATTAGTAAATGCATTAGAGGCATGGGAAGCTCTTACTCCCAGCACATTAGCACTAACGTCTATTACAAAACCAAAAAAAGATGACATAGTAGTTGTAGGAACTTTCACAACTAACGTAGATGCTGCTTGTAGTGTTCCAGATAATCAACCTGTTTTAAAGGCTGGCGCATTAACAAATCCTGGCGTTACGATAAATAATGGTATAGGTACTAAAAGTGTTCCCATTGTTTGGACAATTACAACAAATAATACTGGCTTTATTCAAGGAGTTGCAAATGCAAATCCTCAAAATAATGCAAACACTAATCAAACAGGAACAGGAGCTACTGGTGATAATAATGGCACTGTTAATCAAGCAAATGCAGGTCAAGTAGAAGCACCACAAGGTTTTACATCAGCTTTGGATGCGATGTTAACACTTGTCCAAGCCGAAGCACAATACAAAGCAATAAACAGTAACGATTTTGTAATAAAAGTACCTTTACAAAATAACAATAATAGTAAGAATCCTGGTATCACTAATAAATTTTATTCTCAAGGTTCTTTGAATGGAGTGTTTGATGCTTTTGATCCTAACAGTGTTGTACAAAAGCAAATAAAAGCAAATGCAACAAATGAGAACGCAGCAGTAGATTTTAATTTAATTGCCTACGCTAAGAAAGGATTTAATAGTAATCTAATGGCTAATCCAACTCTATATAGCAAAGTACCAGACGTTGATTTTAATCAACTGTGCAATGCTTATGTCGTTAATTACACCTTAAGTGGTCCAGATACCTACATCGATGCTAGAACTAAACCTGTTTACATAACTTTAGGTTATTTAGTCGCCTTTTTGAATAATATGTGCTTAATTTACGATTCAACTCAATCAGAGCAGACTATAAATCAAACAGCAGATACAGCAAAACGTCCTTATGTTTATATAGATTTTAATCCGGAGACAAATTTTTGTTTTACATCACAACAACAGCTATCAACAGATCCAACTGTATGTTTAATACCTTTTAATTGCTCAGATGATGATTATGAACTTATTTTTCCTACCGATGTAAAAACAACCGAATTTGATCCTGATCTATTTTATCCAGAATCGGAAAACAGACTCAGTGCAGCCTTGTATGACTCAGGTTTAACTTTTAAACCTAAAAATTCAGGAAAAACAGGTAATAATCAAGGTCAGACGATGAATATATTACTTAGGATTGATTATCTGTTAACCACCTTAAAGAGTTTTGCAAGTAATGATCCACACAACGCTGTTATTTTACAATCTTACTTAGAGCAGATAATGAAGGATGTAAATAAGTGTTTAGGCGATGTAAATTTATTTAGAATTGCTTATAGGGATGATACAAATACAATCCAAATACAGGATGATCAGTGGGTTCCTGAATACAGTGGAGAAACTGGCACAGAGGATTCGATTCTAAACCGTGCTGATTTTTTACGTAAGTTAAGAAACAATCCAATACTATCAGGTGAATTACCAGTTTTTGGTTCTGGAGCACAAGGTAATACACTCAGTTTAACAAGACAGTTTCAATTTAAAACAGTAATGTCCACTAAACTTGCTAGTATGGTAGCAATATCAGCTCAAGCTAATACAGATTCTGTAAATTCTATTGACCATTCATCCCTAAGTTATTTAAATCAGCACTACACAGATAGATACAAGCCTTATGTTCAAAATCCATCTAGTCCAAAAGGAAGCAACAACGATTCAACAAATAAAAATTTACAAGAATCAAACAACCAAAAGATAGCCAACATATTTAACCTGCATATTATTAATATCTATAGTAACGCTAAGCTCGATCCTGACAAAATTCAAATGGCTAAGAACTACTATATTGAACGTATGTCACACGTTAAGTCTGGTGATCCAATTACTTCTGCAGCTCCGTTCATACCTGCTGATTTAGAAATGACAATAGATGGTATTAGTGGCATTATAATGGGTAATGGTTTTACAATACCTGCAAATAGATTACCAATATCCCTCAGGGAAACCACAGGTGATGGTAGAAGTTTTTCTAAGGTTGGTTTTATAGTAACTGGCTTGACACACATTATTCAAAATAACGAATGGTTGACTAGATTTAAGGGTCAGATGATTAAATTAAGAACCGACCAGCAAAATTTCACTACAGTTAGTGCTCAACCACAGACAATAGCACCAACACCTACCATAACGTCTACCGGTCTAACAGGAAATATTATTGAAGATGCAGTTAATTTTATCAAGTCTCATGAACAATTAGCATCTACACAAAAACTAAACACTACACAACAAAACAAAACCGACATAGCGTATGCTCCTTCTAACCCAAGCCCAAGTTTAATTTTATATCCTTATAACTTAGAAGGAAACAAAAGACCTGATGGATCTTTTAGATTAACGATAGGATGGGGTACTTATGATACTTATAGAACAGGAGTTAAAGCAAATCAACCTATTCTACCAACTGATACTATAACTGCACAACAAGCTGAAGATAATTTAAGAACAGAGATAGCAGGTTTATATAAAACTCTAGTAGCCGATGCAACTAGTAAAGGTATAACTCTTACAAATGGTCAGGCAGTTGCACTATTAGATATAGGATATAATACTGGCGAAGTAACAAACAATCCTTTATACCAGTCATTAATAAGTAAAACTAACCCTAATCTTAACGCTATTACATCCTTTCGTGTTGGAACACAGTTTAAAGGTGCCTTAGTAGATAGAAGAACAGAGGAGTATAATAAATTTATAGCTTAGATATGTCATTAAAATACTACCCACAAACACAAATAAGACAAAATCTCTACACAAGAGGTGGTGAGTTTACTTTATCTAATGGTGCAAGCTACACAGGTAAGTACTATATCACTTCTGATGGTGGAATCTACGCAGGAGCTAATCCAGCTACAGGTACTAATCAAAGCTTAACCGCAGTAACTTCCAATAATACCGGCTTTTCCCAAGCTCAAAGTACCTATGCAACTGCTACATCTACTAACAGTTTGCCTTTAACTCAAACTATAACAAAATCCGACCTTGCATTAACTACCTTGACACCTTACTATCCAACACCGCTTCCAACAGACTATGCAAGAGGTTATTTTACAAGGTATTTTGCTAAATACGTGACAGGAACTGGTTATGTTGTAGAAATATCACAAACAGATTGGACTAAGATTCAAAATGGACAGGTATCATCCACTAGTTTAGGATATTTGAGTACTAATATTCTTTGGCAATTAACAGGACCATTACACAACACCAGAGTGTCTCAGTATCAAATTATAGGCGGTGTTTACGACACAAACAAAAGAACAACAGAAGCAGCAGCTGTTAATTTCGTTGGTTTGGTAGCTTTTATAGGTGGAAACTATACTAAGTTTGCACAAATAACACCAAATGTTGCTACTTCGGGAAGTAAGTAGTGGGTATGTATTTTATGTGACTTTTTAACTATTTATTAGTATGAAAGTTTGCAATATATGTAAAGCATCTAAGCCTCTTACTGACTACTATAAGCATAGTAAAACAAAGGATAAGCGCCAATCCAAGTGTAAAGATTGTGAAAAAGCAATTCGAAAAAAAATTAGACAGGATGATCCAGGACATTACTACAGGTTAAATCCCGATTACCATAAAAGCTATCTTAAAAAGTGGGGACAAGAGAACAAAGAAAATATACGAGAAATTCGAAAAAAACATTATAATAAAAAGTTAAAATTTGATCCCCTTTATAGACTAAGAGCTAGTGTAGGATCTAGAATGAGAGGATGTTTAAAGTCTCAAAATAAGAAAAAACTAGGAAGTGCTGTAGACTACCTAGGATGTGATTACCAATACTTAAAATCTCACATCGAGTCTAAGTTTACAGAAGGAATGTCTTGGGATAACTATGGCGATTGGGAAATTGATCACATACATCCAATATCAAAAGGAGGTAGTTTTCACTACACTAACTTACAACCGTTATGGTGGCAGGATAACTTAAAGAAATCAAGTAATTTGTTGGATTAATAATCTAGATGTTGTATATTAATTAAAAATAAAGGTTATACAAATGGCATATTTTATTATTGAGACCAAAGAACAGATAGCTCAGCTACCTAAGGTAGATAAATGCTTCATCGATCTAATATCTTTATCAGAAGAAGCACACCCTCAACTCACTTCACCGTGTGTACTATACTATAACGACTTCAATAAAGGGTATATCATACCGTTTAACCATACAGAAGCGTTTTCACTAACGATTGAAGACGTAAAACCACTGTTAGAATGTAGAGTTTATCTGTTAGATCTTAAATGGCACGCACAAATACTCAATCTACAAACTACAAACTGTATAGATTTATATCAAACTATCCTAGATACTGAAGGAATCATTAAGGATTTTAGCTGTTACACCAATGTACATAGTGATTACTACCGTAAATTTATGTATTCTGAGGATGTTAACACTTTAATACCTATTTCTAAGCATTATGAGAGATGTGAATGTATGTTTGAGACAGTTAGACCTTACATAGGATTGAGTGGAAATTTACCGTGGTTAAATGCCTATACGGATGCATATAAATGGGTCGAAGAACAAGGTATTTGTATAGATGAAAAGCTCTTTGATAAGTACTTTGAGCCGGTTTGGAAGGCAAGATCGATTAAGAATAATAGGATTTATACGAGTTATAACTTATACAACATAACTTCAAGACCAACCAATGCGTTTAACGGTATTAATTTCTTAGCTTTTACTAAGGATAACCATTCAAGGAGTGCTTTAGTACCTGAAAACGATGCGTTTGTGGAGTTTGACTTCGATGGATATCATCCTAGATTGATTGCTAACATGATTAGTGTGCCTTTTCGGAACAATAAATCAGTTCACGAATTATTAGGACAGCAGTATTTTGGTAAAGCAGAGCTTACTCCAGAGGAATACCAAGAATCTAAGAAGATTACCTTTAGACAATTGTATAATGGGGTAGAAGATCAGTATAAGGATATATTCTTTTTTCAACAAGTAGTTGAATTAGTAAAAGCAATCGAAGCAGAATACAAAAGTACAGGACAAATTCAACTACCAAACGGTAGAATACTCAGACAGAGTGGGTTTACAGCACAGAAACTATTCAATTACTACATACAATGTCTTGAAACGGTCAACAATGTTAAGAAATTAATCAAATTAAAAGAGCTTTTCAAAGATAAAAAGAGTAAGGTTGTGTTAGTGGTGTATGATTCTATTTTAATAGACTACTCAGCAGAGGATCCTAAAGGATTTCTAGGTGAAATTAAGGCTGTATTGGAAGAAGATGGCTTTAGAGTGAAAGCTCAAAAAGGATTAAATTATGACTTTAACACTAAAAGCTAACTATTTATTATGGAATATTTAGAACTAACCCAGGATCAATTGAAGAATAAGTTATTTTGCACGTTTTCAGCCAAGGACAAGATCGAAGATACCCTTACCACTATTAAAAGTGAATATACAATTATGTATGGTAAGATTTTCGTTTTGGAATCAGAAGAATCTGACGAATACTTATGCACTTACAACATAGAACTTGATGGTAGCAGCACAAAGGTTCTCCCGAACACAATACTTTTACACAGAAAAAAAGAGTCTAACACTCTTTATACAATTAACAGCCTTAATTTACTAATTAAATCACTAAACGAAGGTGTATTAGATACTTCATTTAGAATTGATTGGCTAAACTACAAAAACACAATTCTTCTTACTCAAGGAGATGATCTCAAAAAACTTTCTACAAAAATTCTTAAGATAGTTAACATTTAGTTGCTATAATGAGTTTTCCTTCGTACCTTTCTTAGGTAAGTATTTTATCAATTAACAATAAAACAGAGACAAGATGGATTTATCTAGTATCAAGTCTAAACTAGCTGCCTTACAAAACCCAAGGCAGGGTGGTGGACAAAAGAGAGACATGAGTTTAATTTTATGGAAACCAACAGTTGGAAAACACATGGTTCGGTTGGTTCCATCAGTAGTAGATGCTTCAAACCCTTTCAGAGAGGTGTATGTGCACTACGGAATTGGTAATCGTACAATGATTGCTTTAAACAACTTTGGAGAGAAAGATCCAATCGTAGAATTCGCTAAGCAATTAAAAGCTTCAGGCGATAAAGAAAATTGGTCTTTAGCTAGAAAGTTAGAACCTAAGATGCGTGTATTTGCACCAGTTATCGTTCGTGGTGAAGAAGAAAAAGGTGTACGTTTATGGGAATTTGGTAAACAAGTGTACCAAGAGTTGTTAAGTATTGCTGACGATCCAGATGTAGGTGATTACACTGATCCAATTCAAGGTCGTGACATTACAATTGAAACAACTGATCCTGCAACAAACGGAACAAGCTACAATCAGTCTAAAGTACGTGTTCGTACAAAAATTACTCCTTTATCCGAAAATGCTAATGAGGTTAAGAAATGGTTAACAGAACAACCAGATGCATTTACTATCTTTAAGAAGTACAGTTACGATGAAATGAAAGAATCATTGCTTGCATGGTTACATCCTGAAGAAACAGCAGAAGAAGCAGAAGTTACACCTGTAACAGCACCAGTTAATGATATTCGTGCTGAAGTAGAGACTAAGCAAGTAGTTCAACCTGCATCATTTGCTTTGAGCACTAAAAAGAAATCGAACATTGATGAAGAGTTTGATGAACTATTTTCATTGAAATAGACTATTTATTAGAAAGATCTAATAATGACCAGTACTGTAATCTACCTTATCACTAATATTGATGGTAATCCATTCAAAGCGTACATTGGAAAAACTACAAATTTTACAGTCAGAAAAGGTACTCACTGGAGTAAGTTTGGAGGTAATATTACTTGTGATATTATTGATGAGGTAGATTCTACAGAAAGGAATGATTGGAAACTCCTAGAGTGTTACTGGATTGAGCAATTTAGACAGTGGGGCTTTTGTCTGATTAATAAAAATAAAGGTGGCGGCGGGTGTGATTACCATAGCGATAAAACCAAGCAGTTTTTATCAGACTTAAAACAAGGTAAAAAACTAGGGAAATATAAAAAACGAAAGGATACTGGATTAGTTAAGGGACCTTTTCCTAAGCAAGCCTGCCAGTATTGTAGTAAGTTGATAGGAACAAACACCCTTCACATGCACGAACTTCAATGTAAACAAAACCCAGACCATCTTTTTATATCTAATGTTAAAAATAGTGTTAGGTATCAGGGAACTAAACGAAGTTCATATAAGAAGGGTATAAAAAAGCCTAATGTAAGTGTAGCGTTAAAAGGTAGAAAAAAGACACTAATAAAATGTCCACATTGTGGTAAAGAAGGAGGCTCTAATATGAAAAGATTTCACTTTGATAATTGTAAACAAAAATAATATATGGTAAAAGAAAAAAAAGCATCTCTCAATGAGAGTGTTTCAAGCGCTTTGAAAGGAACTTTTGATTTGGATAAATTTATATCTTCGAAGAATTTATCAAGTACTTCAATAAAAATGAAAACCCAAACGTGGATACCCCTATCAAAAGCTTTTCAAGATTGCCTATCCATTCCAGGTATACCAATTGGTCATACTACCCTACTAAGAGGTCACTCTGACACAGGTAAAACGACAGCATTATTAGAAGCAGCAGTAAGTGCCCAGAAAATGGGCATCTTACCTGTTTTTATTATTACGGAAATGAAATGGAATTGGGATCATGCTAAGCAAATGGGGTTACAGGTTGAGGATATTCCTGATGCAGATGGAGAAGTATCGGATTACAAAGGTTTCTTTATCTACGTTGATAGAGAAAGGTTAAATACAATTGAAGACGTAGCTGCTTTTATTGCTGATTTATTAGATGAGCAAAAGAACGGTAGATTACCTTACGATTTATTATTCTTATGGGATTCAGTAGGATCTATTCCTTGTAAATTGTCTGTAGAGTCAAACAAGAATAACAATGAGTGGAATGCAGGTGCTATGTCTCAACAGTTTGGTAATTTTATCAACCAGAAGATAGTATTATCGCGTAAGCAAAGTCAACCTTATACTAACACAATGTTAGCAGTGAATAAGATTTGGGTTGCAAAGGCTGAGAATATTATGGCACAACCAAAGATGAAGAATAAAGGTGGAGATACAATGTATTTTGATGCCTCCTTAATCATCACATTTGGTAACGTGACTAGTTCAGGCACAAATAAAATTAAAGCAACTAAGAACGGTAAGGACATTGAATTTGCTAAGCGTACTAAAATTAGCTGTGATAAGAATCACGTTAATGATGTAACATCAGCAGGTAAGGTTATTATGACTGCACATGGCTTTATCGATGACACTAAACCAGCAATAGATGTGTATAAAAAACAACACTCTAAGGAATGGTTGAAGGCTTTGGGAACAACAGACTTCGATGTAGTTATTGAAACGGATGAGGATAATAAAGATATTTTTGATGCTTCGAATGAAGAGTAGTATCTTTATAAAAAATTAGTTATGACTAGAATTAATATTGGTATCCCGCCTAAGCAACTTACGAATAAACACGTAATGGCTGAACACAGAGAATTAAAACGTATCCCAAACGTAGTATCAAGAGGTAGGTATAATCTCAAAACTGCACCTCCTCAGTTTACTCTAGGAAAAGGTCACGTATCCTTTTTCTACGATAAGCTAGGTTATTTAAAAAAGCGTTACATTGAGCTTTATGATGAATGTAAAGCAAGAGGCTTCAATGTACAGTGTTATGTAAGTTCTTGGGATGGGGTACCAATTGAGTTGATGAATGATTACACTCCAACTGAAAGAGATATTCAAATAGTAAGTGAGAGGATAGCCGAACGGTTAGCCAATCCCTTAGCAAAACAACGAAAAGATGGATTACAGAAAGATGTTCGAACAGATGGAAAGTGAACCAGTAACAACCCTGCATAGAAATAGCAGGGTTCTTATTGTAGACTCGTTAAATACCTTTCTTCGTAACTTTGTAGCAGTACATCATTTGAATCCAAGTGGTGCTCATATAGGAGGTCTAGGAGGTTTTTTAAAATCGATTGGAGCTGCTATTAGAGACATAGAACCTACAAGAGTTATATTAGTATTTGATGGTCATGGTGGATCAACAAATAAAAGATATCTCTACCCTGAATACAAAGCAAACAGACACATTGCTAAGATTTCTAATTGGGATGCTTTTGATAACCAAGAAGAGGAGTCTGAATCTATAACAAACCAAATAGTGAGATTGGTGGAATACCTAAAATGTCTACCTGTTGATCTAGTTGCCATTGATAAAATAGAAGCTGATGATGTGATTGGGTATTTAGCTACGAGGCTTCCTGAAAAAGTAGTAATACTTTCTACGGATCAAGATTATTTACAGTTGGTTTCTGAAAACGTTTCAGTATATTCTCCTATAAAGAAGATGATCTACAATCCAGCACAGGTACTAAAGGATTATGGCATCCCAGCTCACAATTTCTTAACACATAAAGTTATAGTAGGAGATAAAGGAGATAACGTACCGGGTGTAAAAGGAATCCAAGCTAAGACACTTATTAAATTATTTCCTATAATAGCAACTGAAAAGCATGTGAGTTTAGGTGATTTATTAGATGAATGTGTTGGAAAAGGAGGAAAGTATCAGGATGTTTATAACTATAGAAATCAATTGGGCATTAACAAGAAGTTAATGGACTTGCAAGATCCAAACGTACCTGAAGAAGATGCAGAAAGGTTGGATGGGTTATTGGAAAATGCAAGAAGTCATTTTGATCCTGTTGTTTTTTTGAATTTATATAAGGAAGATCAATTAGGTAAGACAATAATGAATCCCAATGTTTGGATTCAAGAAATTTTTAGTAATTTAGTAGAATATAAAATGAAATAAGTTATGGCAGTTTTGAATCAGTTAAATCAATATGGTGTAGGTTTTCAGATAAAAGTATTGTCTAGTCTACTTAAACATAGAGAGTTTTTACAGAATATACACGACATACTAGAAGAGGATTACTTTGATAATCCAGCACATAGGTGGATTGTAGAAGAAACCCTAAAGTATCACTACAAATACCATGCAAC
>Ga0208614_1000186_pt1 | contig 20745 bp, 16 predicted proteins | sample CryBogCBE23Jun09_FD_184554 | JGI IMG/M metagenome (GOLD analysis project Ga0208614, IMG submission 184554) | Freshwater microbial communities from Crystal Bog, Wisconsin, USA - CBE23Jun09 (SPAdes) | ecosystem: Environmental > Aquatic > Freshwater > Lake | place: Crystal Bog, Wisconsin, USA...
GTGTTTGCGATGCGGTCAAAATATATGGTGGCATGACATAAATCGTATTACTAATTGGGCGAATCAAAATACCCTCTAAAAGGCTTGCAGAAAACATTTCTCTGGCGAAGCTGCTGGGATTTTTCAAGACCGATGATTTGACATCAAAGGCTAGAATCATGCCTTGCTGGCGCCAATGCTCAAGACGAGAATCTTCTTTTGCCCATCTAAAAGCATGGGCTAGATCGTGCGCACGCTCAATATTTTTTTCTAGGACCTGGTCTGATTCAAAGATGGTGAGGGCAGCTAATGCTGCCGCACAAGCTAAGGGATTGCCGGTATAAGAATGCGAGTGTAAAAAGCCTTGAGAAGTCTGATCACGATAAAAAGCACGATAAATTGCTTCAGTGGTCATAGAGAGCGAGAGCGGTAAGTAGCCCCCGCTAATGCCCTTAGACAGTGTTAAAAAGTCAGGCCAAATTTCAGCATGCTCACAGGCAAAAAATTTACCGGTTCGTCCACAGCCAACGGCAATTTCATCGGCAATCAAATGAATCTCGTACTGATCGCATAAAGCTCTCACTCGGCGAAGATATTCTGGAGAATGCATCGCCATTTGCCCAGCACACTGCACCAAGGGTTCAATAATAAAAGCTGCAATATTTTGATGCTCTTTAGCAAAGATTGTTTCAAGAGCCTCTGCGCATTCGGATACAAGGCCTTCAGCAGACTTACCCTCTTTGACTTTGCGGCTATCTGGAGATGGTGCAATGAAAACAGATTGCAAGAGGGGGCCATAAGCCTCACGAAAGAGTGCAACATCAGTCACTGCAAGTGCACCTAAAGTTTCACCGTGATAACTGTTTTCAAGACAAACAAATTTTTTCTTTTCAGGCTTATCCTGAAGTTGCCAATAGTGATGACTCATCTTCAATGCAATTTCCACTGCAGAGGCACCATCAGACGCATAAAACACATGACCTAGATTGCCTTGAGTCAAAGCGCTGAGTTTTTCTGAGAGCTCAACCACTGGTGCATGGGTAAAGCCGGCCAACATGACATGCTCAATTTTTTCTAGCTGTTTAGTGATGGCTTGGTTGATACGTGAATTAGCATGACCAAATAAATTGGTCCACCAAGAGCTGATGCAATCTAAAAAAGCATTCCCTTGGTCGTCATAAAGCCAAGCACCCTCACCGCGAGTGATGGCAATAAGCGGCAAAGACTCATGATGTTTCATCTGAGTGCAGGGGTGCCAAACTGCAGCCAAACTCCGGTCAACCCAGTTTTTTGAACCTGCTAAATTCTGCTCGTCGATCAAATGCGTATTCATCTTTGATATTTGACCACTAGTTTTCCCTAATTCAGGCCTGTATCTGTTATGTTTGAGGTTTGAATAGGTCATTTTCTGGAAATTCACTATGCTGGACTCGCAAACACTCGAAAAGCCCCTGACTCAGATCAAATCTCAAGATCAGCTTATTAAGGAGTTGGATACTGGAGCGAGATGGACCGTTACCCAAATTGAGGCACTTTTTGCCCTCCCTTTTAATGAGTTGATGTTTAAGGCGCAAGAGATACACCGCAACAACTTCCCAGAGGGCGATGTCGAATTGGCTACCCTCCTGTCTATAAAGACTGGCGGTTGTCCTGAGGATTGTGGCTATTGCCCTCAAGCAGCGCGTTATCACACGGATATCAAGGCTAATAAGTTGATGGACTTGGATGAAGTGTTGGAGGCAGCAAGGGCAGCTAAAGCGGCAGGCTCCAATCGCTTTTGTATGGGTGCAGCTTGGCGCGAACCAAAAGACCGGGATATTGAAAAAGTCACTGCCATGATCAAGGGCGTGAAGGCGCTTGGTTTAGAAACCTGCGTAACCCTGGGTATGCTGGAGGCCAATCAGGCAAAGGCTTTGCAGGAAGCAGGCCTTGATTTTTATAATCACAATCTCGACACTAGTGAAGATTTTTATCGCTCCGTCATCACCACTAGAGACTACCAAGATCGTCTCGACACACTTGATCACGTGCGAGCTGCTGGCATGTCAGTCTGTTGTGGCGGAATTGTGGGTATGGGTGAGTCGCGTCAGCAAAGAGCCGCTTTTATTGCCCGTCTTGCAAACCTTCAGCCTTATCCAGAATCTGTTCCGATTAATCATTTGGTGCCGGTTGCTGGAACACCTTTAGCTGACCAAAAGCCCTTGGATCCCCTGGAATTTGTCCGAACTATCGCGGTGGCTCGAATCACAATGCCCCGTGCCAGAGTGCGTTTATCTGCTGGTCGCCAAGAGCTTGGCAGAGCCGTACAGGCGATGTGTTTTCAGGCTGGTGCGAACTCGATTTTCTATGGTGAGCAACTACTCACTACCGGTAATCCCGAGGCAGAACAAGACCTCGCTCTTTTGAAAGAGCTGGGCCTAAAAACTAAATCGAGCTGCAAGGCCGAGGTTCAAGTCTAGGATTTTTTACCCATGTTCTTGTCGGATCGCCTGATTATTGAGTTTGATACCGCCCTGAAATCAATCTCGGGCGGGGCTCACGCACAACGCTCAATGCCAATAAATGAAGATCTCGGAAAAACTACATTGAGTGAAACAGAGCGTGCACACGCTGCAGGTTTAATGCGTGTAAATCACGTGGGTGAAGTTTGTGCTCAAGCGCTCTACCAATCGCAAAAATTATTAGCACGAGATTCTCATATTCAGGAGATGCTCAATCACTCCGCACAAGAGGAGATGGATCATCTTGCTTGGTGTGAAGCACGTGTGAAAGAGTTGGGCTCGCACACTAGTTATCTCAATCCATTTTGGTATGCGGGATCCTTCGCGATTGGCTTAATAGCAGGCTTGGCAGGCGATAAATGGAGTTTAGGGTTTGTCGCTGAAACCGAAAAACAAGTTGAGAATCATCTCCAAAGTCATCTAGAAACTTTGCCTGAAAACGATCAACAATCTCGTGCGATTGTTCAGCAAATGCGTTTGGATGAAATCGAGCACGGAAAAGATGCGATTGATGCTGGCGGAGTAGTCTTGCCCCCAGTAATTCAGAAGTTGATGGAGGCAAGCTCAAAGTTAATGACGAGCACTGCCTACAAAATCTAAATTACGATTATTTTTATTATCGAAAAAATAAATACACTGTGATTAAAAACAGTATATTAATGTCATATTTAGCTATATAGCTAAGACCTACTCTTAAGTATATTTTCCAAGTTATTGTTTAAAAGAGATATTTTATTCTCAGTATTTCATGAACAGATAACGCTAAGTGTTTGTAAACACTAGAGAATTTCCTAAAAAAACCCCCTAAAACACTTGACCCTCGGTATTTCCTCCTCTAAAGTGGGAGGAAGTGTGAAAAAGTGGGGAAAATAGTGTTTCAAGGTGCTTCAGCTCTCAATTTGGATGCAAAGGGTCGCATGTCTGTGCCGGCCAAGCATCGTGACGCCTTGTTGGTTCAGGGCGAGGGCAGAGTGACGCTTACCAAGCACCCTGACGGCTGTTTATTGCTATTCCCAAGACCCGAGTGGGAAACCTTTCGCTCGAGAGTGGCTCAGTTGCCGATGGATGCCCACTGGTGGCGCAGAATATTTTTAGGCAACGCTGCGGATGTGGAGTTGGATAGCGCTGGCAGAATTTTGGTTAGCCCAGAATTGCGTGCAGCAGCAGGTATCGAAAAAGAAGTGATGCTTCTTGGAATGGGAAGTCACCTCGAATTGTGGGATGCGGCAAGCTATGCCGCAAAAGAGCAGGCTGCCATTGCTCAAGGCATGCCTGAAGCACTCAAGCAATTTAATTTTTAATGATTGAGTGCCATGAACAATACACATCGCCCAGTACTACTGGCCGAGGCGGTGACCGCTTTAATCGATGGGCCGCTACTTCAAAATCAAATAAACCAGATTGTCATGATCGACGGGACCTTTGGGCGAGGTGGTCATTCACAACTGTTGCTCAGCAAGCTCAATCCAAACGCGCGTTTGATTGCTTTCGACAAGGACTTAGATGCGATTACGGTCGCGAAAGAAATAATCGATCCGCGCTTCTCGATCATTCACAGCAGCTTTGCACAGATGGATCATTACGCAGAGCCAGAATCAATCGATGGGATTTTGTTAGACCTTGGAATCAGTTCACCGCAGGTCGACGAAGCGCATCGTGGATTTTCATTCCGACGGGATGGTCCACTCGATATGCGAATGAACACCGATCAGGGAATCACAGCAGCAGAGTGGTTAGAGCAGGCACCGCAGGAGGAAATCACTAAAGTGATTAAGACTTACGGGGAGGAACGCTTCGCATCACAAATCGCTAAAGCCATTATTGCTAAGCGAGAGGAGGGCCTATCTCCTAAAACAACTCTGCAACTTGCAAATCTAGTTGCCAGCGTGGTTCGTACTCGTGAGCCAGGCCAGGATCCTGCTACACGTACTTTTCAAGCATTAAGGATTTTTATTAATCGAGAGCTAGAAGATCTCGAGCAGGGCTTAAAGGCGGCCTTAAGTTTGCTAAAGCCGGGTGGACGCTTAGCGGTGATTAGTTTTCATTCGCTTGAAGATCGAATCGTCAAGCAATTCTTGCAAGCCCATGCCAAAGTTGAAGTGCCGCGCGGTTTACCTGTAAGAGAAAAAGACTTGCCACAAAGTGCTCTTGAAATTATCGGTCGTGTTCGTCCGAGCAAAGAAGAGCTCGAAGAAAATCCTCGTGCACGCTCAGCCATCATGCGAGTAGCGGAAAAAAGAATGGGGGCATTAGCTTGAACCGCGCCACCTTTACTTTGCTAGCGCTGCTATTGATTTGTGCATTGTCACTTGTGGCCGCACAACAGCGGGCACGTAAATTATTCGTTGCAACTGAGCAAGTGCAAAACGAAGAGCGTCGACTAAATCAAGACTGGTTACGTTTGGAATATGAGCAGCGTAATCTTTCAAAATCCTCTCGGATTCGTGACACAGCTCGTAATCAGCTACACATGTCACCCATTTCTCCTGAGCGTACTTTGTACATTAAGGAGAGCAAATGAGACCGGTTGGTTTTTCAACTACTCCGAATTTAGTTTTGCGTCTGCCAATGTGGCGGTCGCGCTTGATGCTGTTCCTATTGTTCTTTGTTTTTATGCTCCTACTATTGAGGGCATTCTGGATTCAGGGTCCAGGCAACGCCTTTTATGAGGCAAAAGCCGTACGGGGAACCCAGCGTGAGCTCGAATTACCAGCGAGTCGTGGCAAGATTTTAGACCGCAATGGCAATGTGATTGCAACTAGTCTTGAGGCGAAATCGGTAATTGCCTATAACGACACCGTGCCCGATGACTTATCGGCAGAAAAGGTTCGTCAGCTTGCAAGTCTTTTGCAAATGAATGAATCGGATTTACGAAGAAAACTCAAAGAGGAGCGCAAGCAGGTCTTTTTGAAAAGACAAGTCGATCCTGCTGTAGCCCAACAAATTAAACAATTAGAAATACCTGGAATTGGTTTGAATAATGAATATCGTCGCTTTTACCCAGAGGGCGAAGCGATGGCGCACGTTGTGGGCTTTACCAATGTGGAAGATCGTGGCCAAGAAGGTATGGAGCTCTCCCATGAAAAAGAATTGGCTGCCCGTCCTGGTCAGCGCCGAGTTGTGGTGGATCGCTTAGGCCGCATCGTTGAGGATGTGGCAATTGAACAAGAGCCACAAAATGGTAAAGATTTGCAGTTATCCATCGACAGCAAGATTCAATACCTTGCCTACAACGCTGTTAAGAATGCAGTTGAAGAGCATCATGCTAAAGCTGGTGGAGCAGTGGTATTGGATACGCAAACTGGTGAGATCTTAGCCTTAGCGAATTACCCAAGTTATAACCCGAATGATCGTCGTAATTTGACCGGGGAGCAGTTGCGTAATCGAGTATTAACGGATACTTTTGAGCCTGGCTCAACGATGAAGCCCTTCACAATCTCTACCGCATTAGAGAAGGGTGCTATCACACCTAATACGAATATGGTGATCGGTGCCAGTTATTTGATCGGCCCTAAACCGATTACGGATACCCATCCCTATGGAAATCTGACAGTTTCACAAGTGATTCAAAAGTCGAGCAATATTGGTACGGCCAAAATTGCAATGAATAATCTCTCTCCCGAAGAGATGTGGAATATGTATTCGGCTGTAGGCTTTGGCCAAGCTCCAAAGATTGGCTTTCCTGGTTCTGTATCTGGAACATTGCACCCTTATCAAAAATGGGGTGCATCCGACCAGGCGCGTATTGCATTTGGTTATGGAATTTCTGCATCGCTATTCCAAGTTGCTCGTGCGTACACCATTTTTGCGCGGGATGGTGAGTTAGTACCATTGACGATCCAGCGTAGCTCAGAAGTTAAATCCGGTGTAAGAGTAATTTCTCCAAAAACTGCAATTGAGATGCGCAGCATGCTCGAAACTGTTACTGAGCCTGGCGGTACAGCAGTGAAAGCACAAGCCGATGGATATCGGGTTGGAGGTAAAACAGGCACGGCCCATAAATTAGTTGGTAAAGGATACGGTAATTCTTATCGAGCTTACTTCGCAGGGATTGCTCCGATTAGCACACCTCGGATCGTAGTGGCGGTAATGATTGATGAGCCTACTGGCGGAAGTCACTATGGCGGAGATGTAGCGGCACCTGTGTTTTCAACGATCGTGAGCGAAACCTTACGAACCTTGAATGTATTGCCAGATGCCAATATCAAGCAGATGGTCTCTGATGATGCAAAGCGCCCTGTGGAGAATCAAGTCACAGGACTTAAGGCTCAACAAGTGGTTTTGAAAAGATGAGTGTGGCAGTGCATATAGAACCCAATCACTTGATTGAGCATTTACAAAAATTGGCAGCTCCTACTGCCAAGATTAGAAGTGATAGTCGACAAATCAAACTAGGTGATATCTTTTTTGCCTATCCAGTGGGACATGGCAAAGCATTGCGAGATGGTCGACAATTTATTGCTGCGGCCCTTGAAAGTGGTGCAAAGGCGGTTGTCTATGATCCGATCAATATGGATGATCAATTTGAGGATCATCCACAGTGCTTCGCAGTTCAGAATTTGGCAAAACACGCCGGACTTTTAAGTGCACAGTGGTATAGCAATCCCAGTTACGATTTGAACGTGATTGGAGTTACTGGAACAAATGGTAAGACGAGCATTACCCAGTGGATTGCACAGGCGCTTGATAATCCCTCTCAGCGGGCTGCGGTGATTGGCACACTTGGAACAGGTTTGACAGGTTCACTGATTCACACAGGGTATACCACCCCGGATGCCCCAACATTACAGACACAATTAAGTAACTTGCGAGGCCAAGGCGCAAAACAACTGGCTATTGAAATCTCCTCCCATGCTTTAGATCAAGATCGAATTGCAGGCTTGGATATTAGCTGCGCAGTATTCAGTAATTTGACGCAAGATCATTTGGATTACCACGCCAATATGGCTGAGTATGCGCAAGCGAAAGCGAAATTATTTACTCAGCCTGGCCTCAAAGATGTAATTCTGAATATGGATGATCCCTTTGGAAGAGAGCTTGCAATGCAAGCCCTTGCCAGGAATACAGAAAAGGTTTGGGGGTATGCACTGGAACAGACAGCCTTTCAGGGCTTTGAAAAATTTGGCGATCGCTTGCATCAACTTTATACAAAAGACTTAGTGTTAGTAGGCAATGGCTACGACGTTACATTCGTGCACGAAGGTAGGGGATCTGAAAAACTGCATATTCCTGTCATTGGTGAATTTAATGTCAGTAATTGTTTAGCAGTTTGGGGTGTCTTGTTAAGTCAAGGCTTAACAATCTCAGATGCTAGCAAGCGAGTCAGTAATTTAAAGCCTGTCATCGGTCGCATGGAGTTAATTCAATTAAATAAAAATGGACCATTAGTGATTGTTGATTATGCGCATACGCCAGATGCCTTAGAAAAGGCTCTAAAAACTTTGCGGCCTATTGCTGATCAACGTCAGGGTAAGCTCTGGTGCGTTTTCGGTTGTGGTGGTGATCGTGATGTTGGAAAACGGTCTCAGATGGGAAGGGTTGTAGAGCAATTTTCCGACGAGATAGTGATTACCAGCGATAACCCTAGATCGGAAGATCCAAGCGAAATCATCGCCATGATCAAATCTGGAATGACTACGCAGACTCATCAAGCACAAATCATTGTCGATCGAGCTGCAGCAATTATGGCTGCTGTACGCCATGCAAAGGAAGCAGATATTGTTCTGGTCGCAGGCAAGGGTCATGAATCTACTCAAGAAATCAATGGTAAGAAATTTGATTTCTCAGATCAAGAGCACATTCTCTTGGCGGCAGGAGGAGCGATCTAATGCTTGCGATGACTAATCTTGCGGAAATTCATCAAATGCTTCCCGGCAGTCAATTATTAAATATCTCTTTAGAGAAATCCCGGGCAGTCAGTATTTCTGGAATTGGTAGTGATAGCCGGAAAATACAATCAGGTGAATTATTCGTTGCCTTGAGTGGCGAGCGTTTTGATGCACATCATTTCCTTGGTGAAATTGCAAACTCTGCAGCAAGTGCTGCCATGATTGCTAATCCCAGCAACTGTCCTGATAACTTGGCCGCTATATGTGTCGCCGATACGAGAGTAGGACTTGGCCAACTGGCTAAAGCCTGGAGGGAGAAGCACCCCATTGCGCTTGCGTTAGTCACCGGTAGTAATGGCAAGACCACTGTTAAAGAAATGATTGCATCAATATTCAAAAGTGCAGTAGGTGAGTCAGCTACCCTGGTTACGCAAGGTAATCTCAATAATGATATTGGTTTGCCTTTAACTTTACTGCGTTTACGTGCATCCGATCATTTGGCAGTCATTGAGTTGGGTATGAACCATCCTGGTGAGACTGCACAGTTAGCTGCGATTGCCCAGCCTAATATCGCACTCATTAACAATGCTCAGCGAGAGCACCAAGAGTTTATGACCAGTGTTGCGGCGGTAGCTCAAGAACATGCTGATGCATTAAAAGCATTGCCATTAGATGGTGTAGCTGTATATCCAGCGGATTCTGAATTCTCCTCACTCTGGAAAAAAGTAGCAGGTGATCGCAAGGTTATTGACTTTGCGCTCTCTAGTCCAGCTAGTGTTTCAGGCCTCCTCCAGGAGGATGGAAGATTGCAAATTAACACTGCGAATGGTTCTATTGAGGTGCGGCTGAAAACTCTGGGACTTCACAATGTCAGCAATGCACTTGCAGCAGCAGCAGTTGCTTTGGGGGCTAATCTGAGTCTCGAAAATATTCAAAAAGGCTTAGAGGCCTTTACCCCTGTTAAGGGACGTATGCAAGCAAGCCAATTAAATACTCAGTGCACCTTAATTGATGATAGTTATAACGCTAACCCAGATTCTGTTCGCGCAGCAATTGATGCTTTAAAGCAGGTTAGTGGAGTGTCATGGCTAGTCTTGGGCGATATGGGCGAGGTCGGAGACCAAGGCCCAGCATTTCATCATGAAGTGGGAGCCTATGCTGCCGAGCAAGGGATTGATCAATTGTTCGCAATTGGTGAGCAGTCTCAATTAGCAGTGCAAGGCTTTAATGAAACTAAACAAAAACTTCACTTACATTCTGGTGCTCAGCACTTCTCAGAGATAGAGGTATTGAATACAAGTCTGGCCAGTAGTTTCAAGAGTAAAAATTTAGCAGCATCAGAAAAAATGCATATTTTGATTAAGGGCTCCCGTTTTATGAAGATGGAGCGAGTGGTACAAGCCATGCAAGAAGGGGCTAACACATGCTCTTAATTTTGGCGCAATGGTTGCAAGAAGACTTTGGATTTTTACGGGTCTTTAATTACATCACCTTCCGCGCTGTGATGGCCACTTTAACAGCGCTGTTAATTGGTTTGGTTTCGGGGCCTTGGGTGATTCGTAAATTAATAGCATTAAAGATGGGTCAATCTGTTCGAAATGATGGACCACAGAGTCATTTAGCGAAGACAGGCACCCCCACCATGGGTGGCGTTTTAATTTTGCTAGGAATCTTTATTTCCTGCATCTTGTGGGCGGATCTGACGAATCGATTTATCTGGATTGTGATGATTGTGACCTTTGGATTTGGTGTAGTGGGCTGGGTTGATGATTACCGTAAGGTTGCCCGCAAAGATCCTAATGGGATGAGCTCTAGAGAAAAATTCTTTTGGCAGACTGTCATTGGATTATTTGCCGCAATTTATTTGGCATTCTCAGTATCGGAAGTTAATAATCTCAAAGTGCTTCAGTTATTTCTAGATTGGCTTCAAAGTGGTTTTGCGCTCGATCTACCAGCGAAAACAAACTTGTTATTGCCATTCATAAAAGAAGTGAGCTATCCCTTGGGGATGATGGGTTTCATTATTTTGAGCTATTTTGTGATCGTGGGTAGTAGTAATGCCGTTAACCTCACAGATGGTCTCGATGGTTTAGTGATCATGCCAGTGATTCTGGTGGGCGCAGCATTGGGTGCATTTGCCTATGTGATGGGTAATGCAATCTACGCAAAATATTTACTTTTCCCTTATATACCTGGCGCTGGTGAGTTAATGATTTTCTGCGGCGCGATGGGTGGTGCAGGTTTGGCTTTCCTTTGGTACAACACCCATCCCGCGCAAGTCTTTATGGGTGACGTTGGAGCGCTCGCTTTAGGCGGCGCTTTGGGAACGATTGCGGTGATTGTCCGTCAAGAGATTGTGCTGTTTGTGATGGGTGGTATTTTTGTTGCAGAGACATTTTCAGTAATGCTTCAAGTATTTTGGTTCAAGTACACCAAGAAAAGATATGGCGAAGGTCGTCGTATTTTTAGGATGGCACCACTGCATCATCACTTTGAGCTAGGCGGCTGGAAAGAAACACAAGTAGTAGTTCGCTTCTGGATTATTACCATCCTATTAGTTTTAGTTGGCTTATCAAGCCTGAAATTACGGTGAGCCAAAAAATATGCTGAATATTCAAAATCCTTTTGCAAATCCTAAAGTAATTAGTGGTGAAGCTGCTAAATCACCAAGTCATTTTTTAATTCTAGGCTTAGGTGAGTCTGGGGTAGCAATGGCTAAATGGTGCTTACGTAATGGAGCAAAAGTTCGTCTTGCTGATACGCGTGATCCTCAGAAATTTTCTGATAAGCAAAGAGCTTGGTTGGCTGAGCTTGAGCAGGCAGGCCTAAAAGATACTCAGTGCGGCCCTCTAGCTAACGATTTACTGAAGGGAATTGATGTTATTGGCATCAGTCCTGGTTTATCTCCTATGCAAGAGCCGATCCAATCATTCATAGCTACTGCACAGCAAGAAAATATTGAAGTGTGGAGCGAGATCGAGTTTTTTGCTCGTGCGATTGCAGCATTGACACTCATGCAAGAAGGAGCTACCGATACTCCTGTGGTGCTAGCCATTACAGGAACGAATGGCAAAACCACTACGACAGCATTAACGGGTCAACTCTGTGAGAGGGCTGGGAAGAAGGTGGCAGTCGCAGGGAACATTAGTCCTGCAGCACTCGATAAGCTCGAGATGTGCTTAAGCGAAGCTGACCAGTTCAGTGATATGCCGGATATATGGGTGTTAGAGCTCTCCAGTTTTCAGTTGCTATTTACGGATAATCTGAATGCAACTGCTGCAACAGTCCTAAACATCACGCAAGATCACTTGGACTGGCATGGTGATATGCAGTCTTACGCCAATGCCAAGGCGCGAATTTTTGGACCAGATTCTATTTGTATCTTGAATCGGGATGATCCCCTGGTCTTTAATTTACTTTCTGAAGATGAAAAGCTCAATAGATCTATTGTGACCTTTGGCGCTGGTCGTCCAGATGAGCAGGGCGCATTTGGTATCGAGCGTGATTTGCGTGCTGGCGGAATTGATTGGTTGGTATGGGCTGAGGTTGATGAGAATCAAGAGCCAAAACCTAAGCGTCGTCGCAAAACGGCGACTCCTGATGATGAAGAAGCATTAAGACTTAAGCGTTTAATTCCAGCGGATGCCCTGAAAATTCGGGGTCGTCATAATGCTCTCAACGCTCTAGCTGCTCTAGCGTTAGCCCGATCGGCAGGCTTACCAATGAGTTTACTGTTACATGGTTTACGAGATTACGAGGGTGAGCCTCATCGTGTTCAGAGTATTGGTATCGTTGCTGACGTTGAGTATGTTGACGATAGCAAAGGCACCAATGTAGGTGCCACAGTAGCGGCATTGAATGGACTAGCCAATAACGAGTCTAGAAAGAAAATTTGGTTGATAGCGGGTGGCGATGGCAAAGGCCAAGACTTTTCACCTTTACGTGAACCTGCCTTGCGCTTTATTAAAGGCGCTTTCTTGATTGGCAAAGATGCAAAGTCAATTGCAGATGCTCTTGGTAGCGAGGTTTCTTGCACGCTCAGTGAAACGCTGGCTAATGCAGTTCAGCAAGCAGCTCGTCAAGCCCAATCTGGCGACATTGTTTTGTTATCTCCTGCATGTGCCAGTTTTGATCAGTTTAAGGATTACATTGCCCGTGCAGATGCTTTTGCATCTGAAGTGACTGAATTAGGTATGCAGATCGATGGGGTTCATATATGAGCTTAAAAGATAAGTTGTTTCCTGATAATCGCTTAGGACTCGATCGCTTTTGGAACTTTTCTCGTGGCGGAATTGATAATTTCCGGAGTGGCTTAAGAGATGCGGTGTCAGGAGTTGAGCAGACGCGCTCTCGCATGATGGAGTACGACCAATTACTAGTGTGGGCTGTGCTCTCGCTCACCCTGATTGGTTTAGTGATGGTGTACTCAGCATCAATCACTTTGGCTGATGGACCAAAATACTCAAACTATAGTAGCAATCACTTTTTGATTCGACATTTAATTTCTTTGGCAATTGCCTTAGGGGTAGGTATTTGGACATTTAAGATTCCAAGCAAGGTTTGGGATCGTTATTCACCCATTATTTTTGGTGTAACACTGCTGCTACTAATAGCCGTTCTGATCCCTGGTCTTGGTAAGGGTGTAAATGGAGCAAAGCGTTGGATTTCTCTGGGGGTAATGAACTTTCAGCCATCAGAACTCATGAAGTTTGCTACGGTAATTTTTGCAGCAACTTATACCGTTCAGCGACAAGAGCATCTGCATACCTTTATCAAGGGCATGCTACCGATGGGTATTGCCGTTGCCTTAGTAGGCGCACTATTAATGCTTGAGCCCGATATGGGCGCATTTATTGTGGTTGCTCTGATTGCTTTCGGCATTCTCTTCCTCGGTGGAATCAATGCAAAATTATTTGGAGGCTTAGTCCTAGTTGGGATCACAAGTGCCTCTACCATCATTGCACTATCACCCTTCCGCCGTGGACGCATTCTGGCTTTTATGGATCCATGGCAGGTGGATAACGCTGCTAATAAGGGCTACCAGCTCACTCACTCCCTAATGGCCTTCGGTCGTGGCGAATGGTTTGGTACTGGCTTAGGTGGTAGCGTTGAAAAACTCCATTACCTTCCTGAAGCGCACACTGATTTTATTTTGGCGGTGATTGGTGAGGAGCTCGGCTTTGTTGGTGTGCTCGTGATGATCTTCTTGTTTTACTGGGTAGTGCGCCGCTCATTCATGATTGGCCGTACCGCACTGCAATTGGATCGAAGCTTTGCAGGTTTGGCTGCTAAGGGAGTGGGCATTTGGATTGGATGGCAAGCCTTTATCAATATGGGCGTTAACTTAGGTCTGCTTCCAACCAAAGGTTTAACGCTCCCCTTAGTGAGTTATGGCGGCTCAGGCATTTTGATGAATGCGATTGCCATAGCCATGCTGCTTCGCATCGATTATGAAAACCGAATTCTGATGCGGGGAGGGAAGCTGTGACACAACCCTCAATCTTGGTGATGGCTGGTGGTACGGGTGGACATATCTTCCCAGGCTTAGCCGTTGCTGAATACATGAGAGCGCGTGGTTGGCAAGTATCTTGGTTAGGTAATCAAAACGGTATGGAGTATCGCTTGGTCAAGGCTGCAAAGATTCCATTTGAGTCGGTAGATTTTGGTGGTCTCAGAGGTAAAGGGCTTAAAGCTAAATTGATGTTACCAATCAATTTAGTGAGAGCAAGTCTGCAGAGCATCAAAATTATGCGTCGTCTCAAACCTAATGTTGTCTTAGGTATGGGCGGCTATATTACTTTCCCAGGCGGTTTAGTGTCGGTACTATTAGGACGAGCATTGGTTTTGCATGAATCTAACTCGGTACCTGGTAGTGCGAATCGTGCTCTAGCAAAGATTGCAACAAAAACCTTGACGGGTTTTCCGAACACGATGCTAGATGCTGAGTGGGTGGGTAATCCCATACGCCAGGAGTTTGATCAACTTGCTGCTCCTGCAGAACGCTATAGCAAACGTCAAGGCTCCTTAACTATCTTAGTGGTTGGTGGCAGCTTGGGTGCAGCAGCCTTAAATCAAGTAGTTCCAGCAGCACTAGCCTTAATACCCCTAGCTTCTCGACCAAAGGTGATACATCAAGCAGGCGAGAAACATCTTAAAGATCTTGAGCAGTTATATATAAGCCTTGGGGTAGAAGCAGATATTCGGAGTTTTATTGATGACATGCCCACTGCTTATGCCGATGCAGATCTTGTCATCTGCCGCTCAGGCGCAATGACAATTTCAGAATTGGCTGCAGCAGGGGTTGCATCGTGCTTAGTTCCATTTCCATTTGCGATTGATGATCACCAGACTGCTAATGCCCGTTTCTTGGCTGATGCAAAAGCGGCAATCTTATTACCTCAGACGCAACTGAATCCCAATGACTTAGCTCAAATGATTCAGGACTTTAGTCGCGATGTTTTATTAAAGATGGCAGAGCATGCCCAGGCCCTAGCAAAACCACATGCTACTGCACGCGTTGCGCAGGTATGTGCAGAAGCAGCAGGAGTATCTCTATGAAGCATATCGTTCAGCAAATTCACTTCATTGGTATTGGCGGTGCTGGGATGAGTGGAATCGCTGAAGTACTTCTGAATTTAGGATACCAAGTCTCAGGCTCTGACTTAGCGGAGAGTGTATCTACTCAGCGCTTGAAAGCATTAGGCGCAGTCATTCACATTGGACATGATCCAAAAAATATTGGTACAGCAGAAGCGGTTGTTATTTCAACCGCGGTTGCTGGTAATAACCCAGAAGTACTGGCAGCGCGTGCAGCAAAAATTCCCGTGATTCAGCGGGCTGTGATGCTGGGTGAGTTAATGCGACTTAAGCAAGGGATTGCGATTGCAGGGACGCACGGCAAAACAACCACCACTAGTTTAGTAGCTTCGGTTCTCGCAGAGGGAGGCTTAGATCCTACCTTTGTGATTGGAGGTAAATTAAATTCTGCTGGTGCGAATGCGCGCCTAGGTCAGGGTGACTTTATTGTGGTTGAAGCAGATGAGTCCGACGCTTCCTTCTTGCAGCTTTTCCCGGCAATGGAGGTGGTCACCAATATTGATGCTGATCACATGGATACCTACCAACATGATATGGCTCGCCTGAAACAGGCGTTTGTACAATTTATTCAGCGCATGCCATTTTATGGGGTAGCCGTGCTTTGCATTGATGATGTCAATGTTCGTGACATTATTCCATTTGTTTCTCAGCCAGTTTTGCGTTACGGCTTATCAGATGATGCCGATATTCGAGCAACTGATGTGCGTGCAGAGGGAACATCAATGCGTTTTACTGTAGAGCGCCGTACAGTGAGAAGGCATGGCAATAAGCCAGGACCACTCGAAATTTCTTTAAATCTGCCAGGTCTGCACAACGTTAGAAATGCCTTAGCAGCGATTGGTATTGCAACAGAATTGGGCGTGAGCGATCAAGCGATTGTTAAAGCATTAACAGAATTTAGTGGCGTGGGCCGCCGTTTCCAACGGTATGGAGAAATTCCGCTTGCCAGTGGTGGTAGCTTTACCTTAATTGATGATTACGGCCATCACCCAGTTGAAATGGCGGCAACTCTATCCGCAGCCAGAGGGGCTTATCCTGATCGCCGCTTAGTGCTGGCTTTCCAGCCGCATCGATTTACCCGCACTCGGGATTGCTTTGGTGAGTTTGTACAAGTCTTAAAGAACTTTGATGCACTCGTGTTAACTGAAGTCTACCCAGCGGGCGAGGCTAAGATTCCAGGAGCAGATGGTAAGAGCTTATTAAAGGCAGTGGTCACAGAGGCCAACGATAAGAGCGCTTGTCTCAATCCAAAAGAGACTGCTTTTGCCAGCAGTATTGCGGAGATGCCTGAAAAACTCTCAAGCCTTTTACGTGACGGTGATGTCTTAATTACGATGGGCGCTGGCTCTATTTCCAATTTGTCGCATGACTTAGCGGGGATCAAGCATGCATAGCCAATGGGGTCAACGCGTCCATAGTGAACTGGCTAAGCTCGATATCAAGACTTTAGGTCGAGTTGGTGTATTGCTAGGTGGACGTTCTGGTGAGCGAGAAATTTCATTGATGTCAGGCGGTGGAGTTCTCGAGGCCTTACATTCGAAAGGTGTAGATGCGCATCCTTTTGATCCTGGTCTGCGCTCACCTGCTGAGTTAGTGCAAGAAAAATTTGATCGTGTCTTTATCTCTTTGCACGGAAGATATGGTGAGGATGGAACCATTCAAGGCTTGCTTGAGCTTCTAAATATTCCGTATACCGGCAGTGGTGTGCTGGCCTCCGCACTATCGATCGACAAAATTGTCACCAAACAAGTATGGCTCAGCAATGGATTAGCCACACCAGTGTTTATTGAATTGACTGCGAATAGCGATTGGGATGCAGTTGCGAAAAAATTAGGCTTACCCCTGATTGTGAAACCCGCACACGAAGGCTCATCCCTAGGATTAACTAAGGTGAAGTCTGTTAGTGAGCTACCAGCAGCGTATGCATTAGCTGCCAAAATTGATACCAAGATCATTGCTGAGACTTGCATCATTGGTGATGAACTGACCTGCCCATTAGTAGGGGAGGATGCTAGCGCAGAAGCCCTGCCAGTGATCAAAATTGTTCCGCCAGATGCTAATTATGATTTTCATCATAAGTATTTCTCGGATGAAACACAGTATTTATGCCCAACTGGACTTCCCGAAGAAACCAATGTCGCTGTTCAGAATTTAGCGCTTGCTGCTTATAGGGCACTTGGCTGTCGTACTTGGGGTCGTGCCGATGTAATGATCGATCAGAAAACCGGTAAGCCCTACTTATTAGAAATGAACACATCCCCCGGCATGACTTCGCATTCATTGGTGCCAATGGCTGCAAAGGCTGCTGGTGTTGAGTATGCCGATTTAGTACTTTGGATATTAAGTCAGACACTGAAACAGGTAGGAGGCTCGAGAGCATGAGTCGCTTCCTGCAACAGTTTGGCAATTTCTTTGCTTTTGCTATGTCTCCAATCTGGAATCATCCGGAGAGAATGCAAAAGGTAAGTCGTTTATTAACGCGATGTTTTGTAGTCATGCTAGTCATTGGTATTTTGGTTTGGCTAAGTCAGCGCCCAGTCTTTGCGCTGAGACAGGTTCAGATTGAGCCTGTTGCAGGTGAAACACTGAAACACATTAATAAAGCAGTTGTGAGGCAAGAAGTGCTCGAAACAGTTCAAGGAAACTTCTTCAGCGTCAAGCTAGAGAATGTAAAGAAGGGTTTTGAGTCTATGCCTTGGGTACGTCATGCCAATGTTCGTCGCATTTGGCCTAATGGATTGGTAATCAGCATTGAGGAGCAGAAGGCTTTTGGTACTTGGGGCGGCGCTGATAGTCAGCAGCTCATGAACACCCATGGGGAAATATTTAGTGGACGAGTTTCAGAGGTTCCAGAAGATACCCATTTGATTGAATTCCGCGGCCCAAGTGATGCAAGCCAAGAGGTCATGCGTTTGTATGAGAAAGCCAATACTTGGTTCAAACCTTGGAATACGGAAATTAGCTCACTTACCTTATCAGATCGATATGCGTGGCATGTGAAGTTATCCAATGGCATGAAAGTGGAATTTGGACGCGACGAAGAAAGCTCAGATAAGAATTTAACTGAGGAACGTGTCGCCCGACTCTTTAAATATTGGCCACAGGTTCAAGATAAATGGGCAAATCGCGTGGATGCAATCGATCTCCGGTACGCCAATGGTTTTGCAGTGCACTTAGCTTCAGTCAACATCAAGACAAGTGACCTTAATGGAAAAAAAAGTGAATGAAAGTAATGAGCACATTAATGAGGAATGCGAATGAGTAAGGACAATCGCGATTTATTGGTTGGTTTAGATATTGGAACCTCTAAGGTGGTTGCCTTGGTTGCTGAACTCGCACCTGACGGTCAGTTCAATGTTGTTGGGGTGGGTCAAACCGTCTCTAAGGGATTGAAAAAAGGAGTGGTTGTTAATATCGAGGCAACTGTACAGTCGATACAGAAGGCACTAGAAGAGGCTGAGGTGATGGCAGATCGGCAGATCGCACAAGTCTTTACTGGTATCGCTGGAAATCACATTATTAGCTTTAACTCGAGCGGCATGGTCGCTATTCGCGATAAGGAAGTAAGCGAAGGAGATGTGGAGCGTGTTCTAGAAACTGCTAAAGCCATCAACATTCCGACTGACCAGCAAATTCTGCATATCCTAGTTCAAGAATTCATCATTGACGGTCAAGAGGATGTGCGTGAGCCAATCGGGATGAGCGGTCTTCGTCTTGAGGTCAAAGTTCATATCGTGACAGGCGCCGTTAGTGCTGCCCAAAATATTGTGAAGTGTGTACGTCGCTGTGGCTTAGAGGTAAATGATTTAATTTTGCAACCTCTAGCTTCTAGTTTGGCTGTACTCACCGAAGATGAAAAAGAGTTAGGCGTTGTTTTGGTAGATATTGGCGGCGGCACTACAGATATCGCAATTTATTGCCAAGGTTCCATTCGCCATACTGCAGTCATTCCAATTGCAGGCGACCAAATCACCAACGATATTGCGATGGCTCTGCGTACGCCAACAATCGATGCAGAAGACTTGAAGATTCAATACGGTATTGCTCGTCAAGATATGGCAGATCCAGCGGCAATGATTGATGTGCCCGGTGTTGGTGACAGAGATCCACGTCCCATGTCTAAGCAGGCATTAGCAGCCGTCATTGAGCCTCGAGTTGAAGAACTTTTCACATTGGTTCGCGGTGTCGTTCGCGAATCAGGCTACGAAGATATGGTTTCTTCTGGAATTGTTTTGACCGGGGGTACAGCCTTGATGCCAGGCATGGTTGAGCTTGCTGAACAAGTATTTTTACGTCCCGCCCGAGTGGGTACCCCTGAATACCGTGGCCATCTTCATGAAGTGCTCAGAAGCCCTCGTTTTGCTACCAGCATCGGTTTGCTGATGGAAGGGCAGGCTCAGTTATTGCGTGGTCGTCGGGTATCTCAATCAGGCGCACTACAAAGTGTGGTGTCGCGCATGAAGGAATGGTTTGCAGGAAATTTTTAAGTTGTTTTTCGTCGTCGTCAATGTAGTACGTTTTCTACCTAGGAGGGTATATGGAATTTGAAATGTTAGATCAAGAAACAGCCGGGAAAACTATCATTAAGGTAGTTGGAGTCGGTGGGGCTGGTGGCAATGCTGTCCAGCATATGATTCGTCGCGGTGTAGATGGCGTAGAGTTTATTTGCATGAACACCGATGCTGGCGCGTTACAGCGTTCTGAGGCATCTGTGAATTTGCAACTAGGCTCTAGCGGTCTGGGAGCTGGTGCTAAGCCAGAAATCGGTGCGGCCTCTGCCGAAGAAGCTCGTGCTCGTATCGCTGATGTATTGCAAGGTGCACACATGGTATTCATCACTGCAGGTATGGGTGGCGGAACCGGTACTGGTGCTGCACCGGTGGTTGCGCAAGTGGCCAAAGAAATGGGTATTTTGACAGTGGGTGTTATTAGTAAGCCATTTGACTTTGAGGGCGTGAAGCGTTTGAAGGTTGCAGAGAATGGTGCAAGTGAATTAGAAAATTATGTTGACTCACTGATCGTTGTTTTGAATGAGAAATTATTCGAAGTGATGGGTGAAGACGCAGAATTTGATAAAGCTTTTGCTTGTGCAGATGATGTTCTACATAACGCAGTATCTGGTATTGCTGAGATCATTAATGTTCAAGGTTTGATTAACGTTGACTTTGAAGACGTAAAGACCGTGATGGGCGAGCAAGGTAAAGCAATGATGGGAACTGCAACTGTTTCCGGAATGGATCGCGCGCGTTTAGCTGCTGAAGCGGCAGTTGCTTCACCATTACTTGAGGGCGTTGATTTATCCGGCGCTCGCGGTGTCTTGGTTAACATTACTGCCAGCCGTTCATTGAAGCTGTCAGAGACCCGCGAGGTCATGGCGGCGATTCGTGGCTATGCTGCAGATGACGCTACTGTGATTTTTGGTACGGTGTATGACGATAGCTTGGGTGATGCACTTCGTGTAACGGTAGTGGCGACTGGCTTGAATAATCCTCAAGCACGTCAAAACAGCCAGCCTGAAGTAGTTTGGAGACAGGCAACAGGTACGCATGATGCAATGCCAACCATGGCTGATTTGAATAGCTTTGCTCCTGCCAGTCCTTCAGCGGCAATGAGCAAAGTCGGTTTGGATTCCGCTGTGAATACTGCTGCCTCTATGCCGATGACCGGGTCTTCACCTGCAATTCAGCCTGCCTCTGCAGGGGTTGATTACAGTCAATATGATCTGCCACGGGTTTTCAGAAACTCGCGTGAGGCTGCTCCAGCACCAACTTTAGGCGCTGATAGCTCACCTCAAGCAAAAACCATGTTGGATAAAGGCACGGATTACTATGAGATTCCAG
>Ga0208614_1000192_pt1 | contig 20401 bp, 23 predicted proteins | sample CryBogCBE23Jun09_FD_184554 | JGI IMG/M metagenome (GOLD analysis project Ga0208614, IMG submission 184554) | Freshwater microbial communities from Crystal Bog, Wisconsin, USA - CBE23Jun09 (SPAdes) | ecosystem: Environmental > Aquatic > Freshwater > Lake | place: Crystal Bog, Wisconsin, USA...
GCGTGGGAGGCTCGTCGCGCGAACAACGCTTTCCTCAAGCTCCGCCCGATCACGGATGAGCTGGCGACGTTCATGGGTCTACCTGCCAAGTCCCAGCGCTCCCAGACGGATGTAACGAAGTTCATCTCGACGTACGTCAAGGCGCACTCGTGCTTTGACCCCAACTTCAAGCGCCGCATCATCCCCGACGCCAAGCTCGGTAAGCTGCTCCGCGTCAAGGATGGCCAGGAGGTCACGTACCTGAACCTCCAGTCGTTCCTGAAGGTTCACTTCGTCAAGACGGATGCCGCTGTTGTCAAGGCGTAAAGGTCTCTCTTCCTTAAAGTGAGTGGTGGACACTGGTGTACAAAATAACGGTTGAAAAACTATTTTATGAGCCAAACGGTCGCATAAAATAGGTCGTTAAGAATAAATGTTCGGTGCAGTTGGAGGATCAATCCTTCTTCTATTTGGACTCGTACTTGTCGGCTACACGATTTATACGATGGTTACGCGTACACCAACGACTGTTCAGGACTGGGTTTTCCAGTCATTCTACCTTGTCGGTGGTCTCATAATTACGTACTATGGATACCAGACTCTGTACCCTCCTATTCCGGCTGGAATGTCAGTAATTGGTGCTCGTCGCCGTCGGTAAATATTTGATAAATATAAATGGACTGGTTCGGAGTATTCCTTCTAATTGTTGGCGGATGGATTGTTGTGAGCACAATCTCAGGAATCGTTGCGAACCATAACCGCAGTGCAACCGGCTGGTTCTGGCAGATCATATGGCTAATTGGTGGCGGATACGCTCTGTATGCTGGATACCAGAAAGTCATGGCACCTCCTCCTACGATGCTAGGAACGGTCACTGGAGCTGTTCTGGGCGGTCGCCGTCGGTAAGTAAAACGGATTTAAGAAATACAGATTAAGAAAGAGTATTAAAATGCCGCGTCATTCTGGAGATTCATCGAAGCGTAAGAGCGACGGTGTGGTTTCGGATTACATTTACGATTTGAAGAAGAATGAGATGGATGATGAAATCTACGTTGCCCGGGTTATTAAGAACATGGGCAACGCTCGGATTGAAGTCGTGTATTCGCACGATGAGAAGGTCTTCATAGGACAAGCTAAGATTCCTGGTCGATTTACCGGTCGGGCTAAGAGATCTATGATGGTCTCGCCAGGCACATTCATTCTCGTTGCTAAGACGGGTGTGATAGGTGCTCTGGCATTAGAGATGGTTGCGATTGTTTCGCGAGAAGAAATCGCTAAGATTAATGAGCTCAATCCTATACATGCGAATGTGACGTCTGTCGTAACCGACACGTCTGAACTCCAAACCCGTACGACTGCAAAGGATGACGGGTTTGAGTTTGAAGGGCATGAAAATGAAGTGGATATTGATAATGTCTAAAGCTGTTTATCCGTGAGTATAATCTCATGTGGTAACTTGAAATACAAAATACTACTAAAAAATGGGGTTGTTCGTCCGTCAAGGATTACAGCCCGAATTTTTGAGTTATCGAATACAGAAGAGAAGAGTCGGTTAAACAACTTATCTTCTTTGACCGATTTTTTGATTTGGATGCGGCATACTTTTCCGTCCCAGCCACATAGGTTTCCCTTACAGTCTTTCTTTTTGAACTGGCCACATGGAGCCCTGATCTTTGAAACGAATTCTCGCGATTCCTTGATATCCACAAACTGAGTAACGCGATCAAACCATTTCTTCAGAGCGGTTTCTACATCCTTACGTTTCAAAGGCTGAGATGTGAGTACAGACCGTAAATCATGGTACTCATCATGCTCCAAATCTTTCGATAGCTGAAAAATGAGGAACTCGTACACTTCCCCATCGTAGGATATTTCCGAATATATCTCTTTCAGTTCTGTGCTAGGTTGTCCGTACATAAGCTCAGATTCTCCACTCTCATTCACCGTATGAATAACTTCTTTAGATATTCCTGTTCCTACCTTTTCAGGTTTTACTGGGATACGTAATCCACTTGCCGTAAGAATTTCAGATCGTTGGCCTTGGGTGTCGTACAGACTTTCTTCAAACGCGTACCCTTTCGTAACAGTTTGGGCTTTGGATAGTAAGTCTTTCATCGTATCGTATGACGGTAAATGAAGATTTGAAAATCCCCATATTTTCGGATCTTCGGTGTCTGGAAGCACTGAACTTTGGAAAGGCAGTACAAGTTTGTTGGGAATGTACAGCGCCTGTCCTCTTCCTAGAGGATCTAAGATTACCGAGTAAGGTTCAGTGAATAACTTCTCCCGTACTTTCTGAGCTTCTGTGTAACTAGGAATTTCCGTCATACATGCTCGGTTACGTTCAGACATAACCGTCTTACTTGTATACTTCTCGAAAGGTGCTTCAAATACGTTTGAGGTGTAAATGAATGTATTTTTTGTTCGTTTAGCATTTGCTAGGATATCTAGTTCGTTGTCGCGTTGTAGTACAATAATACCTCGAGATCGTGGATTCACAATTGAAGAGTGAAGTAAACAACCTATTGTATGTGTTTTCACATTCAGACGAAATATGTCGCAATTCAAAGCTAAAGCCGAATACTCCAGTTCCTGAATAGGCGATAACTCTTTATTCACATATGCATCATCAATACCTGAAATAACTCGGGCAAGGTTTTCGCGCACAGTCGTATCCTTGAATTCTACCAACTTATCATAAATTTCTTTGAAATGAGTATCGGTTGGATTTTCCCATAAGCGCATAAACGAGCACTTTAAAACTGTCTTGACCGATTCGCGCGGCAGAGGAATCGTTTGTGACATTCCCAATAATGTCGGTAACGTTGTAGATGCATGACCTAATCCTACCCTAAAGAATCCACCTCCGTTCTCAGATATACGCTGATTATCTAATTTCGTATATTGCTCATTTAAGTCCAGCAGATCAATTGTTTTCTTATCAAGTTTAGCTAACCGAAGTTCTGGTAAGTTTACTTTACTATCAAGGAATACGTAGTACTTATCTTTAATTTCAGTCTTCTCCATCTTCTTTGACCCAGTTTTCATGAAACAACACGGAATGTCTTTTCCGTTTGCGGGTGATTTGCGTTGGGGGCGTGGATACACGTTACCTTCTTTACGCTTGATGAGAGGAAATTCACGAGGGTCGGCAGCTGTAGTCGTGGCCAACTTGCCGTGGCATACCGGACACTTCAGAGTTCCGTCTTCAGAAACTAGTTGGTCTTCTCGCAAAGGTATTTCGTCTTTAATACACCAATACTCTGGGCAAATCATTGTTCCATCAGGGTCTACAACATCCAATAACTTTCCAGGTTCAGCTTTATTTATCGGATCATATTTACCGCTCTCAAAATCTACTAGACGTTTCTTATCTGCCGGTGTCAATACAACTGGTTGCTGCGTCTTCTCACACTTCTTGGAAAATAAGGCATCGGATGAACTGAACGTTTCAGGATCAAATGATCTTAAACGCGTTGCAAAGTAGTTGTACGTAGTCTTACGCTGATTTGCGACATCCAAACTGGTTTTAGGTGCAGGTTCACTCGTATCTACAACCGGCTCTTCCTTTTCAGCATCAAAATCGTCCAGTAAATCCGCAAATGCATCGTCAACTAAAGCATCTTCATCAACAACATTCGTGTGAATTGTAGCAGCTTCAGCAGCTATAGTTTGTAACCGAGCAGGACAGATGTTATCCAGATCATCAGAGTTTGGATTGGATAGAATGTATCGCAAAATATCCGCGTATTTTGTTGACAAATGGGTTTCTTTTACGGATGAAACCCGAATGAAATCCGTTCCAATAATCATCGTAGGGTACCCACGGAAAATCCGGTCTCCCAGTTTATTGTTCTCTTCACGTCGAGACATGATATCATTAATAAGCTTTGAAGCGTGATCGGGAGTAATAGATAGTTCTTGGGCTACATCTTTGGCAACTAAAGGTCCTTCTTGGGCCATCTGGATCAGTTTGGCATCAATTGACGTCACGCCGAAATTCTCGTGATCTGTGCGCATCATCGTGAACGACGATTTGGCCTTATCGGCAATCGAGTAGAAAGGAGAAATGCAATTGAATCTTAGAATACTTAGATCATCGACTGATTTTGGGTACGTCAACATAATCTTCATTTCCTGCAACTCCCACCGATCAGGATGAATATCCTTTTCATCTAAAAACGGTATTACTGCGTCAAACGTCTTCAGCCATTTCTCACAAGATTTCTTTAACTCTTCTGGCGTCTCGCTATTCTTTTCAGGGCGATTTGTGGATACGATCATGTCATCTGACGTAATCAGTATACGATCAAAATGATGTTTTGATTTTCCGCGGTACAGAATCAGTGTAGGACGATTACGTGCTGGTTTCGTGATTGACCACCATGTTTTCCAATCGGCCATATTCAGGTAAGGTTCTTCAGTTTTTGGGTTTTCGGTGAAAAACTTATGACGATTGATGTCATCTTTGGATGTGAATAGACCAACGTATGGAACTATAGATGAGACCGTCAGACCGTAAAAGATCTGTTCGAATCTGGTACGCACCGCACTTCCAAAATCAGTACCTATCCAAGGAATATAGAATCGAGTATGCAAAATATGAGTTCCGGAATGCTGGTACTCCTTAGGGATCTTTAAATCCAGTAAATCCGTTAATAGTTTGGCGTTCTTTTCGAGTAATCGTACAGATTCATCCGAAAGAATATTTGGGGTATCGGCTCGTAGATAAGGGTAGTAATATAAAGCAGTTTCGTCTTCTTGGTAGATCTTGTATGCAAAATGATCTATACTCTCAATATCGTAGTATGATGTCACGATCTTAGAATTGTCGGGTCTTGGTAAACTTTTAGCTGGAATACGCGAGATGTAATTATTCTCCTTTTCAATAGGAAGTACGAACGATTTGTCGTCCGAAACACCAAAAATACGGTATTCTGAACACTCGCCTGAAAACAACGGCTTCAACTCGTCTGGATACGACATCCATTCACCCCGATCATAGTTTGCGTACGTTATATTCGTATTAGGAAACCGGTACTTTGTCTGATACTCGTCGAACACAGATTTTTCTATACTCCGGCCGTTGTACGATAACCTATCGAACAGATTTTCCCAGTTCCGAGGATCTGCGGTATAATAGTCCTTTTGCAACTTTAGAGACACCAAGGCAAACATCCGATCAGGATGAGTATTTGCCGACTTCGCAAGTTGTTCTCTTACCACTTCTATGGAATCATCTTCAAAAAAGGAAACAGTATGTTTCTCTTTTGAAAGAACGTTTATGAGTTCCTTCCTCAACATTATTCATTAGAGCGCATTTTTGTACAGGTTTATATCGGAGTCGACGAAATCGTCATTCCACAGTACTGCACTGGACTCCGATCGTAATTTACTTCTTGGTAAACCCCTACTCCTACAGCATCATGTAGAATACGCTTGAAATTTGTCCAGAATTCAGGAGTATGACCAATAGTTGTAGTCATTAAATGCGACATCTCGTGAAGAACCACAAACATTACAGTGTTCGCATCGACTAGTTTGTACGGCGGAGTTTTATCACGTAAACAAACCACGATCCTATCGCCTTTATTTTCAGAATATGAGGTTGAGTCGGCATGGATATCGTTCTCGCATAAATGATCCGGGTTGTACCTCTCAAGTAATACCTTAATACGCGGATCAGCTCCGGACGCAGGATCGTCTCGGTACTTCTGCATGAGCTTATCCAGGTTCCCACGTATTTCGGCTAATCTCTCACACGCCTCCTGTTTATCAGGAAGATTTTGGACTTTATACATCTTTCCATCAGTTTGACTCTTGATTTCATTTAGATTAGCTACTCCGTGTGTCGAAGCATACGCTAACGCAATTCCCGCACCAAGAAGAGCAACGGGCCACATTACTAATTACGTAGTTTCAATTTACGCATCGAGTCCACGCTTGAACGGGTTAGGCGCAATGGTCGTGTTGAGGAACGGGCCAACCTTCGCCTGGGGATTGGGGTTCTCGGAGCGGATATCCCAAGAGGCATTCCGGTTCGTCTGGGAGACACCGGCAACTGCAGTGTTAGTGTGGTATCCAGCCTCCAGGAAATTCTGTCCCTTGAGGTCGCCGACCGCTGCAGGGTTTACAGCCGCCCACGAAGCACCGATCTCGCCCTTAGGGAGGAGCTCACCAGCGCTCAGGGTGCTCTCGGAGTACGTAGACTGGGAAGCCGGGTGACGGCCCTGTACAGCCTCCGTAGGCTGGGCATTGCCACCCGCTGAGGCTGTGGGCTGACCATGGGGTCCGGAATCAGATAGAGGACCCTGGACACCCAGTGCACCCGCTAACTTATCCATCTCAAGACCCTCTCCGATATGAGCCTTTCCTGAAGAATAGCTGCTAATTAACCATGCGACAACGACTACACCGCCAAGCGCAAGAAGTAACTTGGTCGTCTGGCCCTTCATTTCTTTGATATGAAGTTGATAAAAAAATCGGTAGTTTTCCGGCTATAAAAGCGAAGGTGGAAATAAGATGGGTTCCGACCCCTTGCAGTATTTCAGCACCCCTGAATTCCAAGCTTACTTTGAAAAAAACATACTGGTTCCAATTCTTTCGAAGGTATTCCAGTATTTGTATCCGTACATCGTAGCATTGACATTATTGTGGGTAATCATGTTTCTTTCAATCATCATTATCCTCGTCCTCCTCTTCCGAGCTAAGACCTGAATTGTCACCACCAGAATAGTAGAACGACATCACGTACTTCTTGCCGAGAATCTCAAACTTCATGACCGGCGGACGCTCAATCCGAGTCGGCAACCAGAATTCTAGACATCCGTCCATCTCGTCGCCTCCAAAGCCGCACTGCCAGTGATACTTATCAAGGTCCACATCGCCAATATGCGTTTGCAAATGGCGATCTAGCTTGTCGCTGATAATGTCCCAGGCTTCCTTATCGTTGTCATACATCTCAAAGAAGAACTCTTCGGCACTATCAGTGTCAAATGGTTCGCCGTTGTACATTCTCGTACCTGTCACAAGAGACCCGTCTTCATTTCGGACAGATCCCCAGAAGATACCAGAGTAACCGGTAACACCAGTCTTTGTTGTCTTCTTTTGGCCGTACATCTTGTTATGCTTTCTTATCACTTTGGCTTTCTGTTTCCGTTTTTGTTGGGTACAGAATGTCCATCAGTTCGTGACGCCTCAGACTCCATACCTTAGGAATACCCTTAGTCTTTGCCTCAGCTTGTAGCTCCTTCAATGTCTTCTTCTCCAAAATCATCTTTTGGGGAAGCTTATCCATGAGCAGAACCTGAATAAGCTGTGCTCGTGACATAATATAGTAATGTTTGATCTTAGGCTTACGTTCCTTAGCAATACTCTTGAGCTCAGGGAGCTCCATAGAATGGTAATCCATCTTCTTTGAAGAACACAATCTGAATCACGCCAAATCCGTTTTGTGTTTTTGACCCTTAAGAGTAATGGATACTGCGATTGTAGTGGTATCTACACTCGTGGCCATAGGTGCCAGTTTGTACATGTTTGCGCTGAACAACATCAAAGATCTGAAGGATAATTGGGCAGAGTATCGGTGTAACCCTGCATATATGCCATTGGCAGGATTGGTTGGTCAAGACCCTTTCAAGAACTTTAACGATTGTACGATGAAGAGCTTTCAGGATTATACTGGGTTTGTAGTTGATCCTATCATGAGCCAGTTTTCTACGATGACTTCAATTGTTACCGAAATCAGCGATTCAATGGACAGTATGCGTAGTATGATGGCAGATACACGTAAAGGATTCTTGGGTATTGTAGGAACTGTATTCGGAAAGATTCAGAACTTGATGTCCCAGTTCCAGTATATCATTATTCGGATGCGAACCCTAATGGCTCGTCTAGTTGGAATTATGATGTCGTTTGTCTACATTTTCACAACTGGAGCAAATACTGGATCTTCAGTACTGAATGGACCTATTGGCAAAACTATGAACTTCCTGTGCTTCGACGAGCATACACTCATGAAGAATGGTTCTGGTACACCTATCTACATGAGAAACTTGAAGTTAGGGGATGTACTGCCAAATAAGAACAAAGTCACCTCTATATATTCTATTGACGGCACGAATGTCCCGATGTACATGCTGGGATCAACAAAGGTATCTGGTGGACATAAAGTCTGGTACAATGATGCTTTTATTCCTGTTGCAGAGCATCCAAATGCTGTACGTACTTCGGATAGTAAGAGGTTAGTATGTATCAACACCCACTTACGCCAATTCATTGTCGGAAGCCATATTTTTATGGACTTTACGGAAGTTGGTCCTGTGTCTGGTGTAGAGGCAACGACAACAGTTTCTGGGTCTCTGCCAATTGCCGAAGTACGGGTCGGTGATATACTGGACGGTGACGTTGTATGTGGTACTGTAATGCACTCAATAGAAGGTAAACCTGTAATGTACAACCTTATTACCTATTCATCATTGATTACGCCTAAAGTAGAAAAATACTAATTAAAATAGGACTATAACATCAGTAGAGCAGGATGATTGTGGTTCTAGTGGCAACTTTAGCATCCATTCTTGGAATTCTAGTTGCTCACGGAATTGGTAATTGGGAAAAGGTCAAACAGAATTGGGATGAGTACCGCTGTAACCCTATGTACATTCCCGTTGCCGGATTTATTCGTCCAGACGTAAGTGCGTCAGATAACTTCGTGCATTGTACGAATGCACTAGCTGCTAGTATTTGGGGAATTGTTCAAGCTCAACTGAATAGTTATTTTGGTGTTCTTGGAGAATCTCTGGGAGAACTCACTAAGCCTCTTGATTTGTTCCGCTTCGTCATCTCGCGAATCCGCAAATTCATGTTTTCGTTCATGGCACAGACTATGTCGAAAGCTACAGGATCTACAAGCATGTTTCTTCATTACTTAACTAAGATTCAAGATGTACTGAAACGGTTTGTAGCTCAAGGATACATTGGCGGATTTCTAGTACAAGTTATGGTTGATTTCATATGGTCCTTCGTCACGCTATTCATTTCAATTGTGAAAACGTTCGTGTTCATTCTTCTCGCGATTTCGTTTATTTTAGCTCTTTTCAATCCAGCATTATTAGTTCTAGCCATCGTACTCGCATCCCTAATTGCCTCGTCCGGTTTTTAATCGCTTCTCATAGTAATAAATGAACAAAACTGCCCTCGTTCTAGCCTTTTTCGTCGCAGCCGTTCTGGCTGGACTATTTGTCCGGTTTGGATCGCATGTAGCCCCGACGTCTAAGGAGAGCTTCATGCAGCAGCCGGTCGGAAAGCCCCTCAACTCTGGCGGAATGGGCCCATACGATCAGGTTGATATTGGTGGCGGTGTTTCTGGCTGGGCTGCTAACGAGGCAGCCTCCGTGAATTCCGCGGGAGCTCTTCCGTCCCAGTCCGATGACCCAAATAAGCTCATGCTGATGGTGGATAACAAGGTATCTACTGACTGCTGCCCTTCCACATTCAACACGGATAGTGGCTGCGTATGCCTCACGCCCGACAACAAGACTTTAATGGCGTCTCGTGGCGGAAATCGGGCTTAAACATTTGTTCAACATAAAATCTAAATGGACACAACCAAGATATTTCAGAGTTTTGTAGACGATATCCGAAAGGCGTGTTCGGATTTATCGCCTGTCCTTAAGTTCGAGGACGATCTAAAGACTATTGAGACGTTCTACCCAGACGCTCTCAAGATTCTCCAGCGCGACGACAGTTTCTTTTCAGAGAAGCCTCGTGTATTATTTGATATTGATGTCAGCGCAGTGTGGGCTCGTGATGGTGTTCCGAAGGAAGATCTGTGGAAGAGTTTCCAGCTGTGTGTTCTAGGAGCATTCTTACATGGAGACATCAAGGATAAGATTGGATCTATGATTGATATTTTCAAGTCGTACTGGACTAAGACTGGAACGGAAAGCGACGAGATCAATAAGATCCTTAACGATAAGGCAAGTGAAGATCATTTCAAGGAAATCTTGGAGTTCATCATGAATACTCGGATTGCCAAGATATTTACCCAGATTGTTGAGAACATCGATATCAAGGAACTCAATTTGAATATCGAGAACCCAGAAGAACTTCTGGAAATCATTAAGAACCCTGAACATCCAACGATCAAGAAAATCGTGACGAAGATCCAAAACTTACTGAAGGAAAAGATGAAGCGCGGTGAGCTTACCCAGCACCAGATCAACACTGAAGTTGAAGCGATTAAAGCCAAGGTTACATCCATATTTGGAAATATCTTCACTGAAGCCATGGGGTTAAACCGCGGCGAAACTCCAGCTGCTGTTCTGGTAGGAAACTCGCCAGAGGCACGGCGTCAGCGAATGTTGGCGCGACTACAGAAGAAACAGCGCGATAAAAACTCAAGCTAGAAATAAGATGACCGAACAAATTTGGTTCCGAGACCCAGCTATTCTATTTACTCCGGACAAGTGGAGCCAATTTGTTCCTACGAAGAACATGACCACTGTTGAGGCTCTGAATGCCGTAGTCCGCTTTTCTGTGTACTTCTCGGTCATCCTGTTTTTGGCTACACAGGTTAGCGGGTACCTTGTGGCTATTCCCGCAGTAATGGCAGCTACGGTCGTACTTTTTACTCTGTTTCCCAAAGGACGTGTTCTGGAAACGTTCAAGGCTGCCGTGAGTGGAAAGCTGTACACGATGCCCACTCCCGAAAATCCTTTCATGAATCCTCTTCTAACTGAGATTACAGATAACCCTGATCGTAAAGATGCTGCACCAGTCACGCGCCGCGATGTCCAGTCGGGTATTATGAAGGCGTTCCAGCACACGTCTGATATTTATATGGACACATCTGACCTGTTTGACCAGGCGACAGCTATCATGCCCTTCTTTACACTCCAGTCTGCCACAATCCCGAACGATCAGGATGGATTCTTGAAATGGTTAGCTAAGGGTATTGATGCTCCAGATTACTCGAGCGCTCCTCCTTCGCGCTATGGAAAGATCATAGCGGAAGGATACATGCCTGCTCGAGGCTCAGAGCTTACGCTTACGAATTCGACGAGTATGCCCAAGGGTACGTCGCCGAGTGCGCCGACGGCCGCCCGTTCCAAATAACTTCTTCTTTAGTTCGGCTTTAGATGATGATCCGTCCACCACCTTTTTAGACTTGCCATGAACTTCAAAATGTGGAAATCCTGTAATTCCCATTTCCGAAGGAACTTTAGAACTTTCAATCTTACAGAAATCCGTGTGAGGGACTTCCTTTTCTAGGTCATCCCACGGTTTTTTCATTTTGTCACAGTGAGGGCATCCGTCCATATAGAAGAAGATCGCTACAGGTTTGCCGGACTTAATCTCCTTTTTCAAACTTTCGCCGTCTAGCTCCTTCATTTAATTCTTACGACACAACAAAATGGACAAGCATTGGTCCGGATACTTGAACGCAGTTGGTGGAAATCCCGTTCCTCAATCATCTATGCCAACGATAGCTCCTTATCTTACTTCCGACCCAACGCCCGGAACATCGGGATTTCTGGATTTGCAGGTAAAGAAGCCCGAGATTCAGGCTCGGTATGATGCTATGTCTGGATCATGGGGAGGAGTTAAGGCTAGTGATTCGGCGATTTCTAGTGGCGTATTCAAAACGGAGTCATTGCCGATTGATAAAACGCTTCCTCCGTACTATGGTAACAACTCCAAGTCTTAATGTTCCATCATATCCACTGGTGTCATATTATTAAGAATTTGACATGGGTTTAGTGCACTGTAAGCAGATATTAAGGCTTTATGAAGTTTTTGTGGAGTACCGCTTACAAGATCTTTATTATTCATAATTTCATTCGTATACACTTTATTTAATGTATCGCAAAATCCAGGTATAGGAATTAAGTCCCTAAAGAATGACAGAAGCAGAGTATACTTATCACCCTGCTTTGAAGGAATAGGGATCTGCGCTGTATCCCGTTTTATTGCCTCAATTTGAAGATATAAAGACCAAGATTGGCAGAATACATCCTTGTCCGTCTTCTGGCAAACATTCTTAACGCTTACCGGATGAACAGTATATCCTTTTGACTCAAAGAATGGCTTTATTACCTCAAGTGTTATGTATGGGGTATATATTCCTTCTTCGCCGTTTGGTTTCATAGCAGGATCAATCGTAACAACTGTTTTTCTAATATTGCTTACAATAAACGTTTGAAAGTGTGTTTCGTGATATTTGGCTTTAGGATCAATTAGATTAGTTGCAGTGAACAGTGTAATTCCAGGTGTGTTTGCAACAATCTCTAAATATCTCGTTAGATCAGAAAGTTTATAGTAGCTATCAAATGTTTTACCATATGTAATGCCTGGAATATGACCAATATAATATTGTAAAATCGTATTCCTTAATTCAGGATCACCCATTGCTTGGCGAAGTGAATATGATACCCAGCCAATAGATGTGGCTCTATCCACTTCTGCCATTTATATATTCTTTTTTGGTTTTTAATAGTCAATACGTTTTTTCAACTATTTATCCTGTACGACTAATAAATGAGTGGCGAAATTATCAATTTGATGTTGACGCTTCGTAACCAAGTAAAGATCTATCATTGGGAAACTATGCAGTTTTCTCGTCATAAGTCAACTGACAAATTGGTTGATAGTCTAGACGAGTCTATCGATAAGTTTATGGAAGTTTACTTTGGAAAGTATGGACGTTTGAACTTAACCCAGCGCAACGGTACGATTCGCTTACGCAATTTCAGTGACGAAGAGGGACCGGAACTGCTGAAACAGGCGGTTGAATGGTTAACTAACCGGTTACCGAAACTACTCAGCAGTAAGGATACTGATCTGCTGAATATTCGTGATGAGATTTTGGCGGATTTGAATCAGACTCTGTACTTATTTACGTTTAAGTGAGCGACGACCAGCTTTCTTGGTCTTACGACGTTTTCCTCCTAGGAAACCTCGAATAAATGAAGGAAGAGGAGTTGGGAGATCCTTTTTCACACCGACTTCAACAGCCATCTTCTGGTTGCGCACCCGTTCAATCACCTGCTTGGAATGATCAAGCGCTTCAGGGTACTTTGCGAGTGTATCGTACACCATTTGAGGTTTCGCGCCGTGTTCCAGAAGAATCTTGATAATCGTGTTAATCTTTACGGCTGTAGGGGTCTTTACATCAGTGAGCGGCATATTATCAGCCGCCCAGTACAGCGCAGTTCCATTCTCAGACCCCTTTGCATCTACCTGCGCTCCTGCATCAATGAGTATCTGAACGAGTTCAGGATTATCTTTGTGAACCGCCTCAATAAGGGGCGTATTACCACTCTCTGGTTCTACGGCATTCACGTTTGCTCCCTGAGTAAGAGCAGCTTTAACACGCCCAGCATCCTGCGACTGAATTGCCGCAAACAGTTCAGCATCAGCGGGTCCTGCTCCCGCCTTCTGCTTTTTATGACGCTTTCCGCCCTTCATACCTGAAGCCTCAAATTCTAAATTATCGGCATTCAGTGGGGAACCAACAAACCTTCCGAACGCTGAATTGTCTGGTGGCCAAGTAGCTGATGAAGCTCCTAATCCGCCTCCGCGATGTTTACGAGTATGTTTGCGCACCATTTCTTATATTCTAACAAAGACAATGTGGTTGTGGATCCTAGTAGGTCTAGCAATCCTAGTGATTCTGTTTTATCGTCCTCGCGAAAACATGACAAACGATCAGTTGATTGATACGTTAAAGACATTTGGAGAAAAAGGAACTCCTCCTTCTGCGTCCAAGACATCTGGACCGTCTATTCAACCTATATATGGCCCCAGCGCTAATCCTCCACCGGTTCCTACGAATACTGGAGGTTCAGGAGGTGGAAAAACGGTAGCTGGACCATACCCCCAGATTTTCGGCCCCGATGTAACGAGTGCTCCTGGGTCTGCGAATTCAGGTAATCCAGTACCTGCAGGACAGGTAGCTTCAGATAATGCAGCAGGATCTCAGGGTCCAGCTGACCAGTTCCACGAATTCAATCCTGATCTTGCCAAGGCGTTTCCAGTTGATGGACCGCCACAACCCTTTTTAACCGATTTCTCTAAGATACAACATTAAGTAAAGAATAAGATGTTCGGTCTTATGAACTTTTCTGGAAGTTGTTGGGTGAATGCATGTTTACAATCAGTACTTCGCATACCGGAAGTTCAAGAACGGTATACGGACGGGACGCACGATCCGACAAACCCTGTAGATTTAGCTCTGTACAAGATTTGGTCATCTAAAGGTGATGGTCTAAAAGAGTTCTTTGAAGCTGTTCGAACGGAAATGATGCCAGCGGGAGAAGGAATTGGAGATAGTCATGAACTGTTCGTATATCTGTGCGACAAACTTCCATTCCTGGATAAACTTTGTCGATTTAAAGTTGCCGATTCAATTCAGTGTAACAACTGCAAGAAGAGGGAACTGAAAGAAGATATGGTGACCGAATTTTCTCTTTCGGCTACCGGTCCATCGTCTCCTATTTCGAAGTGTATTATGAATACTATGACACCAAGTGAAATACCCGATTGGGTGTGCGAAACTTGTAAAGCTAAAGGGTGTACAAAACAACAGCTTATTGGCTCATTTCCTCAAGTGATGGTGTTTCATATGGTAAGTACTCAAGCATCTGTCAATTATTCCAGTATTCTGATTTTGAATAAGATCCAGTATGCTTTACTTGCAGTATGCTGTTACAATGGTTCGCATTGGTGGTCGTATGGTCGTAATAAAGCTGGGGATTCCTGGTATACGTTGGACGATGGAAGAGTGCAAGAACACAGCCCAAAGGCGTTCCCGTTATCAAATAAAATGCGTTTGCTGATTTATTATCGCCTCAACAATTAATGAGCGATTCCAGTTCTACACCACCTCCAGGAGTCACCGGATCAGCGTTGTCATTTGACCCTGTAGCCGAATTCCAGGGCTTATGGACTGGTACAACTGGAAGTGCAGGTCCAGCTGTAGTTCCCGACTCTACTGCTTCAACCCAGTCTCAGGCTGAAACTATTTTGAACAGTGGAGGTTTGTTAATACTTATTTGCGTAGTTCTCGTACTTTTGACGGTTGTGACGTTTGTATCCACTGGGAGTTTCCTGGCTACCCTAGTAGTGATTGCTATTTTGATAGGTGTCATTCTTCTACTTGGGAAACTCGGAATCCTGAAGATTTACTTCGCAGATGGTATGTTACACGTAGAATATCATCAAATGGATGCGGCTTCCAGTTCTAGTACTGCTGGAATTACGGGACCAGCATCGTCTACGGCTCCAGCTCCATCAATGGCAGATCAAACAGCTTCTGCTCCTAAACCTGTAGGACAGAGCGAAGTGTTCCATATTGGTGGAAACGAGTACACGTACGATGAAGCTCCGGCTGTATGTGCTGCTTACGAGTCTGAACTTGCGACGTACGATCAGGTTAATGCAGCTCTAGCTTTAGGTGCCGAATGGTGTGCGTACGGATGGTCTCAGGGAGGAATGGCTTTGTTTCCTACCCAGCAGTCAACGTGGGCGCAGATGCAAACTGATCCCAGCAAGAGTACATCGTGTGGTCGTCCGGGAGTTAATGGAGGATACTTTGACCCTGCCACGAAGTTCGGGGTGAACTGCTACGGCCCCAAACCATCGGATAATACGAACGCCAAGTACCCTTTACCGTTACCCGGCTCCGACCCATCGGTATTTAATCAGATGGTGAACAAGTTCAAGAGTCAGATGAATACAATGCAGATCAACGCTTTCAATCGGTCCGCTTGGTCCGGATGGAATCTTTCTGCTCACAAATAAGCAAATGAGCAATTACGCTTTAGACAATCCTATTAATCGAAAAATGTATGTCCCAGGAGATGAAGAGTTACCACTAGCTCCTGTGACGTCCCCAAAGCCATCAACTGAAACTGACCAGACACATCGTAAGATGGACTGGTTGCATCATAAACCCCAAGATCATGCGATCTTTCCCCAGAAATCAGAGGCTGTAAAAATAGAAAAGAAAAAGCGGTCAGATTAACAAAGAAGATGATTGAAGTTGCTCTTCTACTCGGGTTAGGGGCCGTAGGCTACCTACTCGCCGTCGACCAGCCAAAAAAGCAGGATCAACAGATGTCTTCTGGCGGAGGACCAATTGAGAATTTCACGCCTCGACCGACGCAGAATATTGATGACGGAATGGAAGCTGATATGACCAATAAGGGACATAATAACGAGGTGCCGTACTTCGGTGCCCACCTTAAGCAGAGCATGTATTCGGGAGCTACTAACGGTATCCTGGACTCACACACAGGTGCTGGAAAGGAGTATTTCCAGAAGACTGAAGTGAAATCGTTCTTTGATGCTAAACCAGCTACTGGAAACCCTTACGGAAACCAGAACGAGTCTGATTTTTTCCAGTCGCGCATGGTAACGGGTCAGCACATGAACAACACGTTCCCAATTGATCAGGTACATGTAGGTCCTGGCGCAAACGATGGATACACGAATATCCCGAAGGGTGGATTCCAGCAGGATCAGTACCGCGAGTATGCTAAGCCCCCAACTACTGACGAAATTCGTGTAGTTACAAAGCCCAAGCTGTCGTACGAGCCACCGGTAATTCCTGGAGCGCATATCGTTACACAGCCGGGTATTCAGGCCGAAGTCAATAAGAACAAGCCTGACCGTTTTGCGGTGTACGGAATGGATCGTGCGAATACGGCTGTAGGTGCCCAGACTGCTTCTCGTTACTACCCTGAGCAGATCATGAAGACTCAGGCGCGCGAGTCTACTTCTAAGGAGTACTTCAGTTCGGGTGGAAATATGGCAGGAGTTGTAGCTTCGTATGTCCGCGCATTCACGGAGCCTTACCAGGAGTTCATGAAGCTCACGACCGAGGGACGCCCTGGACCTGCTGGTGCCGCATCTGGAACTGGTCAGTCCATTGGTGCGGACATGTACTCTGCTCAGACGAATAAGGACGAGACGGTTCTGTCGGATGCCACGCGCTTCAACTCTGGAATGGTCAGCATGAATGCAGATGCACAGCATTTGGGTTCGTACACGTACAACGCCCCGCTCAAGCAGGATGTGTACACGGAGCGCAACGGATCCGAGATTCTTACCGCATTCAACGACAACCCGTATTCACAGAAACTCAATTCATTCTAATAATGGATCTGATACGCGAACATTTAATATACAAAAACGTGCCTCTCGATATCACTATCGACGCACTGAAAACTCAGGAACAGTACGAAGTCATACGTCTTCTTCTAGCGTGTCGCAAAGAAGACGTGTGTGTTTTAGTTTCTGAAAAATCCAATAAATATATTCTGGAATTGCTTAGGGAGTTAAAAATCAGTACCCGTGAAACCGCCGCGGCTGCCGCACCGTGAACCTGTGACGTTGTCCACCAGTTGTTGGTTTGTTATCAGTATTCTCTGAAGGATTCTGCAGTAAATACTTCTTCCGGTCAATAAGTGCTTGTTTACGACTGATCTGAATTTTCGGATCTCTTAATTCTGTCTCAATTTCTTTAATGCTGGTAATATCTCTGGCTTTCTTACTTGGTCCACCGTGTTGTCCCTGCTGTCCCTGCTGCTGCTTCTGAACTTCAAACGTTTTAGATGTCACAAGTTCCTTCTTCTGTTTATCAAGTTCGGCGATCTCGCGATCGTACTGCTCAACAGCCGAAGATTTGCGCGTGTTCATACACGTCTTAACCTTCGCCATCTCTGTCTCATACACATCCACCGCTCCTCCAACTTTTACGTCTACATCTCCAAGTTTTGATAACTTGAACTGGAGGTTCATGCGCTCATCTGAAATAGTCTGGAATGACTTATCTGCGTCCGCAGTCACATCCTGAGCCAACTGTAAGATGACATTGCGTCCTGACGTACGAGATTTCAGACGGAGGATCTGATCATTAGCTAATTTTTCAGCTAAATCTTTGAGTTTCTTTATGGTCTTCTCAGACATTATCGATTTGGATTTTCCTTGACGTTTCAGTTTCGTCACGGGTTCTGGGACTTCCGGAATTTGACTAGATACTGATTCAGGTTCAGGTAAAGTTACCTGTTCTTCCCGCTGTTGTAGTTTAATGGGGTTAAATGCATCAATAGACTTCAACACCTTGCTGTTGATAGAACGATTTACTTTAGGAGTTTTTCGTCCGGTAGTAGCTGGTGGGATGCGGAAAGGTTTAGATCCAGGAGAAACTGGAGCATTGGGTCCAATAAGAGGATTTGGAACTGGACGAGCTTGTGGTGTAACGTTTGTACTTGCATACTTAAGTGCTTGAATGTTTGCCTTAGCTCGTGCTTCTTCTTCTGGTGTAACTGCTCCTCCGGTAATTGCCTCTCCGTCTCCAGAAATAAATGCCTCAACTTCATCTAGGATCTTGTCGCCAGTGTATTTACCCGATAAATCCACCAGTTTCTGAAGGTTCGCGATTGTCGGGTTAGTTTTCACAGTTTCCAAAGCTGTATTAAGTTCATCAATACGTCCAGCAAAATCTCCATTCACGGCATTCTCAAATTTCGCGGTTTCGGGATCAGCCATTGTCGGGTCAATCGCGATCCGCGCCGCCAAGAATGCACGTTTACGCTTTTCAACTAATGTATCAATACTTTCGATAACACTATCGGCTGTTCCCAATATATTGCATTTGTCTTCAACCGCATTTTCAACCTTCTTCTGCATTTCGTTAATCGTCTCCTGTGAAATCAGTAAACACGCAACCTCCGAACTCTTAATCGCTTCTTTTTTACGATTTTTAACCGTTTCCATCTTCGCAGTTAAATACTTCTTCAGCCCTTCAATGGACTTCTCGAGTAGGTCTTTCGGATCACCTCCAACTGGTCCTGTTTGTCCAGTTCCTTTCCGAACGGCTGCTTCGTAACTTTCTTTAATCATACGATATTCATGTTGTGCAACCGCTTCAGCTTTGAACGCTTTAAAATATTCATTTGTTAATGCACTAAGTTCATTATTTGCCTTGTTGAATTTTTCATCGGTCTCTGTTTTAAGTGTGGTTATGCGTTTCAGCAATTTCTCGGTCGCCGTATCTCCAGAAAACGCGTTCGCCAGAATGTCCGTAGCAATCTCTTCAAGTTTACGAACATCACGGTCTACAGTATTCAAAGCCGATTTGTAAGGACTGGTAGGAATTGCTTCGTACTTGGTGGTAACTTCTGATAATGCCTGTAAGGCCTCATCTAGTCCCGCAAATCCTGCTTCTGTTGTTCTGGAAAAAACATTATTCACATCTCGCCGACGAGCAAGTAAAATATGAAAGGCTGATACTGCATTTTCGTCTACTCCCGTAGATGTAAGAAGCTTGTAATGATCGGATAACGTGCGCCAACTGCTAAAAAACTTCTCGCTTCCCTGGATAGGTTTTAAATCAACAGACGTCGGGGGTAGAATATTCATATTAGCGTTCCATTCTTTTACAATGTCTTTAGCTTTGGTGCGGTATGCATCAGCCCGTCCAGGTTCCTGTTGGCATGTCGTTTCCTTCGCAGCTTTAAGACGCATAGCTTCAACATCCCGCTTGAGTTTCAGTGCTCCTTCCAGTTTCTCTTTCGTGTTCTTGAACACTTCCGTAGCTTTCGCTGTATCAACTGACTGACCAGACAATTCATCAACTTTCGCTTGAGCCGTCTTTACTTCCTCAGTGGCTCGTTCCTCAGCCGCAATTGATTCGGTGTTAGGATTCGTGATACGCCGAGATTTAGCGTCGTTCAGTTTACGCTGGGCTTCTAGTAACTTCGACTGAGCTTGAGCTAACGGCGTACCAGCCTCTTCGGTCGCAAAAAACAGCTCTAGATCGCGCGGGTCATACCATTCGCTCTGCTTGGCATTCATTGAACGTCCACATGTCACATTGATCTTCATATTATCGGCGCCATTCGGATCAATTCCTTTAACCGCTCCAACGTCTCCAACCTCCATCGTTCCCAGACATTTCTTGCCGCGCGCCGACTGGCGTACACGAACCATTGAACCTACCGTAACCCGACCTCCAAATACTGGTTCGCCTTCTGTATCGTCAGGCTCAGCGATCTCCAGATCTTCGGGCTCATACCATTCCTTTGTAAGCTCTTCAGGATTCTTGCCGTTACATACAACTAAAACCTGAAGGTTATCTTTATCTTCTGGCTGGATGTCTACAACTGTACCTTCATCACCAAACGCCGCACGACCCAGAGGTTTCGAAGCCACCGATTCTTTCCGCTCAGCACGAAGCCGGACTTTCATATCGGTATTCGCCATTCCTCCAAAAATAGGAATGCCGGGACGAGGAATTGATCTAGCTGGAACTGCTTCCAGATCCTCTAATTCGTAATCCTCTTCTACCACCGACTTAACGGCGTCCTTGGAGACACATCGGACTGTTGCGAAATCTTTTGATGTTTTCGGGTCAGCC
>Ga0208614_1000194_pt1 | contig 20362 bp, 26 predicted proteins | sample CryBogCBE23Jun09_FD_184554 | JGI IMG/M metagenome (GOLD analysis project Ga0208614, IMG submission 184554) | Freshwater microbial communities from Crystal Bog, Wisconsin, USA - CBE23Jun09 (SPAdes) | ecosystem: Environmental > Aquatic > Freshwater > Lake | place: Crystal Bog, Wisconsin, USA...
TGATTTCGACAAACTCGCTAAGCAATATGCTGACGATAATGACTTTGGTTTCTCTGCTGTATCTGAAGCAGAATACAATGCAGTTATCAATACTACCACAAAGACCGCAGAGGATTACAAAGCACGACTAGTGGAAGTAGAAAAGATTGTCATTCCTTTTCTTACCAAACTCCATTCTACTGGAGATAAAGAATACATATATTGGCCTAATAGAACTCCTATTATAGAGAAACAAATAGAAAGAATATTGAAACTAACTAGAGATTAATTATGACTGCTACTGTGATTATACCAACTACTGGGGCTCCGGAGGTTCGCCAAGCGATTGAATCTGTATTGAATCAAACTTATGATACAACTTGTTATGTTGTGTGCGATGGCGAGGATCATTATGGAAAAGTTTCAAATATTATCGGAGAGTTTGGAAGTAAAGTCAAGTTAGCTTCACTTCCTATCAATGTTGGTGCTAAAGGTTTCTATGGGCACCGTGTCTATGCAGCATTCACTCACCTAGTTAATACAGAATATGTTATGTGGTTGGACCAAGATAATTGGCTAGCTAACCGTCATGTTCAGTTATGTGTAGAAACCATAGAGCGTTACAATTTAGATTGGTGTTATTCTCTCCGTCAAATCCATGAAAAGTCTGGAAAGTTTATCTGCTTTGATGATTGTGAATCACTAGGTAAATGGCAAACTTATCATGGTATCAATCATATAGACACCAACAGTTATTGCCTCAAGACCTCTGTTGCTGTTAAAATAGCGTCAGCATGGCACGGTGGTTGGGGTCAAGACCGAGTGTTCCTTGGTGCAGTTGCTCAGCATTTTCCCAAGTTTGATTGCACAAATGAATATACTGTGCATTATCGTGTTGATGGTGGTAAAGGTTCAGTTAATGCTGAGTTCTTTATTAATGGTAATGAAATGATGAATAAAAAATATAATGGAGTGTACCCATGGCGTCAAAGCAAGACGATATCGTAATTGGTTTTATTACCGGTTACAAATTTGAAAAGATTGCACCGTGGGTTAACTCATTAATTCAATCCGGCTTTACCGGCCATAAGTGGATGATTTGTTACAATATTGAAAAAGAAGTGCTAGACAAATTACAAAGCCTAGGCTTCCAAGTTTTAAATATTGAAATCAAAGAGCAATTCAATATTGTCAATATTCGCTTTCTGCATATCTGGCAAATCCTCAAAGACTTACCATACAAACCTCGGTACATTATTAATACCGATGTCGCAGATGTTATCTTTCAAAAAGATCCTTCCGTGTGGCTGGAGGAAAACATTGGTGACAAGAAGATTGTGGTAGCCTGCGAATCATTAAAGTATAAAGACGAAGAATGGGGTATTAACAATATGTACCGTTCTTTTGGACCTGTTGCTGCAAAGCACATGGAAGATATTCCTATCCACAACGCTGGCACCACGGCTGGTGCGTATGAAGAATACATTGACCTGTGCTATAACATTTGGCTCTTATGCCAAGGGGCTCCAATGTACGTTGAAGGTGGGGGTGGCCCCGATCAAGCTGCACTCAATCTATTGCTCTCACTTAAACCATATAAAGATATCACCAAGTTTGTTAATCATGATGAGCCATGGGCTTGTCAATGTGGCACCACAGCAGACCTCAGGAAGATTGAGCAGTTCAGACCTAAGTTATTGAGTCCTGAACCCACCTTTGATGGTGAGTTTGTGTACACCTCGGCTGGTGAGAAGTATAGTATGGTGCACCAGTATAATCGTATTCCGGAATGGAAAGAAAAGCTAGAGAAGAAATATGAGTGATATTACTATTGTAACGGCATTCTTTGATTTAGGTAGAGGTAATTTGCCTACCGAAGTTCGTGGTCGTGTGCTACCTCAGCATCAGCACCGTAATAACGACACTTATTTTGATTTCTTTAGCAAACAAGCTAAGCTTCAGAATGATATGGTGATTTATACCACTAAAGATTGTGCTGAACGAGTTTATAATATCCGTAAGGAGTATGGCCTGCAAGACAGAACCAAGATTGTGGTCATGGAATCTTATTTGCCAGATGAACTCAAGCCATTCAAAGAAAGAATTGAAACAATACAATCTTCACCCGCATATTATGAAAAGGTAACCAATCCTCATCTGATTGAATATTGGCACGCAGATTATGTGTTGGTAAATATCTTCAAAGCTTTCTATGTTGCTCATGCGATTGATTCCGGCTTGGTGAAAACCGACCTGACGGCTTGGATTGATTTTGGTTATTGCAGAACAGACACCACGGTACCACCATGCAACAAATGGTCGTATGATTTTGATGCTGACAAGATTCATCTATTCAATATTCGGCCGATTGAACCTGAGCGTCCTATTGATTCTATCATCTATACCGGTGATGTGTATATTATGGGTTGTCATATCGTGGCTGGCACCAAGAAATGGGAATACTTTAGAAATCTAGTATTTGGTTGCTTAAGTAAGTTGCTTGAGCATAATCTGATTGATGATGACCAGACGCTCCTGCTGATGGCCTACCTAACTAATCCAGCCGAATTTGAATTGCACTCCGTGGCTCCGGAGGATTGGTTTATTATATTTAAGAATTACAATTTGGAGAAATAATGAAAATCTTTATTACAGGTATTGCAGGCTTCCTTGGTAGCCATCTCGCAGACAGGATGCTGGAGTTAGGTCACGATGTTATTGGTAACGATACCTTGATTGGTGGTTACCGTGACAATGTTCCTAAGAAAGCCAAACTGTTTATCATTGATTGCTGTGATGTTGAGAAGATGACCTATGCTATGGAAGGTTGTGATATTGTAATTCATGCGGCTGCAACAGCACATGAAGGTCTCTCTGTATTCAGTCCTAGCTTTATCACCAAGAATATTTTTGAAGCAAGTGTTGCTACAATCTCTGCTGCAATTCAAAATAAAGTCAAGCGTTTTGTATTCTGCTCAAGCATGGCACGCTACGGAAATCAACCAACACCATATACAGAAGATATGACTCCAATGCCGGAAGATCCATATGCTGTCGCTAAAGTTGCAAGTGAAGATGTGTTAAAGATGCTTTGTGAGACGCATGGCATGGAATGGAACATTGCTATTCCGCATAACATTGTGGGACCAAGGCAGCGTTACGATGATCCTTTCCGTAATGTGATGAGCATTATGATTAATCGTAATCTACAAGGTAAACCTGCAATTATCTATGGTGATGGCTTGCAGACACGGTGTTTCTCTTATGTTGGTGACTGCATCAACTGTTTGGAGAAAATGGCATTGGATCCCAATCTTGTTTCTGAAACAATCAATATTGGTCCTGATGAAGGTACAATTACTGTTGCTAAATTGGCTGAATTGGTTGCTGAAGCGACTGATATGAGAAAAGATAATATTTGGCCACCAATTCATTTGCCTGACCGACCAAGAGAAGTAAAACACGCATCTTGCTCAGCAGACAAAGCTCGCAAGTTATTGAATTATGAAACCAAAACTGTCTTAGAAAAAGCTATACAGGAAACTGTTGCGTATGTTAAGCAAAAAGGACCAAAACCTTTTGACTATACCTATCCGCTTGAAATCATTTCTGATAAAACTCCAACGACTTGGAAGAATAGGTTAATGTGAAGATAAAGATTTTTAGCCATGCTACCGATTTAAGTAACGACACCAGCATTACGCTGGAACAAGCAGAATTACTGGAGTCCACGGGGCTGCTGGACGCTGCTGATGAACTCAATATGATGTTGCATTATCATGAGCAACCTTTTGCGTGGTTAAAAGCCCGCTGGAGCGAAAAGAATAATGTCAACTATTATTTCTATGACGAATCTTATCAGCCATGGTATGAGTACACCACAGCACTACAGGTTCAAGAAGCTTGCAATGCTACCGAAGAAGAATTCTATGTGCTATACATTCATCACAAAGGCAACTTCACCAGAACGCACGGCAACATCAACTGGCGAAAGTATATGCAATACTGGAACATTGAAAAATGGAAAGACTGTGTTGCTAAGTTAGACGAAGGTTATGATTTGGTGGGTGGTGGATTCCTTCCCAATCCTCCGCACCCCTACTTTGCCGGTAACTTCTTTTGGGCTAGGAGTTCCTACATCAAGCGTTGCCAACAACTCATCAAGCCCACAGAGAATGATTTTGCACCACAATTTCTAGGCCAACCTCATCTGCGTTACGACTTAGAGTGCTGGCATGGAAGTGGGAATCCAAAATATTTTGATTTGCATCCAGGTCAACACGAGCGATGGTACTTAGCACCAGAGACCTATCGTGATGATATGAAAGATGTTTGGGTGTATAGAACAACATGATAGTAGTTTCACCACGCATACACAATCTAGGTGACTTTGTTAATTGCTTACCGGCACTATCAGGATTGTACCAGGCTACCGGAGAAAAGATTCACTTTATCATCTGCGACCGGCTTCAGCAGTTCAAAGGCATCAAGCAACTCCTAGCAGCACAAGAGATGTTTAGTAAGATACAATTCGTCTATGAGAATCCTAATGTCATCAATTATATACTCATTGATGACACCGGTGCTGATGATGGTGATATCAATGTTCCATTATCTACTCGCAGGTACGCCAATTATATTAAACAGCATTCCAAAATTCAATTTGATGTTGATGCTGACTTTGAATTAAGAATACCAAAGCATGTAGTAGTGGATACAACCAATGAGATTGTTATTGGTGACCGGTGGTCACTCCAGCTAGCCAAAGAGGTAGATACTAGACGATACTCTAATATGATTGAATCTTCTGGTATTATGAAAGATACAAGAGCATATTATCTTGACTACACACACGATTTGTTGTATAATTGTAATATCATTAAGCAAAATAATAAACCATTCATCACTACCTTTACTGGCATTGGTATTATCGCTGACTTGATGAAGAAAGATTCCTATATTTTGTGGGGTGATGATATTCGTAATTGGGATAATAAACCTATTGAGTATTCCTTTGACCTGCATTATTTTAAAAATAGAAATGCCAAGCTGGTTTACCTTAACGATTTTGATGTGAGTAAAATATGAAAACGATACAATACAAAGGGAAAAATTATCCCAAATTCCAAGACGAAGGTAACGCATCACAGTTTGCTATTCCTTTCGCAAAACATATCTGCCAAGGTTATGGAGTGGACATAGGATGTAACCGACAAGAATGGTGTTTTCCTGGGGCTATGGGAATTGACTTGAATTTCAAAGATGGCAACGATGCTTATAATTTTGAATATAAAGATTTGGATTATGTTTATTCTAGCCATTGCTTAGAGCACCTGCCGGATTGGGTAGCAGCACTTGATTATTGGACAGGAAATTTGAAAACTGGTGGAACATTATTTCTCTACCTACCGCACTACGCTCAAGAATACTGGCGTCCTTGGAACAATCGTAAACATATTCACATCTTTACGCCAGAGATTATCAGAGCATATATGGAAGACCGTGGGTATATTAATATTTTCAATTCTGAGCGTGACATGAACGATTCCTTTATGATTACTGGAGAAAAAGCATGAACTACTTGCAAACCGCCAATGGTGACAGACAAATTCTTCTTGAGCTAGCTGCCACAGCAAAAACGACACCAGCTGGATGTTTTGTTGAGGTGGGTGTTTGGAAAGGAGGCTCTGCTTCTTATTTGACCGAGGTCGCTGAGCAACAGAACCGTGAAATCTTCCTATATGATACTTTTACAGGAATACCATTTGCTGAATCTTATGAGGTGCATAAAGTTGGTGATTTTAATGATACCAGTTACGAACAAGTAAAAGCAGCATTACCTTACGCTAAAGTTATTCAAGGTATCTTTCCTGAGAGCGCCATTGAGATGCCTCCTATAGCATTTGCTCATATTGATGTGGATCAATATAAGTCATATATTGACTGTATTAATTATTTGGGTCCTAAGATGGTAGACGGTGGAATCATGTGGTTTGATGATTATGTACTATCCGGTGCTAAAAAAGCCGTAGATGAATTAATTGGAACCGAAAATTTGGTCTTTGCCAAATGTGGCCATAAAAAAGTTTATACAATATTCCCCCAAAAGCCAACAAATTCGTGACTATGTATCTAACCCAACCTTTCTACGGTTTGGTCATGGTATTTCACAAGTTGGATAAATAACTCCAAATTCACTCTTTTTAGTAGCCATAGTGTGCTACAACTTAAAAGGATTTCATGTTACCATTTCGTACATTTTTAGCGGAAGCAACCGAAGCCGATGACGGCAAACTGAAGCATATTCACCATGCTGAGGATCGTCCTTTGTTTCATGGTGCTAAAGGTTTTGAACACGCTAAAGGTGCTCTAACTCAAGCCCACACCCATATGAAATCTGGTGGAAATAGCTCAGCATTAACCATGAAATATGATGGTTCTCCAGCTGTGGTATTTGGACATCATCCTGAGACTGGTAAATTCTTTGTGGCATCCAAGTCGGCTTTTAATGTCAATCCCAAGATTAACTACACTCATAAAGATATTGAGAAGAACCATGGACACGCACCAGGCCTCATGGACAAACTTCATGCAGCATTGAATCATCTCAAAAAGGTAGCACCTAAAACAGGCGTATACCAAGGGGATATCATGCACTCCGGTACTGATGTGGAACATAAGAAGAATGGTAAAGTATCGTTTACACCCAATACCATTACATATACCGCTAGCGGTGAAGAAGCGGACAAAATTAAAAGGTCTAAAATTGGTATTGTAACGCATACACAATACCATGGTAAAACCATTTCTGATATGAAGGCGGATTCACATCCAGACCTACATAATTTCAATCAGCATCCAGATGTATGGCAAAAGTCACCGAATCACGACACCAAACAAATTCACTATTCAGAAAAAGACCAAGCTGAATTTAATAAGCACATGGATGCAGCACAAAAGATTCATAATGAAAATAAAGGTACCATGTATAAGGCCACGGAACCTCATCGTGGTGAAGCTGGACATTTAGCAACATACATAAATCAAACTGTAAGAACTGGTGAAACTCCTTCTGCAAAAGGTCTACAAGACCACATTAAAGAAAAATATAAAAAAGTTATATCTAAGTTAAAAACACCAGCAGCACAGTCTCGCAAACAAACAGAAGCAAAGACTCATACTGACCACATTGAGAATAATAAAGAACATTATGAAAATTTGTTAAAAATGCATCACCATCTACAACAAGCAAAAAATATTCTAGTAAGTAATTTGGAACAACACGAAGGTGGTTTAGACCATCACATTGATGGTAAGAAAAGTAAACCTGAAGGCTTTGTTGTGAATCATGCTGGAGAACCTACTAAATTGGTTAACCGTGCTGAGTTTGCTAGAGCTAATTTGTTAAAGGTAAGAAAATGAAGTCGTTTAAAGAACTATACGAGGAAAAAGAAAAAGGCACCAAGCCGGTTGTAATGGCTTTTGGTCGCACCAATCCTCCAACATCTGGACACCTCAAGCTTATTGACAAAGTTAGGTCTACTGCTGAGAAACTCGGTGCCAAGCATACTGTTGTTGTATCACACTCACAGGATGCTAAGAAGAATCCATTGTCTGGTGAACAGAAGGTCAAACACCTAAAGCGTTATTCTCCTGGTACTCATTTTGAAACATCTTCTAAGGAACATCCAACCATACTCCATGTTGCAGCTAAATTACATGCAAATGGCCATGATGAACTTCATGTGGTGGCTGGATCGGACCGTGTTAAAGAGATGCACGCTCTACTGCACAAGTATAATGGTGTGAAAGCTGGCCATGGTCACTACCATTTCAAAAAGATTACTGTACATTCCGCTGGTCACCGTGATCCTGATGCTGAAGGTACCGAAGGTATGTCCGGCACTAAGATGCGTGAGCATGCCAAGAATAAAGATTTCTCCAGCTTCCGTCAAGGTGTTCCATCTCATGTATCGGATAAACACGCAAAAGAACTCATGCATGATGTTCGTAAAGGTATGGGATTAAACGAAGAAGTGAATCGTGGCCAATTCAGAGCAATCTTTGTAACTGGTGGTCCAGGCTCTGGAAAAGATATTGTTATCCGTGAAGCCATTGCTGAAGCAAAAATCACCGAACTCAATTTCATCCAAGCCCGTGACTATCTCGGAGACAAGCAAAAGTTATCTGAAAGTTCCAATGATTTCCGTAGAGAAGCCATACGCACCCGTGGTCCTTTGATTATCAATGGTCCTGCTGATGATATTGAGAAGATTGGTTATATCAAAGAAGAACTAGAAGAACTTGGATATGACACAATGATGATATTTGTCAATACCAGTAACGAGACCAGCCAAGAACGCAACTCAATGTTATCCAGAGTGATGGTGGAATCGGTGCGTCAAGATAAGTGGCAGAAATCACAAGAAAATATTATACAATTCAGCGAGATGTATAATAACTTAGTGACCTTTGACAACACAGGAAACCTAGATACCAAGGAAGAGGACATTAATGATATATACCAGTCCACTAAGGTATTTCTGGATTCAAAAGCAATAAATGAATCAGCAACCGATTGGTTGGACAGAAATGTTAATTTGAATGATAAAGTGTATGAACTATTTGGAGAACAAAATGTTAAAAGCAATTCTAAGTCTATTCAGCAAAAAACCATCGGTAGATACAACCCCTTCTACCGAGCCAAAGGACCAGCCGACATCAAGCCAGACAACTCCGGAAGCCTTGTCGGTGACCGAGACGAAATCAAAGGCGACACGGGGCCAAGGAAAAAAACAACCAGCTCAGTCGCAGGCGGTGCCTGGCACGCAGCCTACGAAGAAAGCAAACCCACGCTCAAAATCAGCCCCCCGTCCAAAGAGCCCAACTTCCAAAAAGACAACAACAAAGAAAAAATAAAGAAGCGTGGGGATAGGTCATTAAGTGCCGCACGAGTCGGTAGACCTTCCGGAGTAGGTTCAGAATACGATACCAGAGCAGGTGGCCAAGGTGCTGCAGCAGGCGCCGGACTTGGCCAGGCTATGGGAGAAAGTCAAGATTATAGTAATGCACAGCCGTCCAGTGCAGCAATGCCTGGCAGCAGTGCATTATCACCTAATCCGTTAAGCTCGGATTATGGCACTAAAAAGACTTTTGAAAAGTTTAGGAAAAAGATTAAGCAAGAAGCTATTGACCACCATACAGTAGATATGGGAGTTGGTGGTGTGCTAGGTGGTGCCGGTAATAAAGAAGGTATGGATACTTACTTTGACCAGAACCGTAACATTGGATTGCAAATAATTCAAAAGAAGAAAAAGAAAAATGTTAAGATTTAAAGCATTTTTAAACGAAGCTGAGCAGTTAGACGAAAAAAATAAGCCAACAAGTCCAGAAAAATGGGCTCGTGCTAAAGCTGCAGCAAAATCTAAATTTGCTGTTTATCCTTCCGCTTATGCTAACGCTTGGGCATCAAAGAAATACAAATCAATGGGTGGTGGCTGGAGAAGCACATCAGAAGAAGTTGAATTGGAAGAAGCACACAAAGTCGGTGATATGGTTACTGTTCAATCTAAATTCTTTGGTAAACAAAAAGGTAAAGTTACTAAAGTTGACGACCAATCAATTCATGTTCAACGAGATGGTAAGAAATTTTCAGAAAAATATCCGCACGATGCCGTGATGAAAGAAGATGTTGAATTCTACGAGCAATATAATGCAGAAGAATTGTTTGATATTTTAGAAGAAGTCGTTGATGGTATTGCTGAAGAAAACAATTTAGATGCAGATATTCTTTGGGAAAATCTTGAAGATGTTACAGACGAAGAATTATACGAAACTGCTGCTTGGCGCCGCAAAGAAGGTAAGAATCCTACTGGTGGATTAAATCGCAAAGGCATCATGTCTTATCGCAGAGAGAATCCAGGTTCTAAATTAAAGATGGCCGTTACCGGCAAAGTAAAACCAGGAAGCAAAGCAGCGAAGCGTAGAAAATCATTTTGTGCTAGAATGTCTGGCATGAAAGGACCAATGAAAAAACCAAATGGTAAACCAACAAGAAAAGCACTCGCATTACGCAAGTGGAAATGCAGATAAAACAGGAGAATAATAAAATGTTTGCAAAAGGTAAGATTACACAATCAATGATTGATGCAGTTAATTCTGTATTAGGCGAGACCAAAGAAGAAGTTAAGCAAGTTCAATTGTTGGATGAAGAAAAGAAGCAAATGCTGCTTGAACCAGAACTTGATGAGACCGGCTTCCACAAAGCTGCTCACGCTGCTAAGAAAGCAAGTCAATCTCATTTTGAATTTCAAGGCAAGAAGTACCCTGTTACTGCTAAATCTCATGCAGAAGCGTTAGCAATGGAAGCGTCCGAGAAAGTACCTACACCAACAGGTATGAAGGTATATGGTTCCAGCTACGGCAACTCCGCTAAGGCTCGTAAAGACCAGACTAAATCTGCTGTTGATACGCTAAAAGGTCCTAAAACTAAAGAGTTGCAAGAAGATGGTGATTGTGTCACCAAGCCCCAAGCGAAAGATATTGCTAAGAAAGAAGTTGGCAAACACGAAAAAGGTATGCATGGTAAAAAAGGCGAAGTTGCTCAGCACGTTAAGTCTATGCACAAAGAGAGTACCTTTGCTGACAAACTGATTGCTTCTTTAAATGAAGCCAAGTCTACCGGCACAGAAGAAATCTTTACAGACAACAATCTTGGTGAAGAAGAAATGACTGACGCTCAAATGAAGAAGCGTGAGAAGATTGTAATGTCTATGAAAAAAGGTGAAGCTGGTTTCAAACAGCGCTACGGTAAGAACTGGAAGAATGTAATGTATGCTACTGCTACCAAGCAAGCTATGAAAGAAGATTCTTCTGATACATGGGAAGATTTAGAAGAAGCCACTCCAGCAAAAAATACTGATATTGCTGACAAGGCTTATTTGAAACACAAGCCGGGTACTGTTAAAGGTACAATGACACAGCTTGGTCGTTTCCTCCGTGGCAAACCAGAAATCAAAGAAGAAACTATTGAAGAAAAGAATGAATCGCATACGCATGCCGCACATTATGAAAATGACAAAGGTGAGTGGACAGGTATGAATTTGTTGACCGCTAAAGACGATGAAGATGCTATCAAACAAGCTCACTCCAAATGCAAAGAAGGTTGCCGTTTATCCCGTGTTGAACGCCACACAACTGTTAAAGAAGAAATGGTTAATGAAGCTGAAGTAACCACACCAGCTAAGGATGCTGACAAAGTTACAACAGATATGCTCCGTGGTCGTGAGCTTGGCGGTAAATCTAATTCTTTCAAATCATTTAAACAACAGTTAAAAACTAATGGTGAAATGAAAGCTCCTACTGAGATTGATACTGGCACCGATACAAAAGAGAAACAAAAAATTACTACGAATCCTGGTGCAATAGATGTTAAGTTTGATGACAAGTTATCAACACCACCACAACACTATTTTTCCAATGAAAAACAGATTGCAAATGAAGCCTTTCGTGGAGAAATGAAAGTTGCTCATGCTAAATCTAAAGCTGCTCATAATAAAGACATAGATACATTTAATAAAAAAGTAGCACAAGAAGAAGTTCAAGTTGATGAGAAAGTTATTGCTGGAACTCCTGGTTGGGAAAAAATCAAAGGAACAGATAAAAAAGGTAATGTTACCGATAAATCTGGTGCAGTGCATACGCCAATGAGTCGTGCTCGTGATTTAGCTCGTAAGTCTTTTACAAAATTAAAAAACGAAACAATGATGGGTAAAATTGGTACATCGGAGTAATTATGAAAAAATTAAAAGATATACTGAAGAAAAATCCTGAGCCAGCAAAAGCAGCCAATGTGGACGCAGGCCAGCTTGGTCAGTATTCTGCCAAGCACCAGGTTAATGAAGGTGCATTGGAGCAATATCTATCTTCAAGAGGTATTGACCATGAGCACCTTTCTACTGCTACCAAGATTGCTTATTCCAAATCTGCCGTGTTTTTAAAATGGAAGCGTGACCATATGATGGAAGATAGAACAACAGAACTTTCTCCTACGCATAAGAGATTACATAAGATCCGCAAGAGTACAGCCGTTCAGCAAGTCATTAAAACCGAACAAGCTGAAATGGATGAAGCAAAAATCTCAATGAGTAGTGTGGGTCATAGTGAGTTTAAGCCTGGTCAAATTGTTCATCATCAGTATTTGGGTAAAGTTGAAGTCGCAGACAAGGCTGGTAAAAAAGTTTATAGTTTAAAAGATAAAAAATATTACGATGTGGGCCATGGTACTTTAAGTCACAAGCCAATTGAAGAAGCCAAGAAACCAAAATCAACAGCTTTAGAAAGATTCCGTGCTGCTGCAGCCGAAAGAGCAAAGAAGCACGCAGAGACAGAAAAGAATTCTGGTGGTATGAGTTCTGCTATTGACCGCTTAGCAAAGCATCTGAATAAAGAAGATGTTGGTGATCCGCTAGCCGCCACACAATCACCAGCTGATGGTGCTAATGGCGGTAAAGAGATATCTGAGCGTAAGCGCCAAATGTCTAAATCTGCTCGTATGATTAAGGCATTATATAAGAAAAAAGGTATGGTCAAAGAAGACTTGTATGACCATGAAAAAGAAGATAAATCGGTAGCAACTTATGGTAAGAAACCAAAGTTTGACAAAGCCGAAAAAGATGAAGGCGGCGAAAAGAAACCTGAAGCCGCAGCAGTACTTACCGGTGGTACCACCTTGACAGGTGAAAAGCGAGATGACATTGAGATTGATCCATTGATGCGTGCAAGGCCCGGACAACCAGATGTTACTAAAAAAGATGATAAAGACAAGAAAAAAGACGGTAAAAAAGAAGAAAAGAAGTAAGATAAATAACATATAAACGACATTTAAAGGAGAAAAATAATGTCATCATGGGGTAATTACGATAATGCAGCCAATGCACCATATTGGGCTGTAAACTCAACACTAGTATCAGTAGATAACCAACCTGTTGGTACTCGTCCAACCGCAGCCAATGTAGCATTGCTCTACGGCAATACCACATCTGATGTATATACAACAGGCGAAACCATTGGTCTATTCATGGTTGATTCTGCTGAAGAACAAGTTCAGGAAGAAAATAGTGGTAAACCTGCTCACTCTGGTTGGAACTTGAAAACAACTGGATCCGGTGGCCGTGCTGGTCGTGTTCATTGGGAAACTTTAGTCACTTTGGCTAGCGTTCAATCCGATAACAATTCTGACGATGCTACATTGCCAGATGCTGCTATCACAATCACTCAGCCTATCGCAATTGGTGGTCCAGTTAGTGCAGCTAGCGCAAATACTGTAACATTCTCTGTTGTTGGTACGACAGCTGTTCCTTCAAGCGCTACATTGACCTATCAATGGCAAGTTAATGCTGGTGGAGCTTCTTGGGTTAACATTGATCCAGGAACAAATGTTTCAACAGGTCAACCTGGCCAGATGATTAAGACTGGTGCTAATACTGCTACATTGGTATTGGATCCAACAGGTACCGCAGCAAACAACTATGTATTCCGTGCTGTAGTTACTGCAACAAATCCAGGAATTACCAATTCTTCCGCAACAGCATACTCTGCTAATGCTAAGATTATTATTACTGCTTAATGTTGAAGTTTGGTGAGTTTATTTCTGAAGGTGGATACCATGTGCCTGTGGTATCCATTTCCAAAGACCAAGTTGATTTGTCTAAAGAACAAACTCGCAATGAAATAAACAGGAACCTTTCTGCTGAGTTGTCTCGCCACTTTATGAACCCCTACGGTGGCTGGATGAAAATCGGAAAGGTACTGCAAATGTATAGTGTTACTTTACCTAAAGTCATCTTTAAAGATGAGATGGAAGGTGAAGAAGTGGTCGCAATACAACAATTTGGTGGAGCCTGGGGAGCCAAATTAAATGGACAGATTACTGATCCAGGTTCACCAGATGAATCGGAGTATTTTTTGTATTATAGTTATGGCATTAGTGATTCGGGATTCTATGAAACTTATGCTGCAGTGGTTGATGAGAATGAACTCAGCGATATGCTAAAAGGTGACAATGATGTAGATGTTGATGACGAATACGGTGATTTGGATCCACGACAAAAAGAATAATAAAAAATGTTTGATGATTTGAATGATGATAATTTTATGATATATGCAATGAAGTGTTATAATTCACCCAATTGTGTCATGTCTGAATTTGAAGGAGATATTAAAAGAACCAAATACCTTAAGCGGTTGTTTCGCAGGTATAAAGTCACTAAGATTCTCAAAGAGCGTTTGATATTAAATCATATCATTCTATTGAATAATGTTTTTGGTCCTCAAGTGACCGCAAGAATATTATTTTATAGAACAGACGAAAAAGATTATGATGTATTGAAAACCTTTCTAGTCTATTTGGGTATTATGCCAGATTTCATTGGCGGATTGAATGGCAAAAACATTCGGTCAGCAGAGATACCTTTAGATATGAATGCAGCAACAATATTAGAGAACATATGATATCATTCAAAAGATACTTAGAAGAAAAAGGTAGATGCTGGACAGGTTATAAACCTGTGCGTGGCAAGAAAGCCTTTACGCCAGGAAGTTGTGTCAAAGAAGATGAACTCAATGAAATGGGTGGTGGCGCTGGCGGAGGCTCCGGAGGTTCCGGAGGATCCGGTGCAGCATCAGCAGGACCCACAAACACCGCTGGCGGTGGAAATATTGCCGGTATCGGTGTTGGTAAGCAAGGTGAACCTGGTGTAGATTTACGCAAGAGGAAAAAACAACATGCTGATCCGAGACTTCCAATGGGAATAGGCAAACGGAAGGACTTCTAAGTGATTGCTGAAAGTGTTTATGAAGCATTCAAACTACAACCAGAAGTAAAGAAGGAAAACGGTGTTACTTTTATAAGAGTCCAAGGTTTAGATAGCTTATCATTAGCACAATGGATTAAAAGAGAATATCCTAAGCTTGAAGTGAATTATAAAGAACATTTAAGTTATCAATTTTCAGATGATGATTGGATTAAGATAAAATATGTTTAGTTTAAATTGGTTCTTAGGACTAATTCCACAATGGGTGCCTTGGGCAATAATCGGAATCGGTATTGCCCTTTTTATTCTGGTTCAATTTTTACAATATTTGATACCAGTAGTTTATAGAGCAGTAACAGTAATTGCAATTGAATTGTTGTCATTATTTTTATTTGGTTTTGGATTTTATATTGATGGTCGTCAAGATGTCATTATTAATTCAGAAAAAGAAATAGCCCAAGCAATATCAGGACAAAAAGACATTACTGATAAAGTGAAAAGTGATTTAGAACAAAAATTGAAAGAATCAAAGAGTAACAATGCAAAAATTATTCAATACATTAATACTAAAGATGATGGTCTGTGTAAGTTGCCTAGTTCTTTTATCAGCGTGCTCAACTACGCCGCTAAGGATTCCATTCCCGGAAGCACCAAAGGAACTGATGCAACCGGTACCGGATTTAGAAACTCTACCAGAAAGTAATTTAAAACTTTCTGATGCAGAGCGAGTCATCGTCAAGAATTATGGCCTCTATTACGAATTAAAGGTCAAGTATGAATCATTCCAAAATTGGGTCAAACAACAGAAGGAATTGAATCCATGAAAAAGTTACTATACAGCTTGCTGGTTTGTCTAGTAACAGGATGTTCTTCACTTAAAAATGTATGGGTGGCTCAGTATGATAATAATGAATATGCTTTGGTCGCAAAAGTTCGCACCATTGCTCAGACAGCAAAAACTTGTGATGTTGGTACCGTTTCAGACTTATATTTTGTAACAAAAGAACTAAGTAATTATAGTCAATATTTACCTAGGAACCAACAAAATAACGAGTTAAATAAAGATTTACTTAAATTGGTAAAAGAACTATACGATAAGGAACCTCCTATTGGTCAAGTATATTGTAAAGCAAAACTAAATATTATTGAAAAATCGGCCGAACAAATTCAACAAGTTACGGGGAGTAATCCAAGATGAGCAATATAATTGAAGTAGCACAGTTAGCACAATCTTATCAACAAGCTTATCAATCTGGTCAACTATCTGCCGGTGATTATAAAGAATTAATTAATGACCTTAATATTACAGGTCACATTAATGAAAACGCAACAGATTTACAACAGAACCAAGAAATTTACAATATTTTGGTTACCGCAGTTCAATTAGCAAGCGCAATTTATTAAGGAGAAGTGAAATGAGTATTTTAAAAATATTTAACGATGTGGAACAAAAAGTTGAAACTGAAGTTAAATCAGTTATTCAAAAAGTTGAAACTGCTGTACAAAATGATTTACATTCAGTATTTGCCAAAGCTAAAGCTGAAGCAGCTACAGCAAATGCAGCAGTTGAAACATTGAAAGTTCAATTAGCACAAGCAATTAAGAAAGCCGCTAATTTATCAGACGTAGCAGCTCAAGCAGCCAAAGCAGCTGCTGATGAAGCTCAAGCAAAAGCTACTGCACTGGTTGCCGAAGCACAAGCTCATGCTGATATTGCAGCACAACAAGCAAGTCAAATTGTTGTTACTCCAGTACCAGCACCTGTTGATACAACTCCAGCTCTTGTTGTAGAAACACCAGTTGTAACGCCAGATACGACAGTAACTTTAGCACAATAATATGAACTTGCAACAATTTCAAGCTATCGTAGGTAATAATCCTTACGCAGAACATTGGGTTGAAGCATTAGAAAAATGCTGGCCTGATTACGATATTACAACACCTGAACGTCAAGCCGCATTTATGGGAGAGTGTTGTGTTGAGTCCGCTAAGTTTACTGAAATTCAAGAAAATTTAAATTACAGACCAGAAACATTGGTTAAACAATGGCCTTCACATTTTCCAAATATGGATATCGCCAATCAGTATGGTCACAATCCTGAAAAGATTGCTAATCGTGCTTATGGTGGCCGCATGGGTAATGGACCAGAAGAATCTGGTGACGGCTGGAGATTCCGTGGTAAAGGATTGATTCAATTAACCGGTCGTGATAATTACCAAGGTTTTGCTGATTCGGTTGGAATGAATATTGATGATGCTGCAGCATACTTAGAAACATTTGAGGGTTGCGTTCAGTCCGCTTGTTATTTTTGGGAATCACATAACCTAAACGCATTAGCAGACAAAGGTGCCATTGACCAGATTTCACACATCATCAACGGTGGTACCCTAGGTCAAGACGAAAGACGCCATTTCTATCAAGTGGCACTGCATGTATTACAGTCATAAAGGATAAATACCTAACTAATTGAATTATTTAATGTTTCTTGTGGTTTATATTATTAAAACTAATTAAGGAACATAAAAATGAATTCAGGTATGACCGTTTGCAGCCTACCGAGAAAAATGGCTGCCGTATTAGCAGTATTATCTTTTTCTTGTGTCGCACTGGCTGATCCAATCGTTACTCAATCCACCAGTGATAGCACAACTACAACCAATGGTTCCACCACAACCAAGGTTATTTCTCCACCACCTTCCGCTATTTCTCCAGCAGTAACAGTCATCAACTCCGATGTTTGCGTTATTGGATATTCTGGTGCTGCTCAAACTCAAGTTTTTGGTATCTCTTTTGGTGGGGCTTCCACGGATTACAATTGCGAAAGACTGAAGCTTGCTCGTTCACTCTACGATATGGGTATGAAAGTCGCTGCCGTTTCAACTCTTTGCCAAGATGAGCGTGTGTTTACTGCCATGATGAATGCTGGCACTCCTTGTCCGGTTGATGGTCAAATTGGTAACACAGCAAAAGACATTTGGGAAAAAGAACCTAAGCGTAAGCCAAGAAAAGTCAAGAGTGATCAGTAATGAAATTCACAGCAGTATTAATCTCTGCTATTTTGGTCGCAGGCATTGGCTCTTGCTCCAAGCCTAAAGCTCAAACTATTCCAATTGGCACAAGAGATGTACCATTAACTTATACTGTGATATCTCCTACTGGTGGTATAGTAGGAATTCCTGTTCTTAATAGCAATGGTTTAACTGTTAATGTTGCTACCGGTTCCGCTGCTCTTCAATTACAAAACATTTATAATAATCCGAATGCTCAAAATGTTCGTTTGGGTGATGATAGTTCAACCAATGTTCCGTTAGGATTTAATTTTCCATTTTGGGGCCAGACATTCAACAACTCATGGATGTATTCTAATGGTCTTGTGAGCTTTAAAACTGGAGATATTCCTAGTGCTGGTTGTTGTGCGGGTCTAGACCTTTCAACCACAAGAAACTCTACTTATAATTATTTGATTGCTCCCATGTGGACAGATTTAATTGACAGGAATGGAAATGCTACTTGGTACTTGAGGACCGCAAACTCAATGACTTATGGTTGGTATGGCACTTATGAATATGGCACCAATAATCAAAGTAGCTTTGAAGTAAACATCAATTCCTCTGGAGCCATGGACGTAAGATTTGGTGGAGCATTTGTTAGTCAAAGTCACACAGTAACATCAGGCATGACCGGCAATCTGGCCAACGGAGAATATTTTCAATATTATCATGGTGCAGGATTCAGTGCGCCAACAAGCGGATTATCTTGGGGTATTGGAAATACAACTGTCAATTTATGTTATTCTAGTCCATTGAGTGACCCGTCTTGTCCTGGTTATCAAGCTGCATATACTGCTCAGCAATGTATCATATCTGCATTGTATGACCCATCTTGTCCTGGTTACCAACAAGCATACCACGACCAGCAATGTTCTATTAATCCATTATATGCCACCGATTGTACCGGTTACCAATCAGCATATCATAACCAACAATGCTCAATTAATCCATTGTATGCTACAGATTGCACAGGTTACCAAAGAGCATACACTCAGCAACAATGTTCAATTAATCCATTGTACTCAACCAGATGTTCTGGATATCAACAAGCATACCATGACCAACAATGTTCTATTAATTCATTATATGCTACAGATTGTCCTGGTTATCAACAGGCATATCATGACCAACAATGTACGGCTAATCCATTATATGCTACAGATTGTACAGGTTACCAACAGGCATATACTCAGCAACAATGTAATTTAAATCCACTATATTCTAATACTTGTCCTGGTTATCAAAAAGCATATCATGACCAACAATGTACGGCTAATCCATTATATGCTACAGATTGTGTAGGATATGAGCAAGCATATTTGAACGCACAATGTATAAAAGATTCTTTGTATAGTAAATTATGTTCTGGATATGCTACGGCTTATGCGATAAAATATTTGGTACCTAATATTGATTCTTCTGCTGTTAATCAATCTTTGTCTGGTACCGCAGCTGTTGCAGCAAGTAATCCTACATCTATTAATACTAATGGTATTGTTTCAACTACACCATCAGCAACAGGTAATTCTACAGTAGATACGGTCATATCAACTCCATCTACAACATCGGCAACATCAGTATCGCCTGCATCCACTAATTCTGTTATACAAGCTCCGGCTGCTGCATCAATGGCTAACAATCCTGTTGGCCAACAAATGCAACAACCACAGCAATCACAACAACAAAATAATCAACAAGCACAAAACAATGATAGACCACAAGGTGGAAGTCAGCAACAGAATAACCAGCAACCAAAACAAGCAAGTAATCAAAACCAAAAAGAGCAACAGAGTCAAAAGGGTCAAACTGCTATGAAAGAAGTTGCTGGTGCTAAAAGTATGGAACAACAAAAAGCCAACCAAGCAGCCATTTTGGCTTCTATGGCATTTGTTCCAGGATTTGATGCTTATTCAAATTCTATGTTACGAGATGGAACATTTTATAAACCATACTCTGTTTATGGTGGCCAAGTGACTGTAGATAATGCAAGAGTCGGTCGCAGTTTGTTTGGAACAACCGATTCAAAATATAATGAAATGTATCAACAACAATTCAAAGGAAAGTAAAATGGCATTAAAAGATATTAAAGAAGGATTGAAAGAGGGATACGAATTTAGTATTGCCGGTTTCAAACTCAAATTAAACAATACAATTTTGGCTGTGGCTGTTCCAATCATTACTACTGTCGGTGGCGGTATGTGGGGTGTCTTTGAGTTTTATAAAGATTATATGGACATGCGTACTAAGATTCAAAAGTATGTAGCGCCAGACTTATCTCAATTTGATAAACGCTTGGCTATTGTAGAGGAAACCTCGCAAAAGACTAATGACTACACCCGTGACATTAAGAATGATATTAAAGATGACATTCGTAAGCTAGAGAAAATTACTGAGCAAGTAGAGCGTGATTCAAAACAGAACCAACGAGAAACTGACCAAGACATCCGTGCCTTACGCAAGGAAATTGATAACAAGATTCAAAAAGCAATGGATAATCCTTTAACCAAATAAATAATGTA